>MDTG01172366.1_pt1 | contig 15135 bp, 12 predicted proteins | sample 811421 | NCBI WGS metagenome assembly MDTG01 (sample SAMN05326645, study PRJNA326480) | marine metagenome | isolation source: seawater | place: Pacific Ocean: South East | collected 2011
GCCCTTGCTGGAGAAGACCTGACAGTTCACGGGGACGGAAGCCAAACTCGCTCCTTCTGTTACGTGAGCGATATGATTGAGGCGCTCCAAGCCCTGATGGAGTTGCCCGCTGCCCCCGCAGGGCCGGTGAACCTAGGCTCCAGCGACGAGATCACTGTCCTTGAACTTGCTAAGATCGTGAAGGATGTAGTGGGGCGCCCTTCGATTGCTGTCCGCCTCGTGGACCGGCCAGTGAACGACCCCAACCGCCGCAGAGCTGACAACTCTCTCGCGAGTGAGCTCCTTGGTTGGGCGCCAACGGTCCCGCTGCGCGACGGACTTAGTGCTATGATGAACGCCCAACGGTAGCGCGCCCAGGTCCATATATTTCAGATCATCGATACTCGCTTGGCAGGTATTGATGCTCTTCTATTTCCGGTTATCAGGGCCCGTCATGTACGAGGGGTGTCTACCAAAGCTGGCGAGCGTAATAGGCTCCTTCAGGCGGCCCCCTAGTTTCAGACCCACAGATACCCCTGAGCGCGCGGGTAGGGAATGATGGGAGAAGTCCTCCTCTCCCGTTCTTAGATATTCTAGCCACGCTTCGGCGAACGCTATCGCGTTATTGCGGGCATGAGCCCGCGCGATCCAACGGGCGGAGGATAGTTCGTGTGATTCTCCAATGATAAGGTCGTATCGGGCTGTCAACTGCTCAAGCGCTCCGACCCAGTCACATTCGACGCCGTGCTCCACAAACACAGAACGTGTGTACCAGGACGGAAGGTGCCTGTGCGGTCGGACTTTGCAGTCGTATGATGCCGCCTTAGAGCTCGTGAACATCGGTGTCCATCCTAGGCGCGCCGCCTCCCGCAGGCGCTCCAGCCGGTGCCCATAGAACAGCGCGTCGAGACCTTTGGTCTGGGCAGGGGGTTGGAGCTCCTGTCCACGGTCGACGGTGTAAATACAGGCAGAGCGGCGAGCAGCTCGCCCGGCTACTCGCCACGAAGCGAATTTGTAGTGATGAACGAAGGTACCAGGCACTAGATAGGGGCGGCCTCCTATACGGAGTAGGCGATTGAACCACTCTATCTCGTTCCCCCCATAGGGGTATGCGGGATTGAAGAAAGCACCTTCCGCGTATTGGTTTGCCCACAGCACGTGTGCCGGAACGCACATTACCGCGCCGTTGACGGGACAGGGGAGCCCTGACTCGGGGTCCACGAGGGGATGCGGGGAACCCTTTCTTGGATGCGTTCCATATTGAACCTGATTGTACGGCATGGGGCCGGGCTCGTTGGTAAGAGGCCCGTAGTAGCGGAACTGGGTAGGCGGGGTGCGGTTGCCTGCATCAGCGAGACGCCTGATGGTGTGGTCGACGTACAAATCATGATTGCATAGGAGGACAGACGTACACCCCCGGCGCAAACACATCGCCACGCCCAAGTTCCAGGTGTGGGTCAGGCCGCCTGTCTCTTCGTCGAGCCTTACGACAGCGACTGACGGGTTTGTCTGCATCTCTCTCTCTAACTCCAGCGTTATCGGGTCTGTGCTGACGTTAATCACAAGGACTAGATAGTACGGCACTGGCAGAGCATGTAGTAAGGAGATAACACACGCCCGCGCAAACACGCCGTACTCGCCGTGCGTAGTCACGACCACGCCCGTTAGATGGGAGGGCTCACCGCGCGCCGACCGGATAGAGGGAGTCCGCCCACGCATTCAACTGGCATACGGCTAGATTACGGCCGTGCGAATCCTACCAACCAGCGGGGCGCTAGGAAACTAAAATTTTTATCTTACCAAACCCAAGACATGAGCCTCCGTCCCCGCCAGCGCCGTGGTTCAGGGAAGATGGGACGAATGGGCGCGCCTGCCATTCTGGAGTCTCCCAGGCCTCGAACCCCATACACCGTGACTCAGGGATTGAGGCGCAGGGGCGACATAGCCCTGCCGCCTCTCATCACCATACTCATGCGATGCACGTATAGGCCGGAGCAGTTCAAGATGGCCAGTCGATCGGTCCTTCACCAGAGTTACAAGCGCTGGAGGCTCGTCATGTCGTACGATGACGACCGGTGCCTGGAGTACCTGCAGCCCCTCGCGTCGAATCCCAAGGTGCGCATCGTAAGGTCCATCGAAGTGGACCGTACCCAACGGTGCTTCTACAACCTGTACATGAACCCGCTCGTTCATGGGGTAACCGATGGATGGATCATTGTACTTGATGACGACGACATGTTCGCCTCACCAGACTCCTTGTTCCGAGTTGCACAGAACCTCTCCTCGCCGGACGTACTGGCAACCTGGCCGCATAGGCGAGGGCATGAGATCATAAAGGGGGTGTGGAATCGAGGGCTCGCGATTCCCGGTACGATCGCGTCATGTAGCTACTGCGTTCATTCGAGCAGGGCGCGTGAGTCACGTTGGAGGTCCGGACAGCGGGGTGACTATGCCTTTCTCTACGGCATACTACAACAAGGGCCTATGCAAGTTCGCCATCTAAGACCCGTGCTTACCAAGAGCGTGCGGGATGATCAGCGCGGGGGTAACTTCGGAGCGGTGGAGGAGGTATCGAAACAAGGACCTGCGACGGTTCAGATGGAGGAGCGGCCGCTTGGGAAGATATCAATAGTGATGCCCTACTACAACCGCAAGAAACAGGCTCTGGCCACCCTCAAGCAGTTCGATAAACTGTACGCGGGAAAGTATGACTTCGAAGTCATCATCGTCGACGACGCCAGTGATGCCAAGGAGCGGCTGACGAATGTACAAAGCTTGTTTAGATCCAAGATCAAGTACGTCCAGCTTGAGAACAAAACCTGGATTAATCCCGTGGTGGCTCTCAACACGGGTATCTCGAACGTATCAAGTGACTGCGCAGCTATTGTTTTGCAGAGTCCAGAAGTGTTCCATTGTGGAGACGTGCTTTCCCACGTGACCTCCAACCTTACCGACGAGAACTACATCGTCTATCCGGTATTCGACTCACCCACATATGAAGCGAACGACCACCTATATGAGCTGGCCGAGGGAGCGGAGGGCGTCGACTATATGGCATCGTTCGTTTCGAAGTGGGAGACAAGTACGGCAAACGCCGACCGGGTCAAACCGGCATGGAAAGGGTGGCTCCAGCACCCGGTGCATAACGATAGACAGTTCCATTTCTTGTCCGCGATCACCAAGGGGAACATGGACAAGCTAGGTGCCTTCGACGACAAAATGCGTGATGGTCTGTGGTACGAGGATGTCGACTTCCTGAACCGAGCGAAACAGATTGCCGAGGTCGTTAGTGCCCGGGGCCCCATGGGTGTCCACCTCAAACACGAGGGGGGCACTACGCATCCAGCTACGCACGAAGATATCGGCATGTTACAGAAAAACAGGCAGATCCTAGACGATAACCTGGCTAATGGTGTCGTGGGTGTCGCGCCCCCTGCAACCAGTCTAGTGGCCTCGTCTCCCCCGGACCTATCCATTGTCATGGCCTACTATAACCGTAAACCGCAGACACTTGAGACATTGAAAGGGTTCGAGCGCTCATATGCCGGTAAACATAATTTCGAGGTCGTCATCGTGGACGACAACAGCAATGCTGAGAACAGGCTCGAGGAGGATATCCAACAGTTTTCGTTCCCCATCAATCTAATCGTGATCTCCGCTGAGGAGAAAGGGGACAGGGTGAATCCGTGCACCGCCTTCAATAAGGGGTTTGCAGCGGCAACTGGAGAGATCATTATGATTCAAAACCCTGAATGTTATCATGTTGGTGACATATTGAAACATGCTATGGATAACCTTGGTGAGCAAGACTACTTTGCCTACTCATGCTACACCGTTAACACACCGGCACTCCAGAAAAGGCTGTTCTACGACAACGCTAATAAGTATGAGAAAATCAGGTATGAAATCGATCGGCTCCAGGAGCACACCCGCACTTGCACCGGGCTTAACGAAAACCTGCAGGGGCATGACCTCGAGTGGCTTAACAGCCCATCCCATCGTACCTACTACCACTTCTGTAGCTGCCTCTACAGAAGCAAGCTAAATCTGATAGGGGGATTCGATGAGCGCTTCGCGTCCGGATACTGCTTCGACGATGATGAGCTGCTGCTTTCCATAAAGCACAATCTGAGATTAAACATCACCATAGTCGCACCCGAGTGGGGCATGGTGGTTCATCAGTATCATACGAGGAATGCGGCGGCTAACTGCGAGGCTGCCCCTGATAGCGATCCTATAAAGCAGAAGTGGTTGCGAAATAAAAGGCTACTTGAAGGACTCAAGGCAGAGCATGAAAAGTGGGCGTTCTCATACCCAAAGATGATGTTCTTATATTGGGATGGTTCACCCTTATCCTATCTAAACTATTTGACAGTAGTCTCATTTAATCATTATAATCCTGGTTGGAAGATTATTGTGTATATGCCGATCGAGAGAACAGAGGGCCATAGCTGGAAAACGCACGAGCAGAAGATCAAGTATGCGGGCCCCGACTATATGGACAAACTGCGTAGAATCCACAACGTAGTCATTAGGAAAGTCTCGTTCAACGGGATCGGTTTCTTCGACGAAGCGTCGGAGGTGATAAAAAGCGACTACTTCAGGTATCACATACTGCATAAGCATGGTGGACTTTGGAGCGACTTCGATATAATGTACACGGGCTCCATTGGTGATAAAATGAGCTTCGATGAGGAGACCATTATCTTTAAAACATATATCGCTGGTGACAATGGATCGGGGTACTATGTGTATCCGATCGGAATGTTCCTCTGCCAGCCCCGCAGTACGTTTTTTAGCTACTTAGTGTCAAAGTGCGTAGAGAACTATGATCCCAACGAGTACCAGAGCATCGGAGCTGTAATGCTTTCTCGCCTTGCTGAAGAGAGAGCATTGGAAACGATCGAGGGTGTTCGGGCATGCAACGAGGACTACTATCTGCCTTGGGCCTACAACCAGCTGGAGCAGTTCCTGGGATACGGCCACGTCGACAACGTTCTACCGGATGCCAACGTGGGCATTCACTGGTTTAACGGCGCAGACCGCTCCAAGCGGTATGCGATCGAGCTCGAAGATCGTTTGAACAATTTCGAAGTCTCATGCTATCTGGATAGACACGTGGCGAAGCACAATGTTCAAGTGCGCACCGGGCCGGGCTCGCGCACAGCTGATGCCCCCAGCCCCCCGGCGAAGCGCGACCATAAGCGCAAACTATCCATTGTGATGGCGTATTTCAACAGGAAAGACCAGTTGGCAGTAACTCTGGATTCCATAGCCATGTCCCCGTACTTGAATAAGGAAATCATCATCGTGGACGATAACTCAAGAGAAGATCAGAGACCCGAGTCACTCATAGAAGTCTACAAGAAAACGCTCGACATAAAGCTGATAACGATACAGGAGCATGAGAAAACGTGGGTCAACCCTTGCATTCCGTACAACATTGGCATAAGAGAGGCAAGGGGAGAGATAGTAGTCCTACAGAATCCAGAAGTAATGCATGTGGGTGACTGTCTGAGCTTCATAAACGAACATTTAAGGGAGAAAGACTGGATGTCGTTCAACTGTTACGGTAGCCCCGGGTTCGGCTTTAACGCCCGAGTCGCTGGCAGCAACGCTAGCGAGGTTTTCGATGTCGTAGCTGGGGAAAAGGTGCGCATCGGCGGGAACTCCGTGGAGAGAGACGATGTCGGGGGGTGGCTCAACCACTACGAAGACCACTTCGTCGCGTACCATTACCTGGCGGCGATACACAAGGCGGACATTCACGGCCCGATTAGCCCGTTGTTCGACGAGAATTTCCAGCAAGGCGTGGGCGCTGATGACGACGAGCTAATCAAACGGCTGATCCACAATGGTTTCCGATTCAAGATAAGCAACTTCGTCAAGAACAAGCCGTTCTGCCTGCACCTTTTCCACGAGAAGCCCCAGCAGCTTCGTGACTTAGACTTCCGGGATAATAAAAGATACTTCGCCAAGTGCTGCGAGGAGATGGGGATGGTGCCGGAGAACAACATTGTGCTGGCCCCGGTAAGCGAGACGCCTCTGGGAAACAGGGTCCTGCTTTAGTCCTCCCCGACCATGGGGGCGCTCCCCGCTCGATCCATTCGGAAGATCCATTCGGACCGCGGCCGCAGCTGCGTATAATGTTACCGAGGTTTTATACAGATGCGGGTAGTAATATTCGGCTCAAACGGCATGCTGGGGGGCTACATGACAAAGCGCCTATCCGGGACCTACACGATCGTTGCGCTCACCAGGAAAGACTACGACATTGGCCGCCTGTCCATCGACTCGCTGACCGAACTACTTACATCAAGAGACCTACAAAAAGACGACGTTGTTATCAACTGTGCGGGTGTCATCCCACAATCGTCTAAGCAGAGGGACTTGAGCACGCGCTTGTACTTCACGATAAACAGCCTGTTCCCGGTGGTCCTGAGCCAGGTGTGCGACAGGCTAGGTGCGGTAATGATCCACATAACGACGGATTGCGTGTTCTCGGGGAAGGGGGGTAAGTACGACGAAGATGCAGTACACGATGAAACGAACGACTATGGGATGAGTAAGTCGCTTGGGGAACTGTGCGCTGCGACCATTATTCGCACTTCAATCATTGGGGAGGAGAAAACGAACAAGCGATCCCTTCTGGAATGGGTGCGGTCCAACAAGGGCGGCACCATAAACGGTTACACGAATCACTTCTGGAACGGAGTGACGTGTCTCCAGCTAGCTAAGCTCGTCGCAACGCTGATCTCCGGGGACGAGCTGTGGTCCGGCGTTAGGCACATACATAGTCCGACCGCCGTATCTAAGTACGAGCTCGTGAACATGATCAATGACATCTATGAGCTGGGGATTACCGTGAACGAGTTCAGGACTGAGGAAGCCGTCGACAAGACTCTGACAAGCAATAGAGCCACGGGCTGGCAGATACCGGAGCTAGAAGAGCAGATAAGGGAGATGAGGGGCTCCAGCCTGGTAGCATGACAACGATGGACCCCGCGTTTGACGCGAAGCGTTATCTTCCTCCTAAGGGCATACATGCCGTCCAGGCGAAAGACGGTCATGACCGTTAGCGGCATACGTCCGGACTTTATCCGGATGTCTGCCATATTCAAGAAACTCGACCAAGAGTTCAATCATGTTTTAGTCCACACGGGGCAGCACTACGATCGGCTGCTCTCCGGCGTTTTCTTCGAGGACTTAGATATCCGTGAACCGGACCATACGCTTGTTTGCGGCAAGGCGGGCGGCGGGCATCAGCATCAGCTTGGCTACCTGTCCACTGCTCTGATCGATCTAATCCGAGAAAAGGATATTCAGCCCGACATTATCATCTTCCTTGGCGACTCCAACACGGTATGTGCGGCTCTACCTCTGCGCAAAGAGGGCTACGTGATCGGCCATGTCGAAGCCGGCATGCGGTCACACGACAAGCGCATGTTAGAAGAGATCAACCGAACAGTTTGTGACCACTGCAGCCACATATGTTTCGTATATCACGACGACTACCGCGTACATCTTGAGAACGAGAACATCAAAGATAACATCCACGTGGTCGGGAACACGATCGTAGAGGTCGCTAAGAAGTTCCTGCCCACTACGCCCAAGAGGCTAGACCAGATTCTCGTTGATATACATCGCCCAGAGAACTATAAGTCGCCCGGGCGTATGCGTAACTTGCTGTCTTTCGCGAACCGGTGCAAGGAGCTCTATAACCTACCCGTGCGCATGTTGCGTTTCCATGGAACGTGTCGTGCAATAGAGGAGCACAACCTGGAGCTAGGGGAGGTCGAACTCACCGACCTCATGTCATACAAGGAATACCTCGATACAATCCACCATTGTAAGTTCCTGGTTTCTGACAGTGGAACCGGTCAGGAGGAACCTGCACTGTGTAATACCCCCGTGGTTGTGCCGCGCGACTATACGGAGAGACCACAGTCCATAGATGCGGGCTGTAGCGTATTGCTGAGTCTAGATGACCTGTCCAATGCGGGAACCGTCCATTCGTGGCTTGAGGCTGCCGCTAGGCACACGATGGATACAAGCTGGCTAGGCGATGGGGACACGGCAGAAAAAGTTGTGCGTGAGCTTCATACCTACTTAGAGCATGCGTAAACGTCCGCGCTGCCGGTGCTACATCCCACCGCCCCCGTTATCAAGCAAGCCCAGTTCGTCCAGGAACGCCTCCAGTTCACCGCGTGACAGCGGATTGATTGTGCTGTCGTACTCCCTGAGATCGCCTGAGGAGGTCCCCGAGTAGCAAGGCCTGATGTGCGTGTAGCTGTCTCTTCCAGGTACCGTACGAGCGGACTGCGTAGAGTTTATCAGGGCCTCTAGCATCTTCTCTCCTGGCCTCAGCTCGCCCGCTCGTACAGGCTTGTTGTACAGCTTGGAGAATATGTCCAGCATGTCTGCTATCTTGCACGATACCAGCTTCGGTATAACCACGTCCCCGGATTCGCCCTCCCCGAGTGCATATTGGATAAGATCGACACTCTGGTCAAGCGTCATCACGAACCTTGTCATCCGAGGGTCCGTGAGCGTGTAGTGCGCTTTGGTGGGGTCGCGTCCTATCTTGTGCAGGAGCGGAACGATACTGCCTCTCGAGTTCAGCACGTTGCCATACCGCACGCACACAAACTTGATCGCGGGGACGTGCTTTGCCTTCTCAATCATCAGGCACTCAGATGCCGCCTTCATCATCCCATAGAAGTTAACGGGGCTGCACGCTTTGTCCGTGCTCACAAAGCATACTGCCTCGAGGCTTGGCAAATTCGTCCGCTGGGCCTCGACCACGTCTAATACATGCTGCGTTCCCAAGAAGTTCGTTTTGGCACACGCTCTCGTTTCGTACTCGCATTTGTCTATGTGCTTTAGTGCGGCCGCCATGATGACAGTGTGGAAGTCGTAGCGGGTCAGAGTCTCCTGGATCTTGTATTTGTCTGCGATGTCGCCAATGACAAACCTAAGATTAGGAGCGTGGTCGAACTCGATCTGCATTTGCCAGTGCTTTGACTCGTCCCTCGAGTACAGCCAGATCTCGTTGTCCGGCAGGAGTCGCCGGGTCAAAGCATGGCCAAGAGACCCCGTTCCGCCGATGACCAACACTCTCTTTCCCTTCATCTTATATAAGTACCGGAACATTTTAGAGGCGCTGGTACTACCCGGCGGCACTCGGACGTCTGGTTCCATCAGGCAGAACGCCTTGGGGCTGAGCGTAAGCGTCTCTGCACATCTCCTCAAGTCCAAGCTCTGCGGACCATCCCAGCTCTTTCATGGCTTTACCAGCATTACAGTACACCACCCCTAACCGCACACCGTTTACCCGCTCGAACGCCTCGATCGGCTCAAGCACCGAGCGCCCTCGTTTGAGAGATGGTGGCAGCTGGTAGCCCCGGCTTCATGACGAAAACAATTACGTTCGTCACGAAGTAGTGATCTGTACGGAGCGTGTTGTGCAGATTGGAACTGTCGGTGTCGACGTTCTTGTTTCACTATCAGCGCCGCACGTTCGGGTAGTTGTCGACGAACCACTTCACGGTGCTCCGAATCCCCTCCTCAAGATGTATGAACTTCTCGGGGTCATCCAGGAGTTCTCGCCCTTTCTCGCAGCAGGCTGTCTTTACCAGCTGACCATCCGAGTACTGATCGTCAAAAGTCAGGCCGATCTCGTACTCTAGCGCCCCGGCGATCATCTGGGCGAGATCCGCTATGCTTACTGCCTCTGGGGTGCACAGGTTGTAAAGATACTCCGTGTATGTACCCGCCATGGCCAGCTTAGCGATCATTGCTGCCGCATCATCCGCATGAATAAACTGCCGGATGGGCATTCCGGTCCCCCGCACAACAAACGGCTCCCGTGCTTCCTTCGCAAGGAAACACCGGTGAATGAGCGAGGGAAGTACGTGCCCAGTCTCTAAATCGAAGTTATCGTTCGGCCCGTAGAGGTTGGTAGGAACCACGCATCTGTAGTCACGACCGTGCTCCCGGCGGTACAGGCGACATTGCACCTCCAACATCCGTTTAGCATACGCATACCCTTCGTTGGATTCGTGTGGGGGGGCCAGATGGAGAGACTCCTCTTTGAGCGGAATTGGGGCTTCAGTCGGATATATACACGTGGACAAGCAGAAGATGCCCCGCTGAACGCCTTCCTTGTGCGCGCTCTCGAGAACATTCATGTTCATGCGCATGTTGTCCTCGAACATGTGCAGGTTACCGGCTTGGTTCATGTAAAGGCCACCTACGCAAGCCGCTAGGTGGATAATGCATTTGGGCTTGTATCTGTTGAACAGTGCTCGCGTTTCATCACGATCTCTCAAGTCGGCGTCTTTGCTTGATGACCAAACAACGGATTTGTCTGCCAGGAAACGTCCTCGTCTGAGGGCGGATCCAAGGAGTCCGCTCGAGCCCGTTACTAGAACATCGATACCTGAACCGATGTTTTCCATTTATGTTCTGCCGCACATTGGAACCAGCCAATGAACGCGTTGTTTCACTCATTAACCGCTCTGAACTATAACCTAAACTAGTAGAAGATGGATGGAAGCTAATATTTAGTGGAAGACAAACTTTGTTCTGCAAGAGTCTATATTATGAACAACCCAATATTTGAACCGCTCAGGGTTTTAGATGGACTGTTGAAAGACGTAGGCTACGGGTATCACAAGTCGCGATACGATTATCAAGAGTCTACGTCCATGAACATTTAGGACGCTGACGATACTAGGATACCAACTTCGTATTGTTGAATCGAGCAGCCATTCTGGAGAAACCGGAATGAGATGCTTCATAAATGAATTGTGAATTAGATAGAATGTAGAAATCAGTAATGGAATCCAATATCTGTTTATTCGTTGTGTTAGACAGTGAAGTATGGCCTATTTCTGAGGTTGTTATAATGATGCTGTCATACTTATTCTTAACTTTTAGTCTCTCACTATTATTGTCACAGAAGAGAATTATGTTTTTGTCGCAGTTGTCTTCTATGAACCTATATAACCTCTCTGGAGAAAAACATCTTGCATCTTCCTTACAAAGAATATGTTCCATATCGGTTTCTAAAAACTTATCTCCCAGTCTCAAATGTATGGAGATATAACTAGCTGGTAGGGGAGACAATATATTCCCAACATTCGTTTTCACAGCATCGTCGAAATAGAAAACTTCGTTTGGATGTATGTCACCGTCGTACGTGGGATTGTCATAGTAATGGTGAGGCTTTTCAATTGTTGCATTCCCTAGTTGCGGAATCTCGCTAGATGGGATGTATAAGAAATCGTGTTTCAGTTTAATATACTTCTCGATTTCTATATTGTTTCTCCTGTGATAAAGCCTTGTGTCATTACGTATGCACTTCATTAAGATGATCATGTAGAACTTCAAGTAATCACCAATGCCGCCCTCTCCCAACCTAAAATCATAAACACTAACTTTATCGAGGCTTTCAAATTTGCTAATGTAGTTCTCCATCTGTGTAGATATGTACAGAGATTTCTACGCGTAGTCGCTCGCAACAAGCTGAGGTTAATTGGATGGCAAGAAGATGTGGTTAGTAAAAAAGTTCTGTGAGCATATGAATCTTTGATTGCAATTAATAACTATAAGAGTCCTTATAGACTGTTTTTCTCCTAAATTTGATTCGCTTGTTGTTATCACAAATAATGGATAATGCATTTGGGCTTGTATCTGTTGAACAGTGCTCGCGTTTCATCACGATCTCTCAAGTCGGCGTCTTTGCTTGATGCCCAAACAACGAATTTGTCCGCCAGAAAACGCCCTCGGCTGAGGGCGGATCCAAGGAGCCCGCTTGAACCCGTAACTAGAACATCGATACCTGCGCCGCTGTTTTCCATATGTGTTCTGCCACACATTCGAATCAGGAGAAGAACGAGTCGTTTCAGCCGTTCAGTTGCTCGGAATTATAACCTCGGTAACCATCACATGAAGGCTGCTTTCATAACGGGCATCTCCGGTCAAGATGGTAGCTACCTCGCGGAGCTTCTCCTAGACAAAGGCTATGTCGTCTATGGAATGGTCAGGCGGTCGAGCTATATTAATACGAGGCGCATTGACCACCTGTTCGCTCGTGAGAAGCTAAAACTGGTGTATGGCGACTTGGCCGACCCCACTAGAACGCTCGCCATTTTATCCGAGATCAAACGAGATTTACCTGACATAACCCGACTGGAAGTGTACAACTTAGCAGCCATGAGCCATGTCAAGGTCAGCTTCGATATGCCGGAGTACACTGGGGACGTGGACGGCCTCGGCACGCTGCGGCTGCTTGACGCCGTTAGGGCGAGCGGGCTACAAAGCATCACACGATTCTATCAGGCCTCTACGAGCGAGTTATACGGTAAGGTGCACGAGACACCGCAGAACGAGAATACGCCATTTCATCCGCGCTCCCCCTATGGTGTCGCCAAGCTGTACGCATTCTGGATTGTTAAGAACTACCGAGAAGCGTACGGTATGTTTGCCTGCAACGGAATCCTGTTCAACCATGAGTCTCCTAGAAGAGGGGAAACCTTCGTGACAAGAAAGATTACGCGTGGCCTAGCCACAATACTCAAGGATCCTCAGGCACGCCTTACGCTTGGTAACCTCGACGCAAAGCGTGATTGGGGGCACGCCAGAGACTACGTCGGAGGCATGTGGAGGATGCTGCAGTCAGATACCGCCGACGACTATGTGCTAGGAACGGGAAAGACGTACAGCGTGAGAGAGTTTGTGGTCTCCGCATTCAGACACCGAGGAATAGAAATTGTGTGGGAAGGAGAGGGAGTCGACGAGGTGGGGAGAGACGCTACTAGTAGACGAGTCCTGGTGGAGGTATCGCCTAGATATTACCGTCCGGCAGAGGTGGAGTTGCTCTTGAGTGATCCATCCAAAGCAAGAGAAGAGCTGGGGTGGGAGGCCGAGGTGAGTTTCACCGAGCTAGTTCGGGAGATGGTAGACGCGGACTGCCCGCTTGCATGACCGGGGTAAGATAGGCTGCAGTCCCGAGCGCGGGGCGGAGGCCTCTGCTCGGTCCTTCCACCGATTCCCCTCGAACGGTTCCAGTCCCGTGTCTAAATCCGTCGTCCGTACCCGTAAGCGTCCCTGCACATCTCGTCAAGTCCAAGCTCTGCGGACCATCCCAGCTCCTTCTCGGCCTTATCAGCATTACAATACACCACCCCTATGTCCCCCGCCCGCCGGCCTACTACGCGATTGGGCACCCGCACACCGTTTACCCGCTTGAACGTCTCGATGAGCTCGCGCACCGAGTGCCCTCGCCCCGTGCCGATGTTGTACGCCTCCATCCGCACCTCTGCCCCAGCTCCCGTCTCTTGCAGCCTCTGCACAGCCTTCACGTGTGCCTGCGCCAGGTCCACCACATGAATGAAGTCGCGGACGGCGGTTCCGTCTGGCGTGTCATAGTCGTCGCCGAACACACGCAACTCGTTGTACTCTTCCCCGAGACAAGTGTTAGTGTTGTTGTGCACAGCCGTACGAACGATGTAAGGCATGATGTTGCTGGGTATGCCCACCGGGTCCTCGCCCAACACACCGGAAGGGTGTGCTCCGACAGGGTTGAAGTATCGCAGACAGATAGCCTGGAGCCTACTCTTCACACCGTGGCATGCGTCCTGAAGAATCTGTTCACACATGTGCTTGGTCCGGCCGTAGGGGTTAGTAATCCCCCTCCCGGTCTCGAGGTCTTCAGTCAGCGGGGATTCATGCGCGTCTCCGTACACAGTGGCCGACGATGAGAAGATGAACTTACGTATACCACGCTTCTCACAGGCTTCAAGTAGACCGATTAGACCGACCACATTGTTCCGGTAGTACTGGAGCGGTGCATCAATGGACTCAGAGACTGACTTGGATGCAGCGAAATGGATGACGCTCTCGATGCGATGAGTCTCCATCACCAGATCCAGAGCGACCGGGTCCAGGACGTTTGCCTCGTAGTGCGTCACGTGCGCTCCATCTCCAGCAATCTGCTTAATGCGGCCTAGGACGCCGGCGTCTGAGTTTCTCAGGTCGTCCGCGATGACCACATCGTGCCCTGCCTGCAACAGCTCTACGGCGGTATGCGATCCAATGAATCCGAGCCCTCCAGTGAGAAGAACGGCCATGTGTACACGTATTCCAAGATATACACATGGCTGTTTGGCGAATCAGCACCTCAGGATGCGCTGCAAAATAATGTTCCCTAAGTAGAAACGATGTCGACGGGGAAGACCTGCGCCGTCATTGCGTCGGCCGCTCTCCTTATCGTCATTATCTTGGCTGGAGTATGCTATTTTAAGTGGAGAATCCGTAATCCCGGTCATCTTGCGGAAGAGAGTTTCGGGGACAGAACGGCTCTGTACATCATGAATGGGCTGGTCACCTACATACTTGAAGCGCAGGGCGCGAACACGCCCTATCTAAACCCCTCTCCTGTTTCCGCGAAACTAGAACAGGCTTATCCCGATATTGCGCGTGAGGTACAAGCGTACGTGCGCGATAACGCGTTCAGGGACGTCCCTGAGTTCGGGTCTGTGGACGGACGCCAATCTAAACTGAGCGGCCACGACAGCAAAGCATGGAAGGTTCTCGTATTCAAATACTACAAGGACTACAACAAGTACAATTGCTCGCATTTCAAGAAAACATGCAGCCTGCTGCGAAGCATGCCAGAAGTCAATCTAGCGATGCTCAGCATCATGGAAGGCGGAAAGAAGCTCTTTCCTCACCAAGGTCCATTCAAGGGTATCGAGCGCACCCACCTGGCTATAGACATTCCGCCGCCTTCTGCCGTACTAACCGTCGATGGGATTGAGTACGAGTGGGTTCCCGGGAAATGCGTGTCATTCGATGATACCTTCGTGCATTCTGTGCACAACAAGTCTAGCTCCTATCGCGTCATCCTCTTCATCGACACGATCCGAAGAGAGATACCGCCGTGGCTGCGGTGCATTTTCGCCCATCCGGCGGCAGCGGAGTACCTCAACTCCATTAACCAGAAGATAGAGGATAGGGCTCGTGGCTAGACCGCACCTACGCCCAGACCCCATCACTCGAGAGCGGCTTCAACTACGCTCACGTGTACATGGACATAGGAGGAGGTCTAGAGGCGTCCTTCCCTTTGTTCCTTGCGAACAGCTTTAGCCC
>MDTG01127367.1_pt1 | contig 15134 bp, 11 predicted proteins | sample 811421 | NCBI WGS metagenome assembly MDTG01 (sample SAMN05326645, study PRJNA326480) | marine metagenome | isolation source: seawater | place: Pacific Ocean: South East | collected 2011
AATTTCTCTCTAGAAACTGCACACGAATCTGCCCCTCAACAATATGATTTCGCAGAAATTATTGATCTAAGTGGTAGTTCAGCATCTGTTCGGTGGACTGACTCGGGTAAGACCGAATCCGTTGACCTCGAAGGTATGATTCCAGCTGAACAAGATATTGTTTCAGGGAGAATTGATTTGGGTCGTTGCATGTTTTGTGGACTTTGTATGGAATCATGTCCATTCAATTCGTTCTTTATGACAAATGAGTATGATGGAATGTCCGGACTCACTCGAGATGATTTATGGATGGATGCAGCCAGAACTCGAGTTCTTCCTGTTGTTCACAAGGAAGCTGTAGACCGTGAACTTGCAAAGAGAGCAGACAAGGAAAGATCGAAAAGAGAAAGGGCAGCGAAAAGAGCAAGTAAGGAGGCATGATTATGATTGTTGATGGCGAACTGATCACATTTGGTTTGTTCAGTTTAATCGCCATCGCCGGTGCTCTAGGTTGTGTTTATGCAAAAAGGGTTGCGCATTCTATGCTATCTTTGGTTTTCTGTTTCTTTGCGGTTGCTGGAGTATTTGTTCTAGCGGGCGCTGAATTACTTTCAGCCATCCAGATCTTAGTGTATCTTGGAAGTGTAATGTTAGTTGTTCAATTCGGAGTAATGCTAACTCGCAGACAAATTATGGAAGGTGATTTCGAGTGAGAGCATTGGGAAATGTAGCTCGGGCAGGTATCGCAATTATCGGTTTCTATCTGATGAGTTTGCTTGTAGCAGCACCTCGTTGGGCATCTGGTGGAGTTGAAATGATTTCTCCAACGGCGCGTTTTGCGGATGCGTTAATGGTTGACTGGTCTTTTTCATTGGTAATTCTTGGTGCATTACTAGCAATGGCTATGATAGGTGCATCATATCTTGTTCGTGATGAACGGTTGGAGAACTTAATCTGGAATGAGGGAGGAATCGAATTAGCGGCTGCTCCGAGTAAAAGATCTTCCGTGACAATGGCCATGGATTCTCCAACGGGAACCGAATTGCAGAAACTAGCTGATTATTTGATTACGAATAATCAGACGGTTTTTGACTTCTTTCGTTCAATCGATTTAGACGACTCTGGTGAGATTGATACGATGGAATTTCAATTAGCTCTCAAAAAGACCAGTATTGCAAATCTCCCTCCTTGGGATATAGATGAATTAGTTAAACAGATGGACCTGAATAGCGATGGTATGTTGGATTTGCCCGAACTTGATATTGCAATAATGAGTTTTATCACAAATGTGGGTGAAGAAGAATGATAGATCCCGGATATATTTCTGGTCTTTCAGCTATTTTGTTTTTCATAGGTCTTGCAGGTGCTTTTACTCGCAAACATGCAATCATTGTGTTGATGTGTATTGAGATAATGCTCAATGCTGTCAATCTTAATTTTGTTGCAGTAGCAATGCAAACAGGTAATCCTGAAGGCTGGGTATTCGCTTCGATCGCTATTGCAATAGCGGCATCTGAAGTTGCCGTTGGTCTCGCTATTTTCTTATCCTTGTACAGCACTAGGGAGACAATCAATCTTGACGAAGTTGATTTATTGAAACATTGAGGTGAAAAGATGAGTGAATCAAAAAATGAATCGCGCCTTCTTCTCTTTATTTTGGCAGCAGCTATGTTCCCCATCGGTTTGGTTTTAGGTGGAGGGGGACATGCTACCGATTGGTCTTTCATTATCATCCTTGCACCTATGGTTGCATTCCCACTAATCTTACTATCTGGCCAAATTTGGAATGGTCATCCATTGTGGAAGAATACTCTGAAGGAAGGTGGAATCCCAGCATTAATGACCATGACAATAACTTTCGGAGTTGGACTTTGGGTGATTGTAGATTACATCAGAGGAACTGCCCATATCGAATCCTATTCCGTGAGCCACATACTTTCCTGGATATCATTTGATGTGATGACACATACATCTAATGGATGGGTGATTTTACCACAATGGGAGATATCTTTCGGGGTATGGGTAGATCAAACAACTCTGATGTTATTGTTTGTTGCAACATTCTTGACATTCCTCATTTGTTGGTTTGCTATTGGATACATGACAACAGATGAAATCAACGAGAATAGAAACCATCGTTTCTTTGCTGAATATTTGTTATTTACAGCAGGAATGTTTGGAATGGTTTTGGCAGACAATTTCCTTTGGCTATTCATTTTCTGGGAAGTTATGGGACTTTGTTCATACTTGTTAATTGGCTTCTATTATTGGAAACCTAGTGCTGCATCTGCAGCAAAGAAAGCTTTCATGACCACCAGAGTAGGAGATGTCTTCTTGATGATAGGTCTATTGATTCTTTACCAAATCTACGGGTCACTGGATTTCGCTATAATCTTCGATGATCCTTCTACCGGCGTTGCGGGAGCTGTAGATTCTAGTTTGTTAGGATGGGCTCTTATTATGCTCTTTATAGGAGCCGTAGGAAAGTCTGCTCAATTCCCATTACATGTATGGCTACCTGATGCGATGGAAGGTCCAACTCCTGTGTCTGCCCTAATTCATGCTGCTACTATGGTGAATGCAGGCCTATATCTAGTGGCAAGAATGGTCCCATTTGTCGATGTTGCACATGGAGGAGTTCACGGGCTAGAAGATATTGGTTTACTCGTTGCCTGGGTCGGAGGAATTACAGCATTTATGGCAGCAGGCATTGCGTTTGTTCAGAATGATATTAAGAAAGTTTTAGCTTATTCAACAATGAGTCAATTAGCGTATATTTTCACAGGTCTTGGAGCTGCGCTATGGTTCCTAAATCATGAAGGAGATGCAATGCATACTGCAGGAATAATTGTTCTAGGTTCATCCTTGTTCCATTTGTTCAATCACGCAATGGCCAAGGGCATGCTATTCATGGCCTCCGGTTCTGTAATTCATGAGATGCATCATGCTCATCATCACCTGCATCATGATCATCATGATGAGGAACACGCTGACGTATCTGAAATTCCTGCAGCTTTGATATCATTGGTCAAACACTTGCGTACAGAAGGATTGACCTTAAGAGAATTCTTTGATAGTCTGGATATTGATAGTAGCCGAACTCTCACAACAGACGAACTGCAATCCGGTCTTGTTTCTGCGTCTATCGTAGATGAATCAACAGACATAGAATCATTGGTAAGTGCCATGGATCGCAATGGAGATGGAGAAATTGATCCAGTTGAATTAGACCAATACATGATGGATTTCCTGATAGGTGGCAAAGTGGAATCTCACGGTAATCATGATAGTTTTGATCCTCAAGATATGAAGAATATGGGTGGTCTAGCTGCTCATCTCCCTGTGACTTCTACGGCTATGATGTTAGGATCAATGTCTATAATTGGGATACCTTTGATTGGAGGATTTTGGTCTAAGGAAGGCATCGTAGGTCATACTTGGGATGCGTTCTTCCATGGCGAACCCCTCATGCTAGGTCCAGCACTTTTGATTCTATTGACGGCTGGAATGACCGGATTTTACATGTCAAGAATGTGGTTCATGACATTCGCCGGTCCTCCAAAATCAGAAGTTGTGGACCATGTTCATGAAACAACTCCATGGATTAAGACCCCTCTTGTGACTCTTTCAATAGTTACAGCGTTCACTGGATTAATTTTGACTATGTTCGGAGTCGTTAAATTCCTTGGAGGGAAATACGATCATTTATCCTTCCATCACGGTGGATTTGTTGATGAATTTGTATATGCACTCGAGCATGCTTTCTTGCCATCGGATCCTAATTTTATGATTGTAGGGTACACTACTATTCTTCTTTCATTCATTATAGGACCATGGTTAGCAATGCGGATTCATGGAGGTTCACTCAAGGAGGGTAGTTCTGCAATTCCTTTGGTTTCCTGGTTGGTTAAACTATCCTCTCGTCCGAGTAAGATGGATGTTACAAATATGGCCGAATCCTCCCTAGCCAAAGCTCTGGATGAAAGGTTATACATTGATTATTTGTATGAAGAAATTATTCGTAGAACAGTCATTCCATTCTCATTACTCAGCGCTTGGTTCGATCGTAAAATCATTGATGGAATGGTTAAAGGAATAGAAAAAGGATCACAAGAATCCAGTCAACGAATTCGACTGCTTACCACCGGTAGTGCTCGAGATTATATTTTGTATGCTGCAGTTGGTGCACTCAGTATCATATTCTTACTCATGGGGGTGAATTCGTGAACGAACTAGAAATACTTACCCTGACACCACTCTTTGCAGGGGTGCTACTGCTTCTAATTTACGAAGTTGTACCTTCAAGTACCAAGAAACAAGCAACTGATTTAATCAAATACGCAAACATGGGAATAGCAGTATTATTGTTTGGCTTGGCAACTCAAATCGGTCTTGAAAATGACTGGCTATCTACTTGGTCCTCTGGCTCCTTTGGAGCGCAAGGGTCGTATCTGTTAGAAAGTGAATATACGTCATTGATTTCTAGCATTGGTGTCAACTGGCATGTTGGAATAGATGCTCTATCCTACCCCATGATTTGGCTAACTACTCTTCTTATACCAATTTCTATGCTAGTTCAGTGGGATGCAGATAAGGGGGCTCAATTCCACAGTCTGATCCTTCTAATGGAAGGTGCATTGCTGGGAGTGTTTGCTGTTTTAGATCTCTTCTTGTTCTATGTTTACTGGGAACTAACGTTGGTTCCAATGTTCTTCCTGATTCTTGTTTGGGGAGGTCAGGATAGAAGATATGCTGCAATGAAATTCTTCATCTACACCTTTGCAGCTAGTATTCTTATGTTGATTGGAATTTTGATTGTATACTTCCATAGTGCTCCAGTTGACGGAATTTCAGGTACATTGACACATCACCATTTCGATATTCCGTTATTGATGCAACAATCATCTCTCATCGGATCTGGAGGATTGAGAATAGTTGTATTCCTATTGATGTTGATAGGATTTGCCACGAAAATGCCTAGCGTTCCTGTACATACATGGCTTCCTGATGCTCACGTTCAAGCTCCAACTGCCGGTTCGATGCTCTTGGCAGGAGTGATGTTGAAGATGGGGGCTTATGGGTTCCTGAGAGTTGCAGTTAGCCTGTTCCCCCAAGAGACGATAACAATGATTCCTTTGCTGGTCTTCTTGGGCATGGCTAGTCTTTTCTATGGGGCATGGGTATGTTTAGGTCAATCCAATCTCAAGAGAATGGTCGCTTATTCTTCCGTGTCTCACATGGGACTAATTTTCTTAGGAATTGCAACAATGCAACCGCTTGGTATCGCAGGAGCCCTGTTTATGATGTTCGCCCATGGAATAATTTCTCCCTTATTATTCGCAGTGTGCGGGGCTTTCAAGCATCATTACCATACTTTAGAAATCGGTTCAATGCGAGGACTTGCTCATCACAGCCCATTTATGGCAGGTCATATGATGTTAGGATGGATGGCTAGTTTGGGCCTTCCATTGATGGCTGGCTTTGTAGCAGAAGTTGCAATTATGATCGCATTCTGGATGACTTTTGGTTGGTGGGTTTTAATTCCTGCACTAACATTAATTCTAACAGCTGGGTACTATCTCTGGTCAATGCAAAGGACAATTTTTGAAAGTGGCGATCCTCATCATGGAATACTTCCAGACACAATGCATGGGGACGAGCCACGTGATATTACATGGCATGAGAATGCGGGAATGTTCATATTGGGTGGATTGGCCATTCTTTTCGGAATTCTTCCTGCACTATTCTTTGACATGATGTCAAATTGGAGTACAGGATTAGTTAGTGAAATCATGATAGATGCACTAACTGCTTTGGGGGTGACACCTTGAATATTGAATCACCTCTCCTTGCTCACCCACTACTGGTTGAATCGTTGCGACCAGAAATGACTATTATTGTAGGAATTCTTTTACTAATCATCGTTCCAAATCTTGGAAATGCTACAGTTCGTATACCAATGACTCAATTCCGTATTCCAGTATTCCTAGGTGGAGAGCGATTCCGTTCGACCAGTGATCCACTTATTCCTGGAGTAATCTCGATGTTCACACTAATACTGGCCATGGCAAGTAGTTTGATGACTTTTGTAGAGGGTGCAGCACTTTCTACAGTTTGTATATCTGCAAACGGAGCAATTCAACAAGGATGTACGGGTTCTGATTACATTCTCAGATCTGATGCATATAGCCGAATTTTTACTTCGATATTTAATTTCGCATTGCTGGTTGGGACTGCAGCAATGATAAATCGAATGCCGGCTAGAGTCGATGCAAAGGCCCCTCACCCTGATTCCAGTGATACTCTTCGGGCTCGCGCAATACGAATCCTTCTAAATAATCGCCGTCAAGGTGATTTCCATTTACTAATTCTTTTCGTTGCACTGGGCATGAGCATTGTCGCGTTATCCACTAACTTATTCTTACTATTCGTTGGATTAGAATTAGCATCTTTGGCTATTTACGTTCTGGTAGCATTCATGAAAGAAGAGAGTACTAGTGGAGAGGCAGCAACCAAGTATTTCCTAACCGGTTCAGTTGCAAGTGCCGTGACTCTCTATGGGATGTCTCTTCTTTACATATGGAGTGGTTCTGCTTCTGATTATTCATCTGCCACTTTGAATCTCACAGGTCCCCAAGGATTGGCAGCCACATGGGCTGCAATGGAAACATTAGAGCCAATGGCCGCCATAGGTTTTGGAATGTTACTTGTTGGATTTGGATTCAAGGTTAGTGCAGTACCATTCCATTTCGCAGCCCCCGATGCTTATTCTGGGACGTCTTCTCCAATGGCATCGATCCTTGCAACTGCATCCAAAGCCATGGGGTTTGCTGCGCTAATACGTGTTCTTGTTGTCATGGCGGGTCCTGAAATAGGCTCCCCCGCATTTTGGCTTCCACTTCTTGGTTTACTCTCGGTTGTAACAATGACTTGGGGTAATCTTGCAGCTCTCTCAACAGAGAATCCAAAGAGGATGTTAGCTTACTCAAGTGTCGCACATGCCGGATATTTACTGGCGGCTCTTGCTGCCCTTGGTTCAGGTTTGGCTACTCAATCTGTCAATGAATTATTGATCACTTCCGTCATATTCCATCTTCTAGTTCTTGCATTCTTCAAGTCAGGGGCCTTCTTGGTATTAACTATGACAGAAATTAGAGACAATTCATCTTCAATGGAGTCACTGTATGGTTTAGGTCGCAGAGATCCAATAATTGCAGTATCTATGTTTGTATTCATGCTTGCTCTTGCAGGAGTGCCCCCACTTTCCGGTTTCCTTTCGAAATTCCTTGTTATCGATGGAATTATTTCAGCAAGTACTGGGAGTGGCTCAATTTCCGCAGCGGGAGCCATTGATTGGTTGAATAGCGTTCATTGGATTTTCTGGTTAGCAGTATCAATGGCAATAAACAGCGCAATATCCATATTCTATTATTTGCGAATTGGGCAAGTAATGTTCTTTGAAAAATCAAAGAGCATTCTCCCTCTGCCTGATGCGCCAATGATCAGAATTACAGTCATTCTTTGTTTGATTCTAACGATTATCTCAGGATTAGGTCCCTTTAGTCAAACTTTAGTGGACATGGCTACCATGGCGGCTCAACACTTGCTAAAAGTTTGAGGCGCCTTGACCGTTGTTGTTTTTATTAGATGGACTACAGGGTATATTCAATGGCACGCGGTCGAGAGGAGAAGGTCGACGAGGAACTCCTCGCGCAAATGGAGTCTGGCGACGGATCAACTCGCATCAGAGTACCTCTGCCTAATCGAAAAGTGAACGAGATGTTTGCTATTGCAGATCAGATGTTAGGGGGTCGCCGAGTGCGAGCTATATGTGAAGATGGCGAGGTTCGTATTTCTAGAATCCCAGGTAAGATGCGTCGAAGACAGTGGGTTCGTGAAGAAGATCTAATCGTGGTTCAACCGTGGGAATATCAAGACGATAGAGCCAATGTAATTACAAGATATAGTAAGACTCAAGCCATGTATTTATCGAGAAAGGGTCAATTACCCGCCGTAGTAGATGTATTTGGTTCAGGTGAAGAAGCAGTCGATGTAGGGGATGAAAGTGGAATTTTTGAAACCGCTTCTGAACTGGAAACCGTAGAAGAAGAGGAAGATGACGATGTTGATGATATATTCTCAGCAGATGATACGGTAGAAGATGCGACAACAGTTCCAGAACCTGCTTCAGAGCCTGCACGAACTCGTCATGATGATTTTGAAGAGGATGATGGCGATATTGACTCATTCTTCGGATAGGTGGCCACGTGACCACAGAAGATGAATTTGATGAGGAATTTGAAGCCTACATCGACGTTAAATCAATGCACGGAGAAGGTGGAAAATCCACTGAATGGATGGACCAACCCAAAATGAAAAAGATGTTTCAAGAGATCGAGCATAGATTACAAGGAGTTCTTGGAACTGGAAGGTATGATTGGGTAGATAGACGTGTTTTTGACCAAGTCTTTGATCAATCAACGCTGTTATCAATTTACAAACTAATGCGCCAAGGTGTAATCGATACAGTTGAATTCCCAATTGCAAGCGGTAAAGAAGCTCATGTTTTTTACGCAACAAGTATTGATGGACCACGGGCAGTAAAGATTTTTCATACTAGTAACGCAGTCTTCAAAGGCTTAACCAAGTATATAGAGGGAGATCCGAGATTTGGAGGATTGAAACGGCGTCATAGAGAGTTAGTTACTATCTGGGTCAGAAAAGAACATCGAAATCTACGAAGATTAGAGAATTCTGGTCTTCGTGTTCCTACTGCATATGAAGTGAACAGGAATGTATTGGTAATGGAGTATTTAGGTTCAAACGATGGCCCTAGTCCGCGTCTCAGGGACATAAAGATAGAAGATCCCGGTACTATTTTCAAAGAATTAGTGAATTTTATTCAAGTTTCTTGGAAAGATGCTGATTTGGTTCATGCAGATTTATCAGAATATAATGTACTATGGCATAACAATCAACCATGGGTTATTGACGTTGGTCAAGCGGTGAAATCCGCACATCCCAACGCTGAAGAATTTCTAATCAGGGATGTAAGAAATATATGTAATTGGGCCAGAAAAAAAGGATTTGAAGCGCCCTTTGAGGAAACGTTGCTAAAGGTTTTAGAGGGTTGATTTATCACCCGAATTAAACGAGAATACTAGGGGGACGCGCTAGTGGAGTTACTTGCAAGAATAGCAAAAGACCGCATTGGGGTCCTTATTGGTAAGTCTGGTGAAACTAAATTAGAGATCGAAAAGGCAGCTCGTTGTACATTGCATATCGATTCAGATACTGGAGAAGTTAATGCGAATTGGTTTGATGATTCAGATCCAATTATCAGAATAAAAATGCCAGATGTAATTAGAGCAATTGGAAGAGGTATGGCTCCAGTCAGAGCCATAACTTTACTCGAAGATGATGTACACCTAAAGATGTATGATATTCGCGAATGGGTTGGAAGACAACCAAATCAAATCAAGAGAATGAGAGGTAGAATCATTGGTAGGAATGGTAGGATTCGTGAACTTATTGAGGAATTAAGTGGTGTTGAATTAGTTGTATACCGGTCTACAGTTGTTGTTGTTGGGGATATAGACTCACTCGCACTCGGTACTTCTGCGTTGGAGCGAGTTCTTTCAGGAGCGGAACATGGGACTGTTCTCAAGTTTCTAGAAACAGAGCGACGACGACAACGAATGGATCGTCAGACATTGGCAATGCATGAAGAAAGAAATCCTGTGAAATCCTCTGGTTTTGATGATCTAGTCCCTGGCCTCTCTGCAGCAAGAGAAAGAAGAAACGAACGCAGATTCAAAGCATCTCAAGTTGATCCTGAGGATGATAAAGCTGTTCAGGAAATGATGGAGTTAAAAGACGATGAATCAATTGACTGGGGAGAAGAATAAGAGTTATTCCTTTGTATTCCTCATCGTCCAAACCATCCAGCCAGAAACTGCAATCAAAAGGACTAGCGCAGGCATAAACCCTGTAACAGCACCAACTGAACTCGGTCTAGCACCACTCACAACAAGATACTCTACATTATTTCCCTCATCCTTTTCGGGAATGACTTCATCTGGGTCGATTGATAATCTCAGGTCATATTCTCCTGATGAGAGAATTCTAACTTCAAACGGGTCTAGAATTTCTCTACCGTCGTATAGGCTTCCCGCGGTTAGCGTTCGACTCTCCAAAATAGTCCAATTTGTATCAGTTGTCCTGTCGCTGGGCGCCATCTCTAGTCTCACAACTACAGACCCTGTATATGCTTGATTTGCTACTACGGTTCCTGTGACATTAATCTTATCTCCAGTATTAGCTGCAACAATTAACCTATCAACTCCTACATCCTCTAATTCAAAATCTATCCCTGGTATGACTCTAACATATGTTGGTGGACTTAGTATCTGATTTCCTGCATTATCTGTCATCAGTGCCGAAAATCCTACCCAATCACCCTGCTTGGTGGACCAATCAATTCCAGAAGGTAGATTTGCATTCATACCTGAACCCAATGAAAGCCATTGATTGGTAATATCTGGAATTGACCCCATTCCATCATTATCAAATCCATATCTGAGTGTTGTATTACCCTCATCTATTCCTGAAAGACTGTCAGTAGCAATTAGTTGAACATTAATTTGGGTTTGTGTCATGGTGGTAATTTCAGGAATACTCCATCCCCCTGCAACAGGATCGGTATTATCTGTCCAAAATGAGTGATTCGTGCTAATTCCTGAATTTCCTAATCGATCTACTGCTCTGAAAGAGAGAGTTCTCTGTCCTTCAAATAGGGGTAAAGTCGATGTTGATCCACTCCCAAAGTTATTCCAATCTCCATCATCAACTCGCCATTCATAATGATCGATTCCTATCCCACCATTATCTGTTGCACCCGCGGCTAGAGCTCCAACAGTGACTACGGTATTATCTGTCCACGTATTTTCAGAATTAGAAAAGACAGGAATTCCAGTATCAGGGCCTGTTCTATCTATTCCGAGGTAGAGTGAACGAGTGGCAGTGTTCCCTGCTTCGTCATGTACTGATAGGGACACAGTATACAGTCCCTCTGAGAAATCCCCTGGAGCCCAAGACCAACGATACAATAGGGTACCTGGACCATCAGAAGGAGGGTTACCACTACCTGGAACTCCAGAAATTACCGCTTTCTCCAGATTTTCGTCAGAAGCATTCCAACGGAAAACCATCGATCCACTTTCTTCAATATCAAACCATGCTCTGTTCGCTATTGATGACCCATCCCCTATCTCGGCATTATCTACGCTGAAAATCAAAGAAGATGGTGCGGTATTGTCTACAGTAAATGATTCAGTGAGGACCTGAACGTTTGAACTTCCATCTGATGGATGCCCTGTTATCCGCAATCTGTGAGCCCCATCGGTCACAGTTGTAGTATCCCAAGAAGTAGACCAAGGAATCCCAGACATATTGGAAATTTCAGACCAAGAATTATCTTCCTCTACTTCTAAAATAACATAATCAAGCCCACTCACATTTACTACACTTACCGAATATGTGCCCCCAATTATTTCTCCAGATGAAGGGGGATTAACGAAATCTAAATCGTTATTCCTTGCTTCTGTACCAAGGGTAACTCCTGAGAAAATGCTCGTGAAAATGAGCACCGTCAGGAGCCGAGAAATCGTCCGAGTAGCCATGGAACGGTGGGGATGTAGGACCGGTCGCCCTTCAATGCTTTCACCCAGTAGATAGCGGGAGCGTTGAAGTGCCCTAAGACCCCTTCAACCAACATGAGGACGGGATTCTTCGTATGCTTGCTCCTTTTGACGCCACTTTTTGGAGTTGTTTCAGCAACCAGTGCTGGTGGAATTACTGTAGATGAATCTGATATCAATATCATTGGTACCTTAGAAAATGGTTCTCAAGTAATTGTGGAAATTACTCTCCATAATGGAGAAACATCTGATATTACTGCATCGTACCAATTAACGCAGGATGGAAATATCGTTCAAGAGAGTACATTTGTTACTGTTTCGGCATCATCTTCGATTACAGTGCAAGCCTCAACTGTACTGAACAGGGCAGGCGACGTATCGTTTAGGGTTGATTTTTCAGCAAATGGAGTTTCTAACGATCAGTCCACTGTTTTCACTATCTCAGATCGTCCAAACCTAGTAATTTCAGAATTACTAATCGATCCTTCGTCAGAATTATACTCAGGTTCAATATTCAGTGCAAATGCTCAGATTTCTAATATTGGTGGGATTTCTGCGAGTTCAACTACAGTAACTTTTGAGCTTGGAGAAGAATCTCCGTTGGACTACTCTGTAGGGTCTCTTCCTCCGGGAGAAAGTGTTTGGATTAATCGAACCTTCACCGTCCCTGCATCAAATGCATTGTTGACAGTTACTGCAAATAGTAATTCCAATGATGGCGTTGTTGAATCAAATTCAAGTGATAATTCACGCTCTAGTTTGATTGAGATTACTACTCCTCCAAATTACTTCCATGATGGGGAAATTTCCGTAAGTTCTGAAGCATCTGCTCTTAGAGGACCTTGGGAAATTAGTGGCTCTATATTGAGAATGCCTAGCACAGGATCTATCGCAGTACCTGTTCAAGTTCAGAGAGTTTCAGATTCAAGTCCTATACACGCATTCACTGTTAATTTTCAAGATGGGCAAAGTTCTCTCCTCTGGAATGAGACATTGACAGGTTCTATGTTCATCGAAAATGTTGGTGAGATTCAGTTACAAATTGTGATCGATCCTAGTTTTTCCCTCCCTGAATCAAGTGTGTTCGATAACTCTATTCAGTTTTCGATTTTTATGTACCCTGCTCCAAATGTTGTTGTTACTGAGACAGCTGTTGCATTTCCTTCTGAGGTTCAAAATGGGGAATCAGTTAATTTTACTGTAAGCATTTACAATACGGGTTCAATTCCAGTAAGCGGAACAGTTGAAGCAACGTTCGAGGGCGAGAGCTTAAATGGACAATTCAGGGTAATTCCACCGCCTTCAGCTACAGAATCAGGAGGTTTATCATTAGTTTTCTCTGCTATTGTCAGAGGCGATACTACTGCATTACAATCGTTCTCTGCAACTTGGGTTCCAGATAATCCTTCACATGATTCCAATCCAGCTGATAACACTGCTACAGGTTCGGTTCGACTGGTCAGTGATTTACGGTTGAGGTTTCTAAGCGACGAACGATGGGACCAAGGGGTCCCACTGAAAATTGGAGTAGAAACTACTTATTCGATTTCAATTACATCGGATGAAGGTGCGGGAATTGAGACATTTGTCTGTTACGCACCGCTTGGTAATGAAATTGACAGAACCGTTGTAAATCTTGCATCTACGGGCGACGAGGACGCTATCGAATGCACCTTAACTCCAGATAAGGCCGGAGATCTCCAATTAGCAATAATTGCACTGAATGGAACAGTACCCTCCAAAACTTCGCTGTGGACCGTCGTTGCAGAGAGCGGAACTTCGATTGATCCAGAAGAAGCAAACAGAAATTTAGGTGTAGCATTAATGATTTTTCTAGGAGTTATGGGAATATTTGTGTTGATTGCTGCAGTCTTCCTTACTAGGAAGGTTATGGAAGATACTGAGCGTGAGACCTTCGAATTATGCCCGGCTTGCGGTGGAGAAATCGAGGGTGATGAGGATGAATGCCCTTACTGTGATTTTGCTCTTCGTAGTGGATTCCGTCGATTCCACGATTGTGATAATTGTGGAAGTCCAGTTCCATCTGCCATGGACAATTGTCCATATTGTGGAATCTCTCAAGATGTAACCTCTCACTTCGAACAAAGGGAGAGGCGAGTCTTAACTCCAGAAATAGAAGAGGAAGTTGAGGATGAAAATGAGGAAGAAGAAATCCTTGTTGGAACGGAGGATTTCGATGACCAAATGCAGAATTTTGGAATTTCAGAAGAATCAATTGAGGATGATTGGGAATCTGGCCTAGAAGAGGCTGAAAGTCAGATACGAACCATTGAGGAAGAATTTGAACAAGAAGAATTAGCTGTCGAGGATGAAGATAAAGAAAAGATCGTTTCTACAGCACTACAAGACCAATTAGAGGCAGGCCGTGATATTGATTCATTCCTCGCGAAGAAGGGTAAGAGGCGTGCACTAAAGGATGAGGATGTAGAATTAAGTGCGAGCGATGCAAATATTCGAAAGGATATCTTCGAATTAACAGGAGAGGAAGGAGTCCTTCCCGGAGAAAAGGTAGTATTTGATGAATTAAGCGATCCATCTGCTCAAGTTGGAAGTGAATTAGAATTGGACAAGACCAGCGATTTCAGTTCGCTTTCGTCCGAGGCTGGCCATACTGAAGGCCTGTCTGAAAATTTAGAGGAGGATGAGAATCCAAAACCAAAGAGACGCCGAAGTATTAGAAGAAAGAGTAAGGAGGGTGGTTCCAAGGAATCGCAGGATTGAACATCTTGACCATCTTCCAACGACCGCCTGAGTGATGACAGAGGGGGTCTGAGCAGAGCATTGACGAACCCTATGAGTGCAGACAGGCGTACAGGAGATGAAAGAATGAAATCCCATTTTTTTAAGAATAGAAGAGTAGCCCTTTCTCTATTGATTATTCTTACATTGATGAGTCCAGGTTGCCTTTCTCTTCTCTCTATGCGAGAACTAATGGAAGACATGAAGGAGGACCCCAAAAGTCGCAGCCAAGATACAAGGGTTGGATGGGATCACACTTTCGATACCCAAGATTTCGAATCCACAGAATATTCTAATCAGTCGGAATTTTTGATAGATCCTACTGTTAGTCAAATCGAGATTTTCTTTGATGCATCGATTGGAGATGCAGTTTCTGATATCGTGAATGATACATTTCCAGGATTGGTTGAAGAGGTTGGTGCTAGATATGTCGAAATATCTGTTTGGGAACCCGGCGAATATCCAAGCGGAACGCCTTTTTTGACTGAGAGAGCAACAGAAAATTATAATTTTATTGAGACATATATCAACGAGGATTCATCACCCTTTGAAGAAGGAGAATGGGTTTTGACGGTTGAATCTAGAGGTATAGGTGTAGAAGCCCCCATCGATATCTTTTCTGTGTATGATTCTTTTTCGGTAAAGGTAACAGTGTCCAGACCATGCGTATTCTTTGCAGAGATTCATGAAGTTGGT
>MDTG01259859.1_pt1 | contig 15133 bp, 12 predicted proteins | sample 811421 | NCBI WGS metagenome assembly MDTG01 (sample SAMN05326645, study PRJNA326480) | marine metagenome | isolation source: seawater | place: Pacific Ocean: South East | collected 2011
TCGGAGCCGACCAGATAGAAACTCTTGGCGCCGAGTTCTTCGTTCGCCCAGTTGAGCGCGGCCAGAATCTGCTGGGTGGCTTCCTGGCCGGTATAGAACACGTTCTTGGACTGTTCCAGGCCTTCATAGAAGGTCGGGTAGTAGAGCAGGCCGTTTTCCTTTTCGAACACCGGCAGCACCGCCTTGCGGCTGGCCGAGGTCCAGCAGCCGAACACCGCCGCGGTCTTGTCGTTGACCAGCAGCTTGCGGGCCTTTTCGGCGAAGGTCGGCCAGTCGCTGGCGCCGTCTTCCTGGATGATCTTGATCTGCCGGCCCAGGATGCCGCCCGAGGCGTTGATCTGCTCGATGGCGAGCTTTTCCGCCTGAACCGACCCGGTTTCCGAGATCGCCATGGTGCCGGTGACCGAGTGCAGGATGCCGACGGTGACCTCGGTATCGGTGACGGCAAGGCCCGTGGTGTTGACCTCGGCGGTGGCCGGCGCCGCCTGGGCGATACCGCCGCCGATGCCGGCCATGGCCGCCAGCGAGGTGGTGACGGACACGGCCACCGCGGCCGCCAGCCGCTTCAGGCCGAACCGGGGCGCGTGGCCCGCTGAATGGGTCAGGGTCATGTCCCCTCCTGATCGATGGAGCTTCGGGACACGGCCGCCGGGGGAACGGTCCGCATCGCGCCATCGAATGGTCGGGGATTTGCTGCGCTGCGAAAATACGGCGGGCTGCGTACGTGGGATTACGCAGGTGCGAAAGAAGCCCGATCAGCCGCCATCCTTCTGACCGGCCCGGAAGCGCGCGATCAGGGCTTCGGCATTGCGTCGGATGTCGGCCATCAGCCTGTCGACATCCGGGCGTTCTCCGCCAGATGAGTGTCCGGTGGTGTGGGCGGGCACCGGCTCGGGTTCAGGGGCCGTTGCGGGCGGGGCCTTGCGGGTTTCGCGCAGTTGGCGTCCCTTTTCGCGCTGCGCCTTCAGCCAGAGTTCGTCGCCCATGGCGTTCAGCGCCAGCAAGGCGTTGGTTGTCGCATCCTTGCCGGGATCGCGGGGCGGCAGACGCTTGACGCCGATCTCGCGCGTCAGGGCCTCGGCCTCGCTTTCAGTCAATTTGCCATCGTAATAGTCGCGCAGGCGGATCATGCGGGTGACGTCGTCCATGATGCATCTCGTCCCTTCAGGCTTGCTGAAATGTCGCGATCTGCAGCGCATCATGCGCGCCGACATGCCCGTGCGCCAGTCGCTCTGTGGCCCGCAGGGCACTGGGGCTACGTAACGTGTCACATTCCGGCCATCTATGATCAACTGGCTTTTGGCAAGTTGCCTGAAACGATGATAAGAACGCCCCGCTATACGACCGCAGCGGATAAGGGGGATGGGGGTAATGCCGCCGCAGGGGACGAGGATCTCAGGGCCGCCGGGCGGAGCGCTGCCGGTCTGGCGCCGCCATGTCGCCCGGGCGGGGGTCGTGTTTCTGATCATCTTCATCGCGGCGCTGTTCGGGATCTTCACCCGCCCGGTGGGCTTTCTTGCGGCGGTCTGGCCCGCCAACGCCATCCTGCTCGGCATGATGCTGCGCTGGAAGGGGACATCCGGCCCGGCGGGATGGCTGGGTGCGGCCATCGGCTATGTGCTGGCGGATTATCTCACCGGATCGCCGCTGGATGTCAGCCTGTGGATGACGGCGGCCAATATGGGTGGGGTTGCGGTCGGCGTGCTGCTGCTCCGGCGGCTCACGCCGGAACAGCTGGCGCTCACCCGGTCTTCGGGCGTGGTGGCGCTGGCAGGAACGGCGCTGGCGGTCGCGACGGTGGGGGCCGGGCTCGGCTGCCACGCGGAAGCCGTGCTGTTCGGCCGCTCGCCTGTCCAGGCCTTCGGCAACTGGTTCGGTGCCGATCTGCTGAACGTGATGGCCATCCTGCCGGTGATCCTGACCATGCCCGAGCGGCTGGGCGCGCCATCCGTGCCCCCGGCCCTGCCGCCCCGCCCCGAACGCCGGCGCCGGCCCCCGATCCCGCGTCCCGCGGAGACCGACCCCTGGCGCTGGGCGCCGGCGGCGGCGCTCGCCCTGTCGCTGCTCGCCACCGTGCTGGTCGGGGGTGTCGGCGCGCTGACCTTTCCGGTGCCGGCGCTGCTCTGGTGCGCGCTGCGCTACCGGCCGTTCGGCACCGCGGTACTGGTTCTGGTCTCGGCGCTTGCCATGGTGCTGATGGTGTCGGCGGGGCATGTGCACCTCGCGCCCGCGATCCCGCGCGAGGATATGATCTCGATCCGCATCGGCATCACCCTCACCGCGCTGGCACCGCTCACCGTCGTCGCGGTCACCGCCAGCCGCGAAGAGCTGATGGGACGCCTGCATCATGCCGCCACCCATGACGGGCTGACCGGCACGCTGGCGCGTGCCGCCTTCATGGAGAAGGCGCGGGCATTGACCGACCGTCTGGCCGGGGAGGGCCGGCCGGCCGCGGTGATCACCGTCGATGCCGATCATTTCAAGCGGGTCAACGACAACTGGGGGCATCCGGCCGGGGACCGGGTGCTGGCCAGGCTGGCGGGCGTGATGCAGGCGAGCCTGCGCCGCGAGGATCTGCTGGGCCGGATCGGCGGCGAGGAATTCGCCGTGCTGCTGGCCGATGTCGACGGGGTGGAGGCGCGGAGGATCGCCGCGCGGCTGCTCGATGCCATCCGCAGCGTCGAGGTGCCGCTCGGGCCCGGCGACGAGACCTATTGCGGATCGGCCAGCCTGGGGGTGGCGCTGGTCACGCCCGATGGCACCGGGCTGGAGGCGGCGCTTGCCGCGGCCGATCGCGCCATGTACCGCGCCAAGCAGAACGGCCGCAACCGGGTGGAGATGGCCTGACCGCCGCGATCAGTCCTTTGCGCCGCGGCCGGTCAGGACCCGGCGATAGCCGATGACGAACATCAGGAAGCCCGCGATCCAGCAGCCCGCGGCCAGATCGGTGAGCGGCATGGCCAGATCGCCGGCAAGGCTGCTGCCGGCGGCGATCCGTGCCAGCGCCGCGACGGTCAGGCAGGCATAGGCCGTGCATGCGGCGGGTCCGGCCGTCAGCGGCAGCCCGCCATGGCCGAGTGCCGCGCGGCTCATCACCGCCAGGGTCATCAGCCCGACGGCACCGGCGCTCCAGGCGTGCAGCGCCGCCTGCGGGGTAAGGCTGCCCGGCAGCAGAACCGACAGCGCGACGGCCAGGAACCCGATCGGTACGAAGGCATAGGCGAGGTGCAGAACCAGCACCAGCGCCTCGCCGCCGGTCCGCCAGCCGGCCCAGCGGGACAGGCGGATCAGGTGCAGCAGCCCGGCCATAAGCGCGGCCCAGGCGGTGACCGGCGCCTCCGGCAGAATGGCCCAGAGCGCCAGGGCGACGGCCGCAACCGCCATGCAGACCGCATCGACGCGGTTGAAGGGCACCGGCAGGGGGCCGGTTCCGGGCTGCTTCGCCAGCCAGTTGCGGGTGAAGCTGGGCACGATCCGCCCGCCGACCAGCATGATCAGCAGCAGGGTCACCCCCAGCCCGGCCCGCAGCCACGGGCGGGTATCGGCCTCCAGGATCAGGGCGGCATGAAACCCGGCATCGGCGGCGATCAGCAGGGCGAGCAGGACCAGAACCTTCAGGTTGCGCTGGTTGCGGGCGGCCAGGATCTCGCGGCCGATCGCGAGCGCCAGAACCACCGGAAAGACGAGATCGAACCCGGCCGCGATCCAGGGGCCGGTTGTGCCGGCGAGGCCCGCCGATGCCATGGCGACGCGTCCGGCCAGCCACAGCAGGCCAAGCACCGCGATCGGCCGGCCGGTCAGCGGCAGGCGTCCGGTCCAGTTGGGCACCGCCGTCAGCAGAAAGCCCGCCACCACGGCGAAGACATAGCCGAAGACCATTTCATGGGCGTGCCAGTCGATCGGGCCCAGGCCGCCCGGCAGGGCGAAGATCCCGCGCAGCAGCGGCACCCAGATCGCCATCGCCAGCACCGCCCAGATCGAGGCGGTGAGGAAGAACAGGCGGAAACCGTGCAGGATCGGCGGTCCCGCCCGCCTGAGGGCGGCGCCGGAGGGGCGGCTGGTCATCGGATCGTCCTCTCTTGCATCAGGCGGGCCGGAAGGCGCCGGCGGCGTCGATCCGCCCGGCTCCGGTCAGCTCCAGGCACCAGGGGATGGCCGGAAAAACCGCGTCGAGACAGACACTGATCGATGCCGGTTTGCCGGGCAGGGTGACGATCAGCGTCGATCCGCGCAGCCCCGCGGTCTGGCGCGACAGGATGGCGGTGGGCACGGTCTTCAGGCTGGCGGCGCGCATCGCCTCACCGAAGCCCGGCATCTCGCGGTCGATCACCCGGGCAAGGGCTTCGGGGGTGAGGTCGCGGGGTGAGGGCCCGGTGCCGCCGGTGGTCAGGATCAGCCCGGCCCCGGCCCGGTCGGCCAGGTCGATCAGGGCGGCCGACACCGGCTCGATCCCGTCGGGCACGATCCGCCGGTCGGGTATCCACGGGCTGGTGATCCGGGCGGCGAGCCAGGCCTCGATGGCCGGGCCGCCCTGATCCTGATAGCGGCCGTCGGCCGCGCGGTCCGAGATGGTCAGGATGCCGATGCGCATGAGGGTTGCTTTCCGAAAGGGTGCGCCTCAGCCGCCGAGCGCCGCCATATGGCGGCCGATGCCCTGCACGCAGGTGCGGTCGACGACGAAGTCGTGGCCGCGGGGCTTGAGCAGCAGCGCCCGGCGGATCGCGTCCTCCGCCGCGGCGGCGCCGCCGGCCCTGAGTGCCGGCAGCAGATCGACCGCGCCGTCATGGCCGAGGCAGGTATAGAGCCGGCCGGTGGCCGATACCCGCACCCGGTCGCAGCTTTCGCAGAAATTGTGGCTGAGCGGGGTGATGAAGCCGAGCCGGCCGCCGGTTTCGGCGATGCGGACATAACGTGCCGGGCCGGCCGTGCGGTCGGGCAGGTCGGTCAGCGTCCAGCGGCGCGCAAGTTCGGCACGGACGTGGCCGAGCGGCAGATGCTGGTCGCGGCGATCGGCGCCGGTCTCGCCCAGCGGCATCACCTCGATCAGGGTCAGGTCCATGCCCCGGCCATGGGCGAAGCGGATCAGCCGGTCGATCTCGTGCTCGATCTCGCCCGCCAGCGCCACGGTGTTGAGCTTCACATGCAGCCCGGCGGCCTGCGCCGCGTCGATGCCGGCCAGAACCTGATCCAGCCTGCCGCCGCGGGTGAGGGCGGCGAAGCGGCCGGGATCGAGGCTGTCGAGCGAAACGTTCACCCGCCGCACCCCGGCGGCCGCAAGGGCGTCGGCATGGCGGGCGAGCTGGGTGCCGTTGGTGGTGAGCGTCAGTTCGTCGAGCATGCCGCGGGCGACCAGGCCGCCCAGCCGCGCGACCAGGGTCATCACGCCGCGCCGGACCAGCGGTTCGCCACCGGTGAGGCGGATGCGGCGGATCCCGGCCGTGATGAAGACATCGGCGAGCGTCGCCAGCTCGTCGAGCGAAGGGATGGCGGCGCGCGGCAGAAAGCGCGCCTGCGCCGGCAGGCAATAGACGCAGCGCAGATCGCAACGATCGGTGACCGAGAGCCGCAGATAGCGGATCTGGCGGCCGAAGCTGTCGATCAGCGGGCAGCCGCGGGCCGCGTCTGCCACGCCCGACAGGGGCGGTGGCGGGTGGAGGATGCTCATGATCCGGTCTCCGCGAACCAGGCGAGCACGGCGGCCTCGTCGGCCGGCAGCTCTGCGGCCATGCCGCCATGGAAGGCGGTGCAGGCCTCGGCATAGGGCGGGCGGACGGCGGTCAACACCGGCACGCCGGCATCGAGTGCGGCGGCCATCACCGCGCGCAGCCCGCCGCCATCGGCCTCGCCCTTGCCGAAGCGGTTGATGACCAGCAGGTCGAGCCCGCGGGCCAGCGCGGTTTCGGCCGCGATCGCCGCCTCGGCCAGGCCGCGCGGGTCCAGCCGGCAGCCGCGGGCGCCGGGGCCCAGATCCTGCGAGATCCGGATCAGCCGGCCGCTGTCCAGCTCTTCCAGATCCATGGCGGCACAGCAGCCTTCGGGGGCCGGCCCCTCGCGCTGGACCAGGCCGCCGACCCGCAGGCCTTGCGCCCGGAGCCGGGCGGCCACCCGGTCGAAGACGGCATCGGCGGGAATGCCGCGATCGACCAGGATCACGGCCATGCGCAAGGCGGGGCTGTCGGTGGCGGTCATGACATGTCTCCGGAAATCTCGGTCTCGGCGAAAGGCAGCCAGCCCACCGCGTCGCCGGGGCCGACCGCGCCATGGCCGGCGGGAACGACGGCAAAGCCCGTGGCGGTGGCGAGCGGCACCAGCCGGGCGGCACCGCTGCCGCCGGTGGTGACGACGGCGGGCGGGGTGCCGGGCGGGCCGAAGGTGAGACGGGCCGGCAGGAATTCGCAACGCCCGGCCCGGCGGGCATGGGTGAAGCCGGCGGTGGCCATGGCCGGGGCGGGTTCGGCCGGGCGTCCCTGCAACCGGCGGATCATCGCCGTGCCGAACAGGCGCAGCCCCAGCAAAGCGGCCACGGGATTGCCCGGCAGGCCCAGAAAGACGGCGTCGCCGATGCGGCCGAACATCACCGGCTTGCCGGGCTTCATCGCCACCCGCCAGCCTTCGATCCTGCCACCCGCCGCCAGGAAGGCGGGTTTCAGATGATCGCGATCGCCGACCGAGGCGCCGCCGGTGGAAACGATCAGATCGAAGCGGTCCGCGGCATCGGTGATGGCGGCGGTGATGACCGCCTGATCGTCGGGCAGGGCGCCCAGATCGGCCGCCGCGACATCGGGCCGCGCCAGCGCCGCCAGCAGCATCGGCCGGTTGGAATCATGGATCGCCGCCGGGCCGGGCGTGGCGCCCGGTGCCACCAGCTCGTCGCCGAGGGTCATCACGCCCACCCGGATCTGCCGTACCACCGGCAGCTGCGGCCGGCCGGCGATGGCGGCGAGCGCCACGGCCACCGCATCGATCCGCCGCCCGGCCGGAAACAGGGTCTGGCCGGCCCGGGCATCCTCTCCCGCCCGGCGGATATTGGCGCCGGGGCCGGGATCGCGGCGGATGGTCACCATGCCGCCCCCGGCGGTGCAGTCTTCCTGCATCACCACCCGGTCGAAACCCGCGGGTATCGGGGCGCCGGTCAGGATGCGCAGGGCATGCGGTGCGCGCGCCACCGCCGGTGCGGCGCCGCCCGCGGCGGCAAGGCCCGCCACCGGCAGTTGCCAAGGCCCGCTGCCGCCCAGATCTTCGCCACGGAGGGCATAGCCGTCCATCGCGGCATGATCGAAGCGCGGCATCGGTTCCGGAGCGACGAGCGGCGCGGCCGAGATCCGGCCCGCCGCCGCGGCCAGAGGCGCGTCGTCGGTGTCGGTGACCGGCCGGCAGAGCGCCACGGCGCGGGCCACCGCCTGGTCGAGGGCGAGCAGCCCGGGGCCGTCGCAGCTGCACTCCGCGGGGGAGGTCATGTCACATACTCCGTCATGGCGATGGGCACGCCGCGCCGCGCGGCCATGCGCTGGCCCAGCACCATCAGATCCTGATGGCCGAGCCGGGCCCGCGCAATCGGCAGGACCACGGCGTTCTCCAGGCAGAGATGCCGGCGCTCATCCGCCGCGAAGCCGGTCAGCATCTCGCGGAAAGCGGGGTCGCGGCGGGTGGCGGGGTCGGGCAGGCCGCGGATGATCGCCACCCGCGCGCTGCGGGCGGCCGCATGGTCGCGGGCAAGCCGGGCCAGCAGCCGGCGGATCCTGTCTTCGGGGCGCGCCCGGGCGCGGAGCAGGGGGAAGAGGTCGTCTTCCTCGTCCGTCCAGTGGGGTTCGACCTCGGTTGCCAGAAAGCCGATCACGGCGGTGATCAGCGCCGGCTCGACCTCGGGGCCGGCGGCGATCCGGTCGAGGCTGCGGAACAGCGCCCGCTGGCGGAAATGATCGGCGAAGATCCGGTCGAGCGGCGAGAGGAAAAGGGTGGGCGGCAGGCCCTCGGTCAGGGCGCCAAGGGCGATCCGGTCGGTTTCCATGCTCCCGCACCTCCTCCTCTGCCTGTCACCAGGGATCTGCCGCCGGGTCAGCGCACCAGCGGCCCCTCTGCCGTTGCCAGTGCCACGCCGCGGATATCGGCCTCCGCGGCCAGCACCGAGATGAACTGCGCGACGCCCCGGCTCCAGCTCGCAGCTTCCAGCCAGGCGGCGATGCGGGCTTCCACCGCCTCGAAGGGCAGCACCGCGCCGGGCAGGTGGCGGTCCAGCGCCACCACATGGACCCCGAACCGGGTCTCGACCGGTGCGGGCGCAATCTCCCCCGGGCTTATCCGGCCGAGCGCCGCTTCGAATTCGGGCACGGTAGAGCCGCGGACCAGCTGACCCAGACGGCCGCCCTCCGCCCGGGACGGGCAGGCGGAAAAGGCGGTGGCGAGGTCCGCGAAGCGGTCGGGATCGCTCGCCAGCTCGGCCAGGATCGCCTGCGCCCGCTCGCGCGCCGCTTTGCGGCCGGCCGCGTCGGTCTCTGTGGCGGCGAGCAGAATGTGCCGCGCCTCCCAGACCGGCGAGGTGGTGAAGCGCCCGGGATGGCTGTCGTAATGGCGCCGGCAGGCGGCCGTGTCGGCCCGGGGCGTGGTGACCTCGGCGTCCAGCAGGGCGCGGATCATCGCCTCGTCGTCCAGCTCCTGCCGGCCCTGGCCGTCGGTGTCGGGGCGGGCTGTGATGTCGCGGGCCCGGGCGGCGTTCAGCAGCAGCTCGCGGATCACCAGCGCCTGCGCCGCGGCGTTGCGGGCGGTGTCCGGGTCGGGACCCGGATGATTGTGCATCTCGGCCCGGATCTCTTCTTCGGGGATGTCCCGCCCGTCAACCGATACGGGGACGGGGTCGGCCATGTGCATATGGCTGGCGGCGTGGGGGGCATGCCGGGCGGCGGCGGACCTTGCCGCCGCGGCACGCGGGCTCTGACGGATGACGACCATCTCTGCCTCCGGTCAACGGGTGATGCCGGGCTGGCCGGCTCCGGGTCGGGCGGCTGCGGGCGGGGTGACGGGGCCTGCGGGGCGGCGGCGCGTGCGGACCACCTGATAGCCGGGCCGCCAGACATAGCGGATGGGGGCGCTGAGCATGTGGACGAGCCGCGTGAAAGGGAAGAGCAACAGGATCGTCAGCCCCAGGAAGAGGTGCGCCTTGAAGATCGGGTGGACATCGGCGATGTAGCCGGCGGCGGCGGTGTCGAAGGTGAAGATGCCCTGCGCCCAGCTCATGAACTTCACCATCTCGTGGCCGTCCAGATGGCCGAGCGAGACCGGGATGGTGGCAAGCCCCAGCGCCAGCTGCAGCCAGAGCAGCACGATGATCAGCAGATCGCTGGTGCTGGAGGTGCGGCGGATGCGCGGGTCGAAGAAGCGGCGATGGATCAGCAGGCTGGCGCCGATGATCGCCGCGATGCCGGCCACGCCACCCGCCACGATGGCCAGCAGCTGTTTGGCGCCATGGCTGATGCCCAGCGTGTCGAAGACCTGGATCGGGGTCAGCAGCCCGACCAGATGGCCGGCGAAGATCACCAGCACGCCCAGATGGAACAGCACCGAGCCCCAGATCAGCTGGCGGCGACGGAGCAGCTGGCTGGATCCCGACCGCCAGGTATAGGGGTCGCGGTCATAGCGCAGCGCGCTGCCCAGGATCAGCACCGCAAGCGCCACATAGGGATAGACGCCGAACACGGCGCCGTGGATGTAGCTGGCCATCACGAAACCTCCTCTGCTCCGGCATCGGCCGGGACGGGATCGCCGGCGGGGCGGGCGGCGGCCCGCAGGCGCCGGCGCAGCCGGTCGGGGCCGCAGTCGCCCTCGCCGGCCGCGGCACCGGCAAAGCGCACGGCGTCTTCTTCCCAGACCTGGTCGAGGGCGGCCAGATCGGTCGGGTCGTCATCGGGCAGGCCCATCACCATCGCGACCGCCTCGCGATCTTCGGCGGTGGCGCCGGCCGCGATCAGCGCGGCGAAGATCGCGGCATAGGGGCTGTTGCGGGTGATCAGCCGTTCGTGCAGGGCTTCGACGATATGGCCGATGCCGCCCGCCAGCTCCGTGGCCTCGGCCGCGCTGCGGGTCGAGAGGTATTCAAGGAAGGCCGGCAGGTGATCCGGCAGCTCGCGGGCGCCGAGCACGAAACCCGCCGCCTCGTACATGCCGAGCAGATCGACCATCGCCTGGCCACGGTCGCGGCTTTCGCCATGGACATGCTCGAACAGGTTCAGCGACAGCGACCGGGTGCGGTCGAAGAGCAGGACATAGTCTTCCTGCGCCGCATAGATGTCGCGATCGGCGATCGTGCCGACCAGCGCGTCGACCGCCGCGCGCAATGCGGCCGGAAGGCCCGCTTCGGCCGCGATGGCGGCGCGAAGCTCCGGCGCTGCGGCCTGAAGCTCCGGCGTCGGATAGGTGAGCAGCACCGAGGCGATCTTGAAGATCCGGGACATGGCGTCAGGCCTCCCCGCGGAAGACGTCGGTGGGGGTGTGGACCGTGCGGGTGCGCTTCGCCCCGAACAGGTCGACACCGCTGGTGCCGCCCGAACAGCCATTGCCGAACGAGAAGCCGCAGGAGCCGCGGACGTCATAGGCGTCCTCGCCGATCTCGCGATGGCTGGTCGGGATCACGAAGCGGTCTTCGTAATTCGCGATCGCCATGATCCGGTACATGTCCTCGATCAGCGCACCGTTCAGCCCGACCGAGCGGGCCAGCGCCTCGTCGCGCACGCCGTCGATGGTCTTGGCGCGCATATAGCCGCGCATGGCCAGCATGCGCTTCAGCGCCGTGATCACCGGCTGTTCGCGGCCGGCGGTCAGCAGGTTGGCGAGATAGCGCACGGGGATGCGCAGCGACGAGACATCGGGCATCTGGCCGTCCATGCCGATCCGGCCGGCATCGGCGGCGGACTGGATCGGCGACAGCGGCGGCACGTACCAGACCATCGGCAGGGTCCGGTATTCGGGGTGGAGCGGGAAGGCGATCTTCCAGTCCATCGCCATCTTCCAGACCGGCGAATGCCGCGCGGCTTCGAGCCAGGCCTCGGGCACGCCGTCGCGCCGGGCCTGGGCGATCACCTCGGGGTCGTTCGGGTCCAGGAAGATCGACAGCTGCGCCTCGTAGAGATCGCCCTCGTCGGGTGTCGCCGCCGCGGCCTCGATCCGGTCGGCGTCATAGAGCAGCACCCCCAGATAGCGGATGCGGCCGACGCAGGTTTCGGAGCAGACGGTCGGCTGGCCCGCCTCGATGCGCGGATAGCAGAAGACGCATTTCTCGGATTTGCCCGAAGACCAGTTGTAATAGATCTTCTTGTAGGGGCAGCCCGAGACGCACATCCGCCAGCCGCGGCATTTTTCCTGGTCGATCAGGACGATGCCGTCCTCGTCGCGCTTGTAGATCGCGCCCGAGGGGCAGGCGGCGACGCAGGTCGGGTTCAGGCAGTGTTCGCAAAGCCGGGGCAGATACATCATGAAGGTGTTCTCGAAGGCCCCGTAGATCTCCTTCTCCACCTCGGCGAAGTTGTAGTCGGCCGACCGCCTGGCGAATTCGCCGCCCAGGATCTCTTCCCAGTTCGGCCCCCAGACGATCTTCTCCATCCGCTCGCCCGTCACCAGAGAGCGCGGCCGCGCGGTGGGCGAGGCCTGCACCTCGCCCGCAGTCTGGAGATGGCCATAGTCGAAATCGAACGGTTCGTAATAGTCGTCGATCTCGGGCAGGTCGGGGTTGGCGAAGATCTTGGCCAGCACCCGCCATTTGGCGCCCATGCGCGGCCGTATGCGGCCGTCGGAGGTGCGGGTCCAGCCGCCGTTCCAGCGCTTCTGGTTCTCCCAGTCCTTGGGATAGCCGATGCCCGGCTTGGTCTCGACATTGTTGAACCAGGCGTATTCCACGCCCTCGCGGTTCGTCCACACGTTCTTGCAGGTCACCGAACAGGTGTGGCAGCCGATGCATTTGTCCAGATTGAGGACCATGCCGACCTGTGCTCTGACTTTCATTCCGCCGCCTCCTCACGATACGGCCCTTCCAGCCAGTCGATCTTGTCCAGCCGCCGGACGACAACGAATTCGTCGCGGTTGGAGCCGACCGTGCCGTAGTAATTGAAGCCGTAAGACTGCTGCACATAGCCGCCGATCATGTGTGTCGGCTTGGTGATGGCGCGGGTCACCGAGTTGTGGATGCCGCCGCGCTGGCCGGTGACCTTCGATCCCGGCGTATTCACGATCTTTTCCTGGGCGTGGTACATATACAGCGTGCCCTGCTTCATGCGCTGGGACACGACCGCCCGCGCGACCAGCGCGCCATTGGCGTTGTAGACCTCCACCCAGTCGTTGTCGGTGATGCCGGCCCGGGCGGCATCGGTCTCGGACATCCAGACCACCGGCCCGCCGCGATTGAGCGTCAGCATCAGCAGATTGTCGGAATAGGTGGAGTGGATGCCCCATTTCTGGTGCGGGGTGATGAAGTTCAGCACCACCTGCGGCGTGCCGTCATCCTTCTCGCGGATCACCGGATCGATCGACCGGGTGTCGATCGGCGGCCGGTAGAGGCAGAAGCCCTCGCCGAAGGCCCGCATCCAGAGATGATCCTGGTAGAGCTGCTGACGGCCGGTCAGCGTGCGCCAGGGGATCAGCTCGTGGACATTGGTATAGCCGGCGTTGTAGCAGACGCTTTCCGACTCGATGCCCGACCAGGTGGGCGACGAGATGATCTTGCGCGGCTGGGCGACGATGTCGCGGAAGCGGATCTTCTCGTCTTCCTTGGGCAGGGCCAGATGGGCATGGTCGCGGCCGGTGGCCTTCGACAGCGCTTCCCAGGCCTTCACCGCCACCTCGCCATTGGTCTCGGGCGCCAGCATCAGGATGACTTCGGTCGCGTCGATATCGGTCTCGATCCGCGGCCGTCCGGCCGTGCTGCGGCCCTCGGGCCAGGTGCCGTTCAGCCGGCCCAGCGCCTCGACCTCGTGGCTGGTCTTCCAGCCGATGCCCTTGCCGCCATTGCCGAGCGTGTCCATCAACGGCCCGAGGGCGGTGAAGCGGTCATAGAGCCCCGGATAGTCGCGCTCCACCACCGCGATCTGCGGCGCGGTGCGGCCGGGTTCCGGCTTAGCACCCGCACGCTTCCAGTCATGCACGTCGAAGGGCTGGGCCATTTCGCCGGCGGTGTCGTGCAGGATCGGCGTCAGCACGACATCGGTTTCCACCCCCAACACCTCGGGCGCCACTTTCGAGAAGGCGCGCGCCAGGCCCTTGAAGATCTCCCAGTCGCTCCGCGCCTCCCAGGCCGGATCGGCGGCGGCCGACAGCGGGTGGATGAAGGGATGCATGTCCGAGGTGTTGAGGTCGTTCTTCTCGTACCAGGTGGCGGTGGGCAGAACGATGTCGGAATAGACGCAGGTGGTCGACATGCGGAAGTCGAGCGTGACCAGCAGGTCGAGCTTGCCTTCGGGCGCCCGGTCGTGCCACGCCGCCTCGGTCGAGCGCCGCCGGCCCTCTTCGCCCAGATCCTTGCCGAGCACGCCATGCGAGGTGCCGAGCAGGTGCTTCAGGAAGTATTCATGGCCCTTGCCCGACGAGCCGAGCAGGTTGGAGCGCCAGACGAACAGGTTGCGCGGCCAGTTCTCGGGCGCATCCGGATCTTCGGCCGACATCTTCAGCGAGCCGTCGGCCAGGCCGTCGACGATGTAGTCTTTGACCCCCCGGCCGGCCTTGCCTGCGGCGGCGGCGAGCGTCAGCGGGTTGGTGGCGAGCTGGGGGGCCGACGGCAGCCAGCCCATGCGCTCGGCGCGGATGTTGTAGTCGATCAGGCTGCCTGCCCAGTCGCCCTCAGGCGCCGTCGGCGACAGGATCGAGGCGACGTCGAGCGTTTCATAGCGCCACTGATCGGTATGGGCATAGAAGAAGGACGTGCCGTTCATCTGCCGCGGCGGCCGGTTCCAGTCCAGCCCGAAGGCGAGCGGCAGCCAGCCGGTCTGCGGCCTGAGCTTTTCCTGGCCGACATAATGGCTCCAGCCGCCGCCGGACTGGCCGATGCAGCCGCACATGATCAGGAGATTGATGATCCCCCGATAGTTCATGTCCATGTGGTACCAGTGGTTCAGCCCGGCGCCCAGGATGACCATCGACCGGCCATTGGTCTTTTCGGCATTGCGGGCGAATTCGCGCGCCACCGTGATGATATGGCCGCGCGGCACGCCGGTGATGCGCTCCGCCCAGGCGGGGGTATAGGGCTCGTTCAGATCGTAGTCGCGGGCGACACTGGCGCCGCCCAGGCCGCGATCCAGGCCGTAATTGGCGACCAGCAGGTCGAAGACGGTGGCGACCAGCGCCTCGCCGTCGGCCAGCCGCACCCGCCGCGCCGGCACCCGGCGGTCCAGCACGTCGGCATGATCGGTGCCTTCGAAATGGTCGTGCTTGCGGTTGCCGAAATAGGGGAAGCCGACCTCGACCACCTCGTCATACAGCGGGCCTGCCAGCAGGGTCATCACCGGTTCGATCTCGCGGCCCCGGCCGTCGCGCGGCTCCAGGTTCCAGCGGCCGGCATCCCCCCAGCGGAAGCCGGCGGAGCCCTGCGGCACCACGATCTCTCCCGAGCGGCGGTCGAGTGCCACCGTCTTCCACTCGGTATTCGCCGTCTCGCCCAGACCGCCTTCGAAATCCGAGGCGCGCAGCAGCCGGCCCGGAACCAGCCGGTCGCCGCGGCGCTCCAGCCGCACCAGCATCGGCATGTCGGTGTAGCGCCGGCAATAGTCCTCGAAATAGGGCGTGGTGCGGTCCAGATGGAATTCGCGCAGCACCACATGGCCCAGCGCCATGGCCAGCGCCGCATCGGTGCCCTGCTTGGGGTGCAGCCAGAGATCGGCGAATTTGGCCGCCTCGGAATAGTCGGGCGAGACCACCACCGATTTGGCGCCCTTATAGCGCACCTCGGTATAGAAATGGGCGTCGGGCGTGCGGGTCTGGGGCACGTTCGATCCCCAGAGCATCAGGAAGCCGGCATTGTACCAGTCGGCCGATTCCGGCACGTCGGTCTGCTCGCCCCAGGTCATCGGCGAGGCCGGCGGCAGATCGCAATACCAGTCGTAAAACGACATGCAGGTGCCACCGAGCAGCGACAGGTAGCGGGACCCGGCCGCGTAAGAGA
>MDTG01324580.1_pt1 | contig 15132 bp, 12 predicted proteins | sample 811421 | NCBI WGS metagenome assembly MDTG01 (sample SAMN05326645, study PRJNA326480) | marine metagenome | isolation source: seawater | place: Pacific Ocean: South East | collected 2011
AGCGACCTTCTCGTCCAGACCAAGGAAACCGTGATCCCCCTCTACGTGCAGGGTGAGAACACATCCTCGACCTTCATGATGATCTGGAGCACGATCTGGGCGAGCCTCGCGCAGGTTCTCCTGGTGATCGGTGTTCTGGCCTGCCTCGTCTACTTCTTCTTCTCCGTCGAGCACAAGGGTGCCGTCGGGAAGACCGCACGGGTCGGCATCTGGTACCTGATGATCACCTTCGGTGCCGCCTTCGGCTTCACCGTGATGGGGCGAATCGCTCTGCTTGCCGCACGAGTCGAATTCCTCTTCGACGACTGGATGTGGTTGATCGACCCGATGCAGCAGCGTGAGTTCGTCACGGCATCGGTTGGTCTCCTGTTCTGAACTTCGGGACTTCGAAGCCCTCGCTGCATTCCTGAACAGTGAAATGATGCTCTTGCGCATCCTTTTCATCGCCACGTCCCCATGTGCGTATCGTCGCTCTTCCTCGGGAGCACGTCGCTTTCGATTGGTATCGAAACCCCGATGAGTTTCACGACTCGAAGGAGCATGGCATGAGAGAACGAACGACACGATCACACCGGCTGGCGACATTCGCGACGGCCATCCTCGGAAGTCTGGCCTCGCTGGGAGCCGCCGACACCGTCTGTGCATGGAATTTCAATCTCGACTCCGAGAATCAGACCGTGTTCAAGGCCGATCATGGAATCGGAATCATGGATGCGACGACGTCCGCCGAGTGGGTCAGGTCGTATGCGGGCACGAATCTCGGTGTCTTCGCTGATGATGAAGCAGGCGCATCCTTCGGCCTGCGAGGTGACGCGGCCAACGGGAGCGGATTCGAGCTCACCTTTTCCGCCGTGGGCGATCATGTTCTGCAGTTCGCGTACAGATCGACCACGACCGGATTTCATGAGTGCGAGATTCAGCGCCTCACTCCCAAGGGCTGGCAGACCATCTCGGACTTCGGAGACACTGAGACCGCTGCCGAATGGTCGCTGATCACGGTGCCGCTTTCGGACCTTTCGGGGGAGACCAGGTTGCGCCTTATGCTCGATGGTGCGACATCCTCCAGCAGCACGGCTCGATTCGACAACATGCGGGTCAGTTCGATTCCGGCACCAGCAACGGTGGTCGCACTGGGCGAATTCGCACTCCTCGGTGTTCGTGGTCGTCGTGGCCCTGATTCACCTTCCAATCGTGACTGATCGATCGATGGTTGCATCCGGCGGGGAGTGATGGAGTGGTTCGGCCGCAGCGGTGCGGTCGGACCACGCTCGCCGATCAACCCTCTGTTGACTCAGACACTTTCGACCGTTGAGATCCGTCTGTGCGCCATGGTGACCGCAAGCTTGATCGCTTCGATCATGGAAGATGGATCCGCGGTGAACTTTCCGGCAATGTCGTAGGCCGTGCCGTGATCCGGGCTGGTTCTGATGATCGGTGTTCCTGTCGTCACGTTCACGGCGTCTCTCCAGCCCAGCAGTTTCACCGGGATGAGCCCTTGGTCGTGGTACATCGCCACCACGAGATCCCATTTCCCTTCTGCGGCGCTGATGAAGATGGTGTCCGCGGGGAACGGTCCGTTGGCATCGATGCCGGCGTTACGTGCCATTTCGATCGCAGGTTTGATGAGCCGGTCATCCTCATCACCGAGGATCCCATTTTCACCTGCATGTGGGTTCAGCCCGCAGACCGCGATCTTCGGTGATTCGACGCCGAGGTCCTTGAGGAACTTGTGCCCGATGTCGATGGGGTCGAAGACCTTGCCGATCGTCAGCAGATTCCTCAGGTCCATCAGCGGGATGTGCGCCGTTGCAAGTGCCACCGTCAAACGCTTCGAACGGAAGAGCATCGCATGGCGTTTCGACTTGGTGCGGTGTGCGATCACTTCGGTATGGCCTGGAAATCGGGAACCACTCATCACCCAGGCCTGTTTGCTGATCGGGGCGGTGACGATCCCATCCAGACTTCTTGGATCCTGCGGGTCACGCATCGCATCATCGATCGCGTCCTCGACGAGTTTTCTGGAGAGCGTCCCACCTGCAGGACTTGGTCCCGGAAGACTTGTTCGAAGGCTCGGAGCCTGCTCGTAGTCACGAACGAGGATCATGTCCTTGATGGGCCGGTCGAGTCTGGAGGAATCGTGACTGATTCTCGACCAGTTGATCTTGAGGTTCAATCGGTCCGCGGTGAATGTCAGACGTTCGTTCGAACCATAGATCACGAACCTGGCCTGGCCAAGAGATTCGAGATCCGCCAGTGCACGTACGATGATTTCAGGCCCTATTCCAAGAGGGTCTCCCATCGTGATCCCGATGGTGGGGGGGCCTGAATGGTTCTGTCTTCGTACCACGTCTCCCATTCTAGTTGCGTTCACCCGGGAAGACTCGAATTTTGTTCGTGCTTGATGCCTGCCTTCTCTGGTATGGCCGCGCGACTCTGCTCACGAGATTTCTTCGCCTGGTAGCTCTAGAACAAGGGCGCCTGCCATCGGCAAGCGCCCTTGTGAAGAGGTGGTATGGCCCGATCAGTCGATGATCGGTTCACATATGGTGAGCTGGTCAGCAGCCGCCCCAGTAGGCAAGCACGACCGCGAGGTCCTGTCCGTCGGTGGTGCCGTCGTCGTTGAGGTCGCCACCGCTCAGTCCCCAGCTCCCCAGGACGGTCGCGAGGTCGGTGCCATCGACGGTTCCGTCACCATTGAAGTCCGCCGGGCAGTCGGCACAGGTCTCTCCGGTGCAGGCCGAACCGACGCCGTTGAAGGTTCCGCTTGCACTTGCGCAGATCTCGCTCGTGAGCTGGAAGCAGTTTTCACCGACACAGCATGCTCCGATGGGTTCCGCGCATGTTTCAGTGTTGCACGTGATGCCTGCGCCTTCCCATGTGCCACCAGCTGCGAGGCAGGTCGCTTCAGTCGCGCTGCTGCAGGATGTTCCGAGACAGCATGCGCCCTGAGGTTCGGGGTTGCTTGTGAACGAGGTGGTCATGTCGTAGGTGTTTTCAACGCCGCTGTTCATGTAGACGCGGGCGAAGACTCTACGACTTGAAGTCGAAAGGTCGAAGTTCGACCAACTGACCGATTCACCGTTGGTGTTGCTGTCACCGACTGCGACGAGATCTCCGCTGCAGGTGAGGGAATAGAGCTCGATGTCGATGTCGCCGTTCGAGTGTGAGAAACTCAGATCGAACTCCACGGTCTGGCCTCCGGGCACGTTCATGCGATACCAGTCTTCGTCCGTCGACTTCACGACGAGATCCAGGTAGGTGCCGGCTGAGTTGAGGAACGCAGCCGCGGAGCAGGTGTCGTTGTCGTCGTAGATGTCGTCATCTGGCTGGCCGATGTCGAGGTACTCATCGAAGCCACCCGAGTTGAATGCCGTGGCGAATCTTCCGTACCCGTCGAGGCCGTTCGTGTTCGAGCAGGAACTGGAACCACATGTCAGTACGCCCATGAGTTTCTGGTCGCTGCTTCGATAGGCCCCGGAGCCCGAAGATCCCCCTTCAGTGACACCATCGTTCCATCGGACGCCAAACCAGCCTGTGCTCGGGCCGCAGACCGGGGCTGAATTCACGTCCCCGAAGCTGATCTTCATTCGGTCACCCGCGGGATGGTGCAGGCATGTGACGTCGAGGTTCGTGGTTGCGGTGTTGGTGGTCCATCCCACCCAGAATGCCGTTGATGGGATCGACCCAGTCACGCGAAGAAGGGTGCTGTCCGACGACACCTGTGTGTCGATCAGGGTGGATCCGAACGCGGAGGTACCGTTCGAATTGCTGCCGTTGCAGTTGAGCCGTTCGTATCTGAAGATGAACTGTGCGGTCGATGCCTCGCTGTTGGTCGAGATGCAGTGGTTCGCCGTCAGGTAGTAGGCGGTTTCATCCTGATTCGAGGTTGCGATGAGCTGGCCTGAGCAGACGAATCCGCCGCCGAACGAGACCAGTGCGGTCGCATCACCGACATCCTCCCAGTCGTCGTAGCAGGTGGCTTCGTTGTGACAGTTGCCTGAGCCGCCGGCCAGTCCGTCCTTCATGATGGGAAGGTACCCATGGAGCACCTCGGTCAATGAGAATGGCAGGTCGTTGGAGCGAACCGTGTCGGGCTGGAAATATTCCACGATGACTGAATCGACAGGTTGGATGAGCGACCAGAGGTCGCCGTTGTCCATCGGTCCATCATCGGTGAAGGGTCCTGCAACCGCTTCCGCTCCGCCCGGAGCGTAGGTTCTCAACTCGGCCCCTTCGGGGAGATTCATGTTTTCGATGTGGATGTGAAGGTTCTCGGCATCCATCGATCGGACTTCGATCTGCCAGAGTCGCCCGCCCGGGACATCGATCCACATGCCATCGGCGGCCTGGATGTCGACCGGCCTGGTGATCCCGTATCTGAGAGGCGCGCCTTCCTGTTGTTCGATTTCTCCAAGAAGGATGAGTTCAGTGTGGTCGAGAGGACGCAGGGTCACGAGTGGTCGGGGGATGAATCCCAGTTCGTTCTTGACTGCGATGGGAAGCCTGACTCCGATGGCTTTTTCCGGGCGGTCGGCAAGGACTGATCTGTGCCCGTCCGCTTCATGAAAATCTGCACTGATCGCATGCTCCGGTTTCGTGTCGATTGAGCCGGCTGCCGCAATGAAGCTGCTCGTCAGAAGTGTGGCCATCAGTGTGATTGTCATCGTGTGATCCTCTATCAATTTTTTGAATATCTGGTGCCTCAGCGTGATCGTGCAGACCATCTGATCAGTGGGGGGGGGGTTCTGAAGTTTTCACTTCCCTTAAACCTAAACTTCAAAAGGCCCCGTATCAATATAAACGATCGATTATTTTACAAAGCACATCAAAAATTCGGCGACTCAGTCAGTCCGCTCAGACAGCCACTCCAAATGGGGCGGCAGAGCTGTGGAGCTGAGGAGGGCTCTATGTCGATTTTTGTCTCAAATCGGCCGATCAGGGCAGAATCGTGATCTGGCTGCCTTGCTCGGTCAGTGCCTCGTAGACAACCTTGACATCCTCGTCTCGGAGCCTGATGCAGCCCATTGACTGCATGTCGCCGATCGAGTCAGGGTCGATGGTGCCGTGAATGCCGTATCCAAGGAGATCCTGATTCTGAGGGTCGATGCCTCTCAGCCCGATCCACCGCTCACCGATGGGGTTTTCGGGATCGTCGGCATAGAAGAATTCGCCTGTCCTGGGATTGGTCCATTGCGGATTCACGAGCCTGGAGTTGGTTCGAACGACGAAACGCCCCGTGGGTGTCCCGTCGTAGGCTCCAAGTCCCACTGGATAGCTGGCGATGATGACCTTGCCTGACTGGTTCTCCAGGTAGAGGTCCATCGTGTAGTCGCTCTTGTGGACCACGGCGTGAAAGGTGCCCGAAGGGATCTTGAGCGATTGGCCCACACGAATGGCGTTCGGGTTCTTGAGGTTGTTCAGCCTCTGAATGATCCTCCAATCCGCGGCCATTTCGCCTCGTTTGGCGATCCTGGAGAGCGAATCACCGTCTGAGACCGTGTAGCGGGTCACGAACGGGTCGTTCGGGAGTGAGGATGGGTCGAAGAACAGCACCTTTCCAAGATCATTGAGCTCCGCGCGAGCACGTGTCAGATCCTGAGGCCCCAGTGAGCCTGATGCAATCAGTGATGTGAGCCCGGCCCGTGCAGAAATCGGATCCGTCATGGCAAGTGTGGCATATTCACCGATCAACAGGTTGCCGTCTTGAGTGGCCATGATTGGCGTTGGAGAAGGATCCTGCGTCAGAGGTTCGAGTTCTTTTGGCTGACCAGTCGGCGTACTACCGGAGACGAGTCCTCGGGTCTGGGTGGACTCTGGCGCACTTTCGACGACTTCCAAAAGTTGCCGGTCACCCATCCGATCGTCGAAATTAGCATCTTTTTCGCCAACATTCGTGAATGAAGGCGCACTTTGGGACGGTGAGGGTGCGGGCGCACCTCCATCGAGAGTCAATGCCTTGGGTTGATCTGCATCGGCTTGAAGTGACTTCGGCCCGGTTGTGGTCATCCAATAGATGCCACCGAGCCCACAGATGATGAGGATCACGGCAAGCCAGCGTCCGGGGCGACCCTTGCGCCTGCGATACATGAACCGTCCTTGACCGATCTGTCTGCCTGATTGACTGCCGAGTGCCATGCTTGTTCTCCACATCACTTCATTTCACCGTAAAGGTACCGGGCCATCCTACCTCTTGAGACGGGCTTTTCGGTTTTTTCCCCAACCCTTCAACGACAACTCATTCCGAGGGGTCTGCCATGCTTCCGCCAGAGCACTTCAGGACCTCATTTTCAGTCGCAACGTATCGAACATTCCGGTCATGAGGCTCATGCGGAAGCTCGCGCTCGATCTGGCACTCGAAGGCGACTCCGATCGTCATGACCGCCTCGAGCTCTGCCAGCAGTCTGTCGTAGTACCCGCCACCTCGCCCCAATCTTCCTCCGCGCGGATCGAAAGCAACCCCGGGGACCAGAATCGCATCGACCTCCTGCAATCGACCGGACGATCCTGTTGGTGTTCTGATTCCAAGGGGCCCAGAAGCCAACGCGCGCATCGGCCCCTCGAGTTCGACCAGTTCCATGGTTCCTGGTTCGTCGAGGGTCCTTGGCAGCAGGATTCTGCGTCCTTCGGCCCGCCATGCATCCAGAAGCGGATCGATCATCGGTTCTGTTGCAACGGGTGCGAAGGCCACGATGGTGCGGGCATCACGAAGCGGTCGGCAGGTGGACAGGGCTATACGCAGGGAGGCGCTCAGGACATCCCTGCGCTCCCGGCTCAAGGCACGAAGCGTGTCCAGCATTCGGCGTCGTACCGCGCTCTTGTTCTCATGGGGGGTCATCGTCGCTCTCCTTGAACCCTGGGTATCGATTCGCGGGCCTTCGGTTCTTTTGTACGGATTCACGAAGGACCGAGAACCTGTCTCACCGGGGAAGGCCCTCAAAAGTATCTCTCAATCTGAAGTCTTGGGTCAGTCCTGAAGAACAGAGTGCCGATTTGAATATTGTCATCTATGTTAAGAGTAGTGGCCTGGCAATTTTCTCAGGGAGGCTGACCGACCAATGTGTGGAATCATCGCTTACATAGGACATCGAAAAGCCAAATCGATTCTGATCGAAGGTCTCAAGAGACTCGAATACCGGGGGTACGATTCGGCCGGTGTCGCACTGATCGAGGAATCCGGTGAGCTCCAGAGGGCCCGTTCCGTCGGTCGTGTTCTCGGTCTCGAAGAACGTGTCGCCGAAGGGTTCAATGGTTCGCTGGGAATCGCGCACACGCGCTGGGCGACCCATGGTGGCGTGAGCGAACCCAACGCCCATCCGCACGTCGACGACTCGAAGCTCGGCCATGGCATCACCCTCGTTCACAATGGAATCATCGAGAACTACGCCTCCATCAAGCAGTGGTTGCTCAACAAGAATCATGTCTTCGAATCGGAGACCGACACCGAGGTGCTCGCTCATCTCATCGGCGAACTCTACGACGGCGATCTCGAGAAAGCGGTTCAGGCGGCACTCCGTGAGGTGACAGGTGCCTATGCCCTCGCGGTCATCTGCGCCAAGGAGCCCGACACGCTCGTGGTGGCACGAAAGGGTTCGCCCCTGATGGTGGGAGTCGGTGCCGATGAATACGTCGTGGCGAGTGACTCCAGTGCGATCGTCGCTCACACCAAGCAGGCCTTCACGCTCGAGGACTACACCGTCGCCAAGATCACGCGTGATGCGATCCGGACCTCCACCGTCGACAACGTCGAGATCACTCCCGAGATTCGAGAACTCGAGGTCGATCTGGAGGAGATCGAACTCGGTTCGTTCGAGCACTACATGCTCAAGGAGATCTACGAGCAGCCGGAAGCCATCAAGCGATGCTTCCAGGGCCGGCTGGATCTTCGAGACGGACAGGTGCGTCTTGGTGGTATTTCCGAATTCGCACGCAAGCTCGCCACCGCCAAACGCGTGGTCTTCATCGGGCAGGGCACCGCGCTGCATGCCGCGATGATTGGTGAGTATCTGATCGAGCACATCGCCAAGATTCCCGCGGAAGTTGAATTCGCCAGCGAGTTTCGATACCGAAATCCGATCGTCGAGCCCGGAACTGTCGTCATTTCGATCAGTCAGTCGGGTGAGACGGCCGACACGCTTGCCGCGCTCACGGAAGCCAAGCAGAAGGGCGCGCTCACGATCGGTCTCGTGAACGTCGTCGGTTCGACCATCGCGCGCGAGACCGATGCCGGAATCTATCTGCGCGTCGGTCCTGAAATCGGAGTCGCATCGACCAAGGCCTTCCTTGGACAGGTCGCCGTGGCCACCATGCTTGCGGCCTATGTCGGGCGTCGTCGTTTCTACTCGCAGGACGATCTGGGTTCCCTCATCGATGAGATGGATCGGATCCCATCGTTGATCTCCAGAGTTCTGGAGCAGTCCGACGACATCAGGAAGGCCACCAGTCGCTACATCAATCGTGAAAACTGGTTGTTCCTCGGACGGGGTACGAACTATCCCGTCGCGCTCGAAGGTGCCCTCAAATTGAAGGAGATCAGCTACATCCATGCGGAAGGCATGCCTGCCGCGGAGATGAAGCATGGTCCCATCGCTCTGATCGACGACGGCATGCCCGTTGTCTTCGTGGCCACCAAGAACAGCCAGTACGAAAAGGTCCTCTCCAACATCGAGGAGGTCCGCACCCGAGGCGGCCACGTCATCGCGGTCGCGACTGAAGGGGATACCGACATCCAGTCGATGTGCGAGGATGTTTTCTGGGTCCCGGATGTTTCCGAGCCCCTCCAGCCACTTCTGACCGTCGTTCCACTGCAATTGATGGCATACCACGCCGCCGTGATGCGAGGCAAGGATGTCGACAAGCCCCGAAATCTGGCGAAAAGCGTCACCGTGGAGTGAGCGATTTCGTGAGAACCTCGGGGTGCATCATGCATCAGAAGGATGCGCCCCTGGCGGCTTCTCGTGCTTGAATCATTCACTTTGAGCAACTATTATCCCCTTTCCGACGTCAACGTCGGCACTTCTCCTCACAGCGGTTGCCACTGCATCATGCTGTTCTTAATTCCGGTTTTGATGTTCCGAATCACTCTCTGCCTGTCTCATCAGGCGCACCTTTCGAGCTGTACGTTCAATGTCCGACGAAAAGATCTGGATCAAGAAGGCCTTCGGAGTGACTCCGCTCCGTCATGAAGGAGATGGTGCACGAAGCCGTTGCTGGTGTGTGAGCACCAAGGACAATGAGATCCTTCTTCTGAAGCATGTGAAGATCGAGGATGAGAAGGACGAGCGCTGGGTCGAGCAGCTGATCAACGAACACCAGATCGCCAATGCGGTGAACCACGCAAGCATGCGAGGGACGCATTCCGTGATCTACCATCCGAACAAGAAGAACGCGACCGATGTCGGACTCCTTCTCCAGTACGTGGACGGTGAAGATCTTCAGGAATGGCAGAAGAACCACGATCCATCGATGGACGAGCTTCTGCGTGTGTTCATCGAAGTCTCGGATGGGCTCAATCAGATGCACATCGCTGGATACGCCCACGCCGACATGAAGCCTCTGAACGTTCTCATCGACAATCGAACCAAGGATCCTCTGATCATCGATCTCGGCCAGGCCTGCCCATTGATGACCGTCAAGGAGCGAATCCAGGGGACTCCCGGGTTCATGGCTCCAGAACAGGCGAAGCGAAATGCCGTGACCTATCTCACCGATGTCTTCAACTGGGGTGCAACGATGTACTTCATGTTGTCCGGGCAGCGTGTGGACACGGACAAGTGGACCGAGACGCGTATGCTGTCGAATGTTCCGGACCGGCTCGCGGAACTGATCGCCCAGTGCGTTCGGTTGGTTCCGGACGAACGGCCCACCATGAAGTTCGTACGCGACAGTCTTCGTGGAATTCGTTCGAACATCGATGTCCGCGCCATGTGACTTGGCTACGATTGTCGCATGACCACTCGAAGCAAAATCAATCGTTTTCGCAACATCGCCACCGGAGCAGCCATGGCTGTCATAGGCCTGGGCTGTGCCAAGGAAGCACCACAGACTCCTGAAGCTCTGGCCAAATGGTCGGATGAGAGTCTCTGGTCCCTTGAAGTGATCGACATCGACGGAAACAAGCGCTCGTTGTCAGAGTTCGACGGCAAGGTGGCGCTCGTCGTGAACGTGGCGAGTCGCTGTGGATTCACTCCCCAGTACGAGGAGCTTCAGTCGCTCTACGACACCCGTCGCAACGAAGGATTCGTCATTCTCGGGTTCCCATGCAACGACTTCGGTAGTCAGGAATCGGGCTCCCTCGGCGAGATAAAAACCTTCTGCACCACCCGATTCGGTGTCGAATTCCCGATGTTCTCCAAGGTCGAGATCAAGGATGAAGCGACACGAAGCCCTGCATTCGAGCTTCTCGGAACTCAGACGGGCAAGCTGCCCGGTTGGAACTTCGGGAAATACCTCGTCGGCACGGATGGCAAGGCGATCGCGTTCTTCAATTCCACCGATTCGCCTTCCGGAAAGAAGATCCAGTCCGCGATCGACGAAGCACTCGCTTCCAAGAACTCCGGCAAGAACTCCAGCTCGAGCTGACCCGATACCTCCCTGCAAGTGGCTCTCACCAGCTTTGAGGCGTTCGGCCGAAACGTCGCAGGCTTGCGATGCCGACGGCGCACCATCCGCGTCCTGCGGCTTCGAGGTCCGCCAGTGACGCCGCGATCAGGAGCCACAAGGTGACCGTCTCATCGATCTGCCCCGTCCAGAAAGCGAAGATCGCGAGGACTGCTGGTAGCGTTCCGTTTCCGAGCAGGCCCAGTGTCGAGATCGCGGCTTGATCCAGACCACCCTTCTGGCGGCGCAGATGGATCGTTGCGACAAGCCATTTGAGATCGCTCATCACCAGCATGAGCACCACCGCAATCCAAAGGCTGGAGCCTGATTCGAGTGCATCGACGTTGAGCATCGTGACGGCTGCAAGTGCGGGTGCGATCATGAATCTCGAAAGCTCTCGGAGTCTGTTTCGGGATTCCTGTCGATCGATCGTCATAAAACGTGCCAGAAACGCGACCAACAGAAGTGCACCTGCCGAGAAACCCGAGACTTCACTCGACTCGGGTGCCGGTGCGAATGCGACCAGGCCGGCGAGCGTGATGATCGTTGCGAATTGAGTGGGTGCACTGAGCGTGTTACGAGCGGTGCGGTGGGTGCGGTTTCTTCCATACGTGGCCACTCCGCAGGCCGCACCGATCCACAGGCCGGCGATGGGCTGCACGCCCAGCAGTGATGCCAGCAGGACGCCCGACCCACCACAGATGACGACCATCCAGGCGGCGAGCAGCAGGCTCCCCGGTGCACCCTTCGTGGCTCTGATGTTGGTGCAGCCCACGACGATGATCGCGAGCGTCACCACCAACCAGTTCACCGTCTTCTGGTTGTGGGATCGCAGTGCGGTCAATTTCTGTTTCAGGTCTTCTGAGGCCTGGTCAGAAGACATCGGACTAGTTTCCGGACGATCCAGCATCCTGCTTCGCTCGACCAGATCATTCGCTCGTGCCTCCGAGGCCTCCTCGGTCAGCGCTCGAATGTCGTTCGAGTTTCCGATCCACAGCGTGTCGAAGGTACCAGGGGCGATTCTTCCAAGGACCGTCGGTCCCAGCAGCGTTCCCACGAACAACGCCCCGACCAGAGCACCCTCCCTGAATCCGAGTTTTCGAAGACCGAGCGCGCTCAGCACGGCCAAAGCCGCGGTGACTGCTGCAAATCCCAGAATGATGACGTTCTGAATCATGTCTCTTCTATCGGCTCGACCACCGCATCGATCCTGATCGGAGTACAGTGATTCAGCCATATCTCACCCGGAGTACTCCAGATGTTTTCGATCCTTACCGTCCTATGTGTACTCTTCACCGGCCTGCACGGTTCCCATTCTTGTCACGGTTCTTCCCGATTCGAGGGTCCGCTCGACAAGACGCTCGCGTTGATTCCTGAAGAGGTGCTCGCTCTTGGCATCGTGCCCCGGCTCGACCGTCTCAATGACGACATGGCTGAGATGCTGGACGCCATGAATCGACCTTCGACCGTGCTTGCAGGCCGTCCCATCGAGATGCTGAAAGCCCAGATGGGACTCTCCGTCGGTCTCGATGAGCGTGGCTCACTCGCCGCATGGCTTCAATCGCCCTCGAAAGAGGACTCGAAGAACCCGAGTACCGCCTTTCTGGTTCCGGTGTCGGACGCGAACGCCTTCCTTGAAGGGAATTTCACCGCATCTGGAAACGCATGGCTTCGCCCGGATGGCGAGCGGATGTACGCCCGATCTCTCGAGACCCATGTCCTTCTCTCGAGTGATGAATCTCTGGTCGACATGTACGAACCCGGAAAGGGGAGCCGAGTCCGAATGACGCGCGACCTCGGGGACAAAGCCGTTTCGATGGTTGAGAAGGGTGATGTGATCGTCTGGATCGATGGGCGAAACATGGCTCAGCTCGACATGAATTCGACGCCCTTCGGGGCGTCTGAGGTCCCGGGACTGCCTGATTTCACTGCAGAGGGAATCAAGGACACCGTGATGGTGCTTGATGTGGATCCACTTGCTCTGTCACTGAGAACCTTTTCGATGTTCGATGAAACCTCGAAACTGGGCGCTCTTCTGGTTTCCGGCACACCCGGTCCCGCCTCCATGTCCAGGCTGACGGATGCTCCGTTCTACTTCGCCATTTCAGTCGATGCTCTGGGCCTTGGTGGCATGCCCGTCGCCAAGGCGCTGCTCTCCGCGATCGATCTCGACCTGCCGCTCATTCCCGATCTGATCGACTCGGTCGGGAAGGATCTCAAAGCGATGCAGATGGCGATCTACCCGAGTCGCCTCGGCATCGCTCTTGGCGGCCTGCTCAACGACTCCGCACTGGTGATGGTCAGCAAGGATCCACAGGCACTCGAGGTCTCCATGCGGGAACAGATCATGTCCGTCGCGGGAGACCGAAATGGAATCCGCTACGAACCTGAATGGACCGAAGACAAGGCGCTCAGGACAGGCGGTACCGCCGACGCCTATCGCCTGAAGGAGACGATTCTTCCACCATCGAAGAGTTCCGGCGGCTCCCGCCCCCAGATGGGCGCGGCATTCCAGCAGATCTTCCTGCAACTGCTTTACGGCTCACGCGGCCTCAATGGATTCGCGGGTGTCGAGTCGGATGCCATGGTGATGACGTTTTCCCAGCGGCCGGATGTCTGGGGACGTGCCTTGAAGGCGGCCGGCTCCCAGGGTGACCGCCTTTCCGAGAATGCCACCCTCACCGCGATGCGTCCATGGCTGCTGGACGCTCCGGATGTGGAGATGCTCATCGGAGTGGGCTCATTCGGAAAATTGCTGAAGCAGCTCAGTCGTGCGATGCCGGTCACCATCTTCGACCCAGCAGACCTCCCCGAGATTCCCGAGGGTATGCCTCCGATCGCCATCGACATCTCGACCGGGACCGCTTCGGTGGAGAGCGCCACCGTCATCCCGACCGGGGTCCTCGCTCTGGTCTACGACCAGGCCGTGAAGTGGATGAGCAGCCAGATATCATCCGGTGCGGATTCAAGTCCATGACCACGGATCGAAGGATGTGCTGGCACGTTGGTGCCGGGCGAACTCTCGATCTGAGTGGGCCGCTCGTCATGGGGATTCTAAACACGACTCCCGACAGTTTTCATCATGGGGGTCGGTTGCTTGATCCCCAGGCCGCTCTGGCGCGGTGCCTTGAAATGATCGATCAAGGCGCAGGGATCATCGACATCGGAGGCGAATCCACTCGTCCCGGGGCACAACGGATCGACGCAGATGTCCAGATCAGGCGAACCCAGCCTGTCATCAAGGCCCTCAGAGCCCTTTCAGACGTCACGATTTCGATCGACACGACCAGTTCTGAGGTGGCCCGCAGCGCACTCGAAGCAGGTGCGGACATCATCAATGATGTCTCAGGGGGGGAGGAGGATCCCCGCCTGCTGGAACTGGCAGCGTCGACGGGCGCAGGTCTCGTCCTGATGCACCGACTTCTGCCACCCGATCAGGATGTCTACAGCCATCTGCATCGAAACGAACCCCACTACGGCCCCGGAGGGGTGATTCCCGCTGTTCGTGACGGTTTGGAAGCGCTGCTCGCTCGAGCGCTCGATGTCGGGGTCTCTCGCGAGCAGGTCGTGCTCGACCCCGGATTTGGATTCGGAAAATCGGTCGACCAGAATTTCGAGCTTCTCGAGTCCCTTTCAAGTCTGGTGCCACGTTCCCTTCCCGCGGTGCCTTTGCTGGTCGGACTTTCCCGAAAGAGTTTCATCGGGGCGGCACTGGGAGATCGCCCCGTGGAAGATCGGCTCGCCGGGTCGCTGGCTGCCGGACTTCTGGCGGTTCAGAGGGGCGCTTCGATCATTCGGACTCACGATGTCGCGCCGACCATGGACATGTTGAGGATTCTGGGTCGTCCGGAAAAAACAAAGAACCGCTGAGCCTCATTTCACCTGCTACCATCTCAATCCGAGGGTGGCGCAGTCATCCCAACAGTACGCATACCACAGTTGTTTGGAGTCCCTCAAGCCATGGCGAGCGATACCATGATCGAGTTCACTGATGCAAATTTCCAGGCCGAGGCACTCGATGCCGACATGCCTGTTCTCGTTGATTTCTGGGCGGAGTGGTGCCAGCCATGCCGCATGCTTGCACCGACCATCGAAGAGGTGGCCAATGACTTCGCCGGACGGGCGAAGGTGGGCAAGCTCGATGTCGATGGGAATCGTGAAGTCGCCTTGAAGTATTCCATCCAATCCATTCCGACGGTGATCCTTCTTAAGGATGGCGAAGTCGTCAACAAGTTCGTCGGACTCCAGGGCAAGGATGTCTTTGCCGGAGCGATCGACGAATTGCTTGGTTGATCACCGAGGAATCGGAGTCCTCTCTGATAAAAATGCCGTCTCCGCACCCTTTCTCGGGTCTGCAAGGACAACGGTTTGCCTGTCGGAGGTGTCTCGGATACCTTTCTTCTCTCGCTCGCATTCGTGCCGGTGAGAACCAGCCCGTTCGTCGGGTTCCTGGGGCCGTAGCTCAGTTGGGAGAGCGCTTCCATGGCATGGAAGAGGTCGTCGGTTCGATCCCGATCGGCTCCACTTGAATCGAAG
>MDTG01231821.1_pt1 | contig 15131 bp, 14 predicted proteins | sample 811421 | NCBI WGS metagenome assembly MDTG01 (sample SAMN05326645, study PRJNA326480) | marine metagenome | isolation source: seawater | place: Pacific Ocean: South East | collected 2011
AGAAATAGACTTTCTATTTAACAATATTTTTTAAATAACTTATGCAAAGACAATTAAATTGGGAAAATAAAAATTCCACATATTTCATTCCGATTACAGGAATGTGTATTTGTGTCTTTTTAATAGGATTAATAGTTCCAAATATTGCTGCAATTTTAGGTATCTCTCTTTCTTTTTGGTTAACAATGAGAGCAAAACCGGATGGATTATTGGGTTTGTTTCTATTGTATTTTTCCAAAAACCACTTTTTCCCAGGCTATGGACTTGTAGGACCAACATTATCACTGGGTTCATTTCCTCTAAAAGTTGAAACCTTGATGTGCGGATTCATAGCTTTTAGAGTGGTAATTGAGATTATATCCTCACCTTCAACATTCAGGTCTAAACTGCCGATGAGTATGCTATATGGCTGGTTAATAATATTTATACCAGTATTAATTGCATTTTATCTAAGCTTTCAAACTAGGAATGAAAATTGGACAAGAGGTTTAAGATGGCTAATGATATCAGGAAGTTATTTTTACGGCTATATTCTTCTAAAAAATTTGCCAAGGAATATCAATTACTTTGGTCTGAAATTATTACTCGCTACAATTATTCCAATGAGTTTTGTTATGCTATTATTAATGTCTTCAAATATATTTTGGTCGCACCATGGTTTTTTTTTCTTGGGTGTTGGTGGAGCATTTTCTGTATATTATATCAGAAATAAATCAGCAATCTATTTTTGCTTTGGTATCGGATTATTGTTAACAACCTGTTTTTTTGCTAAAGACAGTAGTCTTACAGGTATGGCTATTACGCTTTTAGCCTTTTTTCTTTCAATCATATGCTCGAAAAGAAAATTGAAATTGTCACCTTTTTACAGATTTATTAGTTATTACTCAGGCCAAATTATAATATTCTCAATTATAATTTTTACTGGTGTAGTTTTATTTATTGGATTAAATAGTTTAAATGAAATTTCGATAGCAAGAGTTAGTGATGGGGTTGATTTTCAATCTAGAATTAAGAATAAGCTGTTTTCAGATAGGTTGCCATTTTGGATGGCAGCTTATTTACAGATTATAGAAGGACCATTTTTCATAGTGAAGTCTGGAAGAATACTAAATATTCCAGGTATCAATCATGATTGGGTGGTTGGATCTCACAATACAATTTTAGAATTATTAAGAATTAATGGTATCGTCGCAGGAGGATTTATCATATTTATATATTTTTTTGCTTTAAAAAACAATCTATTCGTTTTTGTAAATTCCAAAGAACCAATGCTAAGAACATTCTCAGCAGCAGTTCTATCAGTAGGTATAGTTGGTATGGTAACAGGAGATTTTCCTGCTGATCTTACTTTAGGATTTTGGTTGTGGAGTATATCGGGTTTTTCTCACGGATTATTTTTAAATGAAAAAAAAGATCAAAGTGTTTAATTCTAAACTTCTATAAAATATTTTTATTTTAGAAGATAATTAATTATGCAAGAAAGTATTTTTTTTATTGGGGGTGTTTTCACTGAAAAGACGCTTCTGGAAAATCTCGCAGTAAGTCCAGCTACAAATAGATGGTTAAAAGGATTATTCAGTGCTATTAAGGATAAAAGAATACGTATTAAAACTTTTGCTCATCTGCCTGAACCTTTATGGCCAAAAGGTATTTTATTACCAGGTAAAATAAATTGCTTAGATTCAAATTATGACTCTAATTTAATTCGTTATGTAAATTTACCATTTTTGAGATCTCGATCTTTATCTTATTTATATCTATTCAATTTTATTAAGAGTTTAAAAAGAAGTACAAAACCGTTCGCAATCCTATCTTATTACCCATCATTCTATGCTTCAATAGTCGGTAATTATGCTCAAAATAAATATAAAATTCCATGGATAGATATATGTCCTGATGTATTTGACCCAGGTCCAAATGGTCATCCATATCCTCGAGGAGCTTCCAATGCTAAAGGACACGTTTTTTTATCTTATAAAGCTTACAAAAACTCTCTTTTCCAAAATAATCTTCATTTAGATGGTGGTATTGAGAGTATAAAGTTCAGTAAAAAAAACAGAATAAAAAGAGGAAAAATCATTTTATATACTGGAATGTTGGACAAGTGGGGGGGAATAAAAATTTTGCTTAAGGCTTTTAAAAAAATTAAAGATCCAAGTGTAAGGTTGTGGGTTTGTGGACATGGAGAAAGTAAGGATTTAAATCTCGCTCTAAAAAAAGATTCAAGGATAACTTATTATGGGTTAGTTCCAGAAAAAAAACTGGAGCAGTTATGTAATGATACAACTGTTTTTGTAAATCCACGACCAAATAGTGTGTTGGGTAATGATATGAATTTTCCTTCAAAAGTTCTAGAATATTTAAGTTATGGGAAGCCTGTTATTAGCACATGGACACCAGGTTTAAGTCCTGATTATAAGAGTGTTTTAGATATAATTGAAAAAGATTCAGCTGAGCATTTATCACATAAAATATTAAGTATTTTGAGTTGGCCAGAAACGAAATTTCAAAAAAAATCCGTTAAGATAAAGCAGTTTATGCAAGAAAAAAAAACTTGGGACTATCAAGCTTCAAGGCTCATTGATTGGATTAAAACTAATATTGTGTTTTGACATATTTACTTAAATTATATTTAGTGAAATAATTAAATATATTATTGAATGAATATGCTAAAGAATGATCTAAAAATTGCTGTTTCCTGGAACGAATTACCAGTGTACGGGGCAAGAATTTTAAAATCAGGGATTGATGAGATTAATAAAGATGTCAATGTAATAGCAACTTCTCCCACTATTCCAATTAAAGGAATGCAAAAAATTTTAAATCAAAAAATATATTGGGTTGATAAAAAAAAAATCGAATCATGGGATGATTTAGGTCTACCAATTCCAAATATTTTTTTTCAAGCTGGGACTTACTATGTTCCTTCATTTTTAAAGCTTGGAACGCAAGTAAGAAAAGCAGGAGGACAGGTTATATTGATTAGCGATAACTGTTGGAAAAATTCATTAAGACAATATGTAAGGGTCTTACTTTTTCGTCTAATTGTTAGAAAATGGTTTTCAGCTGTATGGGTTCCTGGTAAGTTAGGTTCGAAATTGATGCGGATTAATGGGTTTCCAAAAAAAAAGATTTATGAAGGGCTTTATGGAACAGATAATTACTGTTTTTCTTCTGGAAAACCATTAAAAAATAGGCCAAAACATTTTCTTTATATTGGACAACTAATTCATAGAAAAGGCATAAATACTTTAATAAAGGCATGTAAAAAATTTTCGCTAGAAAACCCTGATTGGAAAGTGATTGTTTATGGTGAAGGCCAATATGAAGAAGAACTAAAAAAGTGCTCAAATATCGAATTACATCCATTTGCTCAACCTAAGCAAGTAGCAAAAGCCATGAGGAATTCGAGATTTTTGGTGTTACCATCTCTTATGGATCATTGGCCTTTAGTGGTTTCTGAAGCATCTTTATCAGGTTGCGGTTTGATATTAAGTGATAAAGTTGGAAATTCACCTGAATTCCTAACAGTAAAAAATGGATTTAGTTTTAATCCAAAATCAGATACTGAATTGCATGATTGTTTAGTCAAAGCTTCGTTGTTGTCAAATAAAAAGCTTGATGAGGCTTACCAAGAGAGCTTGCGTTTGGGTTCTTTGTATACACCGAAAAAATCAGGAGAAAAATTTTCTCAAATAATAAATGATATTATAAGTTTAAATTATCAATAATTGTAAAGAAAATGATAAATGTCGAATCTAAAATAATTATGAATGTTTTATCCTTTAGTTTCAAGGTAAACTTCACAATAATCATTTCATAGCACGCATAGGAAGCCATATATAAAGACAATGAAAATAATAGTTACGGGAGGGGTAGGCTTCATAGGGGCACACACTGTAGTTGAATTAATAAATAACGGATTCGAAGTAATTATTGTCGATGATTTATCAAATTCTGAATTAGCAGTTATTGAATCAATCAAACACATTACAGGTAAAAAGCCGCATTTAGAGATTTTTAATTTAATTGATCATAAAAAATCAGATACTTTTTTTAAGGAGCACCAAGATGTTTTAGGAGTTATTCATTTTGCCGCCTTTAAAAAAGTAGGACAGTCTGTTAAAAATCCCTTAATGTACTATAGAAACAATTTAGCATCGTTAATTAATGTTTTAGAGGGTATGGGAAAATCCAATATTCCAAACATTGTTTTTTCCTCTTCATGCACAATATATGGAGTACCAAAAAAATTACCAGTATCTGAAGAATCTGATTTTCAGCAGGCGAACAATCCATACGGGAATACAAAAATTATTTCAGAAGCTATAATCAAAGACTTCGTGCAAATAAATAATATTAATGCAATTAATCTTAGATATTTTAATCCAGTTGGTGCTCATCAAAGTTCTAAAATTGGAGAATTGCCTTTTGGAGCAGAACCTAGTATAGTGCCAATTATAAATCAAGTTGCAATAGGAGTAAAAGATCAATTCAATATTTTTGGAGATGATTATGATACTCCTGATGGAACAGCTATTCGTGATTATATACATGTAGTAGATGTTGCAAAGGCACATGTTTGTGCCTTAAGAAGAATGTTAGATCATAAAATGGATAACCAAATTGAAAATTTCAATCTTGGAACTGGTGTAGGTTACTCAGTTTTAGAAGTCGTAAAATCATTCGAAAAAATCTCTGGGATCAAGTTAAAATATAAAATTTTAGGACGTAGGGAAGGTGATGTCGCTAAAATTTGGGCAGATCCAAAACGTTCGAACTCAATTCTTGGTTGGAAAGCAAAGTTAACTTTAGAAGATATGTTAATGTCTTCTTGGAAATGGGAAAGGGCATATAGGTCATCTAAGAGTGATTAGAATATTCGCAAATATATATATTGCTATCAGGAAAAGCATCCGAGATGTTGTTATAAATAATGAAATTTTAGATTTCTACGTAGGTAACTTTTTAGTTAAGATTGATATAGCTATTAGGAAAACAGGTCTTTTAGAGTCTAAACTAAATAAAAAATTTATAATACATAAGGATCTTTATTTTTATTACACAGATGAAGATAAAAGTTTTATATCTTTTTTAATAACAAATAACGATTATGAGAAAGAAACTAGAGAATCTATTGAATCTATCCTAGAGCCTGGTAATACTTTTATTGACCTTGGAGCCAATATAGGTTTTTTCAGTTTAATTGCATCTCGTGTTGTTGGCTCTGAAGGAAAAATTTATTCTTTTGAGCCAACGCCTTCAACATTTAGAACACTCAATAAAAATGTAAATAAAAATAATTTTTTAGATAGAGTTGTTACTGAAAAAATTGCGATATCTGATAAAACAGAGAAAGTATATCTAAAGCTTACAGAAGGTTCAGAAATGAACAGTATTATAGCAGATAGGGACGAAAGTACAATAGAGGTGGATGCAATGAGCTTAGATGATTACTTTATTTCCAAATCAGTCGAAAAAATAGATTTAATTAAAATGGATATCGAAGGGCAAGAGCTAAAAGCACTGCAAGGAGCAAAGAAAATTATTAATTCTAATAAATACATCAAGATAATTTTTGAATTTCATAAAGAAGCTTTATCAAAAAACTACATGTCAGGCATGGAGATTTTTGAATTACTTCAATCATATGGTTTTAATAAATTCACAGTCCTAGTTAGAGTTCCTTATCATATCGTTCCCTCGGATGATTTTGAAAAAATCAGAAATATCTCATCAAAAAAAAACCTAAATATTTTAGCAGAAAAGATATCGAAATAAAATTTCCACTTAAAGTATGTGTTGTTGTTGAGGAAGGACGTTTTGGCGGTCCTGCAAGCCGGATAACACAAGTTGCTTCTGAAATAAATTCTTCTAATAAAGAATTTGAAACTCATGTAGTTTTTCCTTTAATGGATTCAGTTAGGTTTCAGAAGGAGCTAATCAAGGCAAAAGTTCCAAATCATTCGATGAAACTCACTCGTTTGAGTAAAGAAAAAAAAATTTTAATAAAATATATTATAAATTTTTTCCCTGAACTGATAAGACTTTTCCTTTTCTTTCGATCAAGAAAGTTCAATTTAATACAAGTCAATGGATCTCAGCAGTTCAAAGGTGCAATTGCAGCTAAAATGGCTGGAATTCCTTTAATTTGGCTTATTGAAGATGCCTTAATGTCTAGGATTGTAAAAGTTATATGTAAGGTTTTGGCAAATATTACAGCCTCTGGTATAATTGTAGTTGGGAAAAAAGTATATGAATATTATATAGAGGGTACCTTTTTAGAAAAGAAACCAATTATTGAGATTCATCCCCCTGTTAATACTGCCATTTTTAGAAATGAAAATGCTGTCTTAAACGAACAATTATCGAATTTTAAGGGTAAAAAAATCATAACTGTTTCTGGAATAAATCCAACAAAAGGGTTGGAGTACTTTCTAAAGATGGCTTCTGAAATAGTAGCGAAGTATGAAGATATTTGTTTTTTTATTGCAGCTCCGAATTTAAAAAGTCAGAAAAATTATTTTAAGAAGCTTGAAAATATTATTTCATCATCTCATCTTAATGACCAAAATTGTAAATTTTTAGGGATGATAAGTGATGTCCCTTCTTTTCTGAAAAGTGGTGATATCTTTGTTTATACCTCAATTTCTGAAACGGGTCCTATGGCAGTCTGGGAAGCTATGTCGATGGGAAAGCCCATAGTTACAACAGATGTTGGTTCAGTATCAGAATATTTGAAAGATGGAGTAAATGCTTTTATAGTAGAGCCTAGAAAAACTAAAGATCTTGTTAAAAAATTAGAAACATTACTAAATGATAACGAATTACAAAAGTCCATGGGTTCCTCGGTTCGTTCAATTGCAAAAGAAAAATTAGATGTGAGCATTATTGCTAAAAAATATGTTAATTTTTATGAACAAATCATTCTTAAAAACCAATAATCGCAATCTTTGAGAAAATAGAACTATAATGGATTAAAAAAATAGCATATAGATATTCTTGATAGTTACAAATTTTTTGAAATCAATTGGAGTACAAAAAGCGATTATTAGCTAATTTATTAAATGAAACCGAACCAATTTAAATGCCTTCTGATTACAGGCGGTACAGGATCTTTTGGAAAAGCTGTCTTGAAAAAAGCAGTAATATCAAATAGGTTTAGTGCAATAAGGGTTTTCAGTAGAGATGAAAAAAAGCAAGATGATTTAAGAAAAGAACTTAAAAATAAAAATGTCAAGTTTTTTATTGGTGATATCCGTGATTACGATTCAATTACTGACGCTATTAGTGGAGCAGATTGTGTTTTCCATGCAGCTGCTCTTAAACAAGTGCCTAGCTGTGAATTTTTTCCACTTGAAGCTGTAAAAACGAACATTTTAGGTACAGAAAATGTTTTAAAGGCATCTGAAAGATATAATGTGAAAAAAGTTGTTGTCTTAAGCACTGATAAAGCCGTGTATCCAATTAATGCTATGGGTTTATCTAAAGCCATGATGGAGAAAGTAATGATTGCAAGGTCAAGAAAAAATATTTTCAATAATCAAGTGTTTTGTGCTACAAGGTATGGAAATGTTATGGCTTCTCGTGGTTCAGTTATTCCCCTTTTTATTGAGCAAATTAAATCTGGACAGGCTCTTACAATTACGGAACCACAAATGACAAGATTTATGATGACACTAGATGAATCAGTTGAATTGGTAATGCACGCTTTTGATAATGCTAAACCAGGAGATATTTTTGTTAAAAAGTCTGTATCATCTACAATATTAACTCTGGCCAAATCTCTTTTAAATATTTATAAGAGAAATAATAAAATAAAAACAATAGGTTTTCGGCACGGAGAAAAGCTATTTGAAACATTAATAAGTTCTGAGGAAATGGCACATGCAGAAGACTTAGGATCATTCTATCGCATACCCTCAGACAATCGAGATTTAAATTATGATACATTTTTCTCTAGTGGTAACGAGGAAATAGCTAACTTTAAAGAATATAATTCACACAATACCAAAATATTGGGCGTGGAAGAAATGAAAAAATTATTGCTAGAATTAGATATAATAAAAAATGATTTAGCTAAAGATAAAGCAACTTAAAATGAATATAGGCATCACAGGCCAGTCTGGTTTTATTGGTAGTTACTTAACTAAACATATTAAGTATAAAAATGAGGAATTTAATATCATCTCTTTCAATAGAGATTTTTTTGACTCTCAATTAAAATTAAACAATTTTGTTAAAAAAGTGGATGTCCTCATTCACCTTGCAGGTTTAAATAGACATAAAAGTCAAAACTACATTTTTGAAAAAAATCTTGAATTAGCTCGTAAATTAATTTCTTCACTTGAATCAACAAATTCCCGTCCTCATCTAATTTTTGCTTCCTCCACCCAGGAAAGCCAAAACAATAAATATGGAAGGTCAAAACTAGAATGTAAAGTTATTTTTGAGGATTGGTCAAAGCGGAACAAAGGGAAAGTGAGCACGCTAATTATTCCAAATGTATTTGGACCCTTTTGCAAGCCTTTTTACAATTCGGTTGTTGCAACATTTTGTCATCAAATAGCTAATTACCTTAAGCCCAAAATTAAAATCGATAAGAATATTGAATTAATATATGTAGGTGACCTTGTTAATATTATAATAGACGCTTGTAAAAAAAATGATTCAGGGTCAACAATAACAAAGATTATAGATCCATCTGAAAAAATAAAAGTATCAAACCTTTTAAAAATTCTTTTAGATTATAAAGATCTTTATTGTGAAAAAGGTGAAATCCCTGATTTAAATAATGACTTCAAAAAAAACTTGTTTATTACATTTATTACTTATTTGAAATTTGAAAAATTTTTCCCTTTCAATTTTACTGTTAAATCTGACTCAAGAGGGTCTTTTACTGAACTAATGCGTTCTTATAGTTCAGGGCAAACCTCCTTTTCAATAACAAAACCTGGAATCACTAGAGGGAATCATTTTCATACAAGGAAAGTAGAGAGATTTTCTGTAATTAAGGGCAGTGCGAAAATTGAGTTAAGAAAAATTAATAATGAAGAGAAATTATCTTTTATTTTAGATGGATCATTGCCATCCTTTGTTGATATGCCGGTATGGCATACTCACAATATAACAAATATTGGAGATACTGACCTTTACACGCTATTTTGGGTAGATGAATTTTTTAATGAAGATGATCCAGATACTTTTTTCGAACAAGTATGATAACTAGTAAATCAAAGTTAAAAATAATGACGATTGTTGGGACTAGACCTGAACTGATTCGTTTATCAAGAGTAATTCAAAAACTTGACGATAGTTTAGAACATATCTTGGTACATACAGGACAAAATTATGATTTTGAATTAAATAAAATTTTCTTTGATGAACTCAATATGCAGAAGCCTAATTACTTCCTGAATATAGATACAAAAACACTTGGAAGTTCATTGGGCGATATTTTAAAAAAAATTGAAAAGGTACTTATCAAAGAAAAACCAAATGCGGTTTTAATTTTAGGAGATACTAATAGTTCTATATCTGCTATTATGGCGAAAAGAATGCATATCCCCATTTATCATATGGAAGCAGGTAATAGATCATTCGATTTGAATGTCCCGGAAGAAACAAACAGAAAAATTATTGATCATATTGCTGATGTCAATTTAGTGTACACTGAACATTCTAGAAGGCACCTATTATCAGAAGGTATTCATCATAGACAAATATATTTGACAGGATCTCCAATGAACGAAGTCTTAAGTTACTTTTCAAAAGATATAGAAAAATCTGAAATCTTAGAAAAAATAGGTACAAAAAAAAGTAAATATTTTGTAGTCAGCATTCATAGGGAGGAGAATATTGAATACCAAAATGTTTTTAATAAGATTTTACATATGTTGAATGAGATAGTTGATTCCTATAATCTTCCAATAATTTTTTCATGTCATCCTAGAACAAAAAAGATGCTGGAAAGTAATAGAGAGATCGATAATAGAATTAAGTTTTATAAACCCTTTGGCTTTTTTGATTACCTAAAACTTCAAAAAAATGCGTTATGTGTAATTTCTGATAGTGGTACTGTAAGCGAAGAGTCATCTATATTAAACTTCCCTGCTGTTACTCTAAGAGCATCTATAGAAAGGCCTGAGGCATTAGATACTGGTTCTATTTTATTAACAGGGCATGATGTTGATATTATGTTAACTTCAATAAATTTAGCAATCGACCAAAAAAATAATAAAAAAATGATTGGAAATATACCAGCAGACTATAGAATAGATAATACTTCTGATAGAGTTTTAAATATAGTCGTGGGCACTGCAAAGCTTATTAGCCAATGGTCAGGGGTTTACTCAAAATAAAATACGTGCATTTTTTTATAGTTTATCTTGAGATGCTCAATTCTTAAAATGAAAATTCTAATTGTTAGTCAATATTTTTTCCCAGAGAATTTTAAAATAAATGACCTTGCAGTTGAATTAAAAAACAGAGGACATAGCGTTAGTGTATTGACAGGTATTCCAAATTATCCTTCTGGGAATTTTTTCAAAGGCTATGGATATTTTAAAAATAGAACTGAAGATTATAAGGGAGTTTTTATAAGAAGGTCTTTTATCATTAACAGAGGATCTTCTTCAAAAATCAGATTAGCCATAAATTATTTAAGTTTTGTAATAGGTGCATTGATCGAGTCTTTTTTTTTATTGGGAAAAAAGTATGACGTTATTTTTGTTTTTGAACCATCACCTATTACCGTATGTATTCCGGCAATCTTTATAAAAAAATTAAGAAAAATTCCCATTTGCCTATGGGTTTTAGACTTATGGCCTGAGAACGTTGAATCAGTAGGAAAATTTAAAACAAGAATAATTCCAAAATTGCTAGAGTCCTTGGTAAGGTTTATCTACCAACAGACGGACTCTATTTTAGTATCTTCAAAAGGATTTATTAGTTCAATATCTTCAAAAAATGTATCATTGAAAAAAATAAAGTATATTCCCCAATGGGCGGAGGTAATCTTCAGACCAGTTGAAAGAAAAAATAATTTATTTAATAAAATTCCAAAAAGCACATTCAAAATAATGTTTGCAGGAAATATTGGAGATTGTCAAGATTTTCCATCAATATTAAAAGCGGCTAGAATATTAAAGAATGATATAAACATCCAATGGATTATAATTGGTGGTGGAAGGAAAGAGCAATGGGTTAAAAAGCAGGTAATTAAAAACAAGCTTGGGAATACCTTCCATTTGCTTGGATCGTTTCCCTTAGAAGAAATGCCAAAGTTTTATTCAGAAGCTGATTGTATGATTTTATCCTTGAAAAAAGAATACATTTTTTCTTTAACTGTTCCCGCAAAAATTCAAACCTACCTAGCCTGCGGGAAGCCTATAGTCGCAATGGTCAACGGAGAAGCTGCTTCAATTATAAATGAAGCTAGGGTGGGACTAGCTTCTCCATCTGAAAACCCTAAATTATTTGCTGAAAATATTAAGTCTATGAGTAAACTTCCTAAAAGCGATTTACATAAAATGGGAACAAATGCGCTGCATTATTATAAATCGGAGTTTGAAAGGAGCTTGATAATAAAAAAAATTGAAAATGTTTTAGAAAGTGAGTCTAAGAAAAATTTTGGTTAATATTGTTTTTTAAAAAGAGTGATTTTAAATAAAAAAATTAGAGTAGTAGTTCTATCTCAGGAAGATCATTTTGTGATTCCAAGAAATATATTTCTATTAGATTCTGTAAAAAATGTTAAGGTCATTTTAGTGGTTTCTATTAATTCAAAAGGTTCTCTTAAAAATAAAAAAATTAACTTCATTAAAGGTTTTGGTTTTTTTCAATCTTTAAAAATGGGATTTTTAATTTTTAAGGAAAAGGTTATTGATTCCATAGACCTTCTTTCAAAAGGTATGATTTTTGACTTTCCAAGGAGTTTGAAATCGGCTGCAAAAAAATGTAAAGCAAAATATAAGATTGTGAATAGCCCGAACAGTTCTAGTTTTTTGAATGAATTACAAGCTTTAAATGCAGAATTAGTTATATCTTTTTCGGCTCCATGTATATTTAATAAACGTTTATTAGAACTTCCTAAACATGGTTGTATTAATCTACATTGTTCTTTGCTTCCAAAATTTGCCGGATTACTACCAAGTTTTTGGACAATATATAAAAAAGAGAAACTTATTGGTGCTACAATTCATTATATGGATGATAAAATTGACAATGGAAAAATCTTGGGCCAAGTTGAACTACCCATGCCAGATAATCCTACGGTTTTTAAGGTTATTTTGCTTACAAAACGAGCGGGAGGATTTTTAATGCTTAAGGTAATTAAGGACTTAATGAGAAATAATTTAAAACCAATAAATAACCATGTTACCCAGAATAATTATTTCACATGGCCTTCTATTAAGCAGATGAGGGATTTTAGAAAAAATGGTGGGAGGTTAGTTTGATGAAGAATGTTGTTCTCAGCATGGATTTAGAAGACTGGTATCACCTAGATTACTTTGACAATAATTTAGGTTCCGAAAATTTTTCAATGCTTGATGGGGTAGAGATTTATTGTGACTTATTGGAACAGCATAATATTAAATCTAATTTTTTTGTTGTTGGGGAGATTGCAAAAAAGATTCGACCTACTTTACAAAAAATATCAAAAATTGGACACGAGATAGGATCCCATGGTTGGGATCATACAAGGCCAAATACGTTATCAAAAAAACAGTTTGTTAATCAAATCATTAATTCAAAAAAAATTTTAGAGGATATAGTCGGGTTATCAGTGGATGGATACAGAGCTCCTTGCTTTAGTATTGATAGAGAAAAATTAAACATGGTAATAGATGCAGGGTATATGTTTGATTCTAGCAGGATTGATTTCAATTATCATCCGCTTTACAGTTCCATTGATATGAGCAATTTTAAGATGTTAGAAAAAAATATTTTCAGGATCAAACACTTTTTTGAATTTCAAGTCACTACCTACAATATTTTTGGTAAAACAATACCTATCTCTGGCGGAGGTTATTTACGAATCCTTCCGTGGTATTTTTCAAGAAAGATGATTGATAGTTATTTGAAGACTGAAGATTTTTTTGTCTTATATATTCACCCATTTGAGTTATCAAAAAATCCAAATCCACCATTTCCTAAAGATACTAAATCAATTACAAAATTTAGATTTGGCTATGGAAGAAAGACTGTATTTAAAAAGTTAAATAGTTTAATTAAACTATTAAAAATACATAATTATTCTTTTGTTACCTTTTCAGGATTAAGAGATAAAATTTTAGAAAGTTCCACCTAGTGAATGATAAAATTCCCGAAAGTATTAATCACTGGAGTTAGTGGTTTCATTGGAAAAAACCTGAGATTTAACCTTCAGCATGTAGGTTGTGAAGTTTGGGGAATAGGCAGAAAAAGTTCATCAAAACATAAGAATTACCTTAAGGTAGATTTATTAGATATTAAAAGTGTCCTCAAGGCAGAAGAACATTTACCTGAATTCACTGTATTAATTCACACGGCAGCGATTGCTCATGGGGAAAATCCTCCAAAAGGAGAGACAGTGATTTCAAATAATTTGAAAATTACAGAAAATGTTTTAAAAGTATTTGGGAGGAAAATAAAACATTTTATTTTTTTAAGCTCAATTTCTGTTTATGGGGAAGATAAAAGGACAAATGTAACATCAGAATCATCAATTTTAAGACCCTCATCTATGTATGGTTTGAGTAAAAAGTTGTGCGAGAAATTGGTTATCAAATCTAAAATAAAAAATTATACAATATTAAGACTTTGCCCTGTTTATAGTGATGATAATAAGATAGATATAAGAAAAAGAGTATTTCTGCCCTTTTTACCTTTTGTAAAAATAAATATTTTCCCAGTCCCTTTTCATTCACTTACGCATCTAAATACTTTAAACCGCATAATTAAAAACCTTGTTTTCACAAATATAGATGAGAAAAGAATTTTTAATATTTGTGACAGCAAGCCGTATAGCCAAAAAGACTTAGTTAAGTGGTTTAAGGGTCCAAGTATGATTTTACCAGTAATTTTAGTTAAGCCATTTTATTGGTTATCATTTCTATTGCCTGAGGGTTTGTCTTATAAAGTAAGGTGTAATTTCTGGAAGTTGTTTTGTAACAATATCTATTCTACAGGAAAATTAGAAAAATTTAATTATGAATAAATTTTTTGCTTTTATTTTACTGATTTTTTTACTGCCTATTATGTTAATAGTTTTTATTTTGATCTTAATCGATAGTGGGTTTCCAATTTTTTTTATCCAAAAAAGAGTTGGATTAAAAAACAAATATTTTTGGATTTATAAATTCAGAACTATGAAAAAAAACACTCCTGATATTCCGACCCACCTAATGGAAAAAAATAAGAATGTTTACACAATTATCGGGCCTTTTTTAAGAAAACTTAGCTTAGATGAAATTCCACAATTAATAAATATTCTAAGGGGAGAAATGGTTTTTATTGGACCTAGACCAGCACTCTATAATCAAAGTGATTTGATAAAATCTAGAACTGCAAAAGGAATAGAAAAATTAATGCCAGGTATTACGGGATGGGCTCAGATAAATGGAAGAGATAATTTGACAATTGAGCAAAAAGTAAACCTTGATCATTACTATCTTCAAAATAAATCGTTATTTCTTGATATTAGGATCATGCTGTTAACAATAATAAAAGTCTTTCGAACTGATGATATCAGCAACTAAGATTTAAATTAGATACTACTTTTTATTAATGCGAATGCGAAAAATCTTAGGGAATGATTTTTGAGAAATCGTGATAATTTTGTTAGAATACTTCTAATTCTATTTTTATTCCAAATTAAAATTAATATTTTAAATTCTCAAAATGAGTTAGAGGAATCATTTGAATATGAAGCTCAAAAGATAATTTGGGACTCGGGACTAAAGTGGGAAAAATTATCATCAATTAATTCAAGTAGAAGTATAAATCTCGATGGAAATATTTACGTAAAACCACTTTTTGGATTGAGTATAATAAATTTCAATGATGCTTTTTTAGAGCTTAAAAAAGGTTTTCAAAGTAAAAAATTTTTTAAACTACATATTAATTCAAAAATTTTCCTCTCTAATAAT
>MDTG01232878.1_pt1 | contig 15130 bp, 10 predicted proteins | sample 811421 | NCBI WGS metagenome assembly MDTG01 (sample SAMN05326645, study PRJNA326480) | marine metagenome | isolation source: seawater | place: Pacific Ocean: South East | collected 2011
AGTGTAGATTTGCCACGCATTAATAACAAGGGTTTTGCACCCAAAAATTTAATTTGATATGTCAGTAAAAATTCGTCTTCAAAGACACGGCAAAAAGGGAAAACCTTTCTACTGGGTAGTTGTAGCAGATGCACGTTCTAAGAGAGATGGTCGCTACCTAGAAAAAATAGGTACTTATAATCCCAACACCAACCCAGCAACATTGAAAATAGATGTCGACAACGCTGTTAATTGGCTTCAAAATGGAGCACAACCAACAGACACAGCTCGTAACTTACTTTCTGAAGTAGGTGCTATGTTGAAAAATCACCTGATTAATGGTGTTCACAAAGGTGCTCTTAAAGAAGAAGAGGTTGAAACAAAATTCGAAGCATGGTTGGCTGATAAAGCATCACGCAACACTATTAATATTGAAAAAATTTCCAAAGCTAAAGCCGACAAAAAAGTCAAAATTTTAGCTGCTGAAAAAGAAGTTAGCGAAAAACGTAAGGCTGATGCCGAAGCTGCAATGGCAGAGAAAGAGGCTGCTGCTGAACAGGCTGCGTCTGATGCTGTTGCTGAGGAAGCCGTACCCGAGGCTGTTGCTGAGGAAGCCGCATCTGAGCCTGTTGCTGAGGAAGCTGCACCCGAGGCTGTTAGTGAGGAAGCCGCATCTGAGCCTGTTGCTGAGGAAGCTGCACCCGAGGCACCTGTTGAAGAGGCTGCACCTGAAGTTGACGATAAAGCTGAATAATACCAACAGATGCGTTTTGAAGACTGTTTTTTTCTTGGAACAGTAGTCCGTAAATACAGCTTTAAAGGCGAAGTAATTCTTAAGCTTGATACTGATAATCCTGAGCTATATCAATCTCTTAATAGTCTCTATCTAGCCCAAAACAATTCGCTTATTCCTTTTTTTGTTTATAAATGTACTACGCACAAACCAGGGCTATTACGTCTTCGTTTAGAAGACGTGGATAATGAGGAAGATGCCAATTTAATACTTAAATCAAAAGCGTATTTACCATTAACTAAACTCCCCAAACTCGCTGGAAATAAATTTTATTACCATGAAATTATTGGTTTTGATGTTGTTGACAAAAATTTGGGGGATATTGGGTCCGTTGTAGCAATTAATGATCACACTACACAGGCAACCTTGGAAGTTTCAATTGGTCAAAAAACAGCTTTAATCCCAATAGTTGACGAGATCATTTTGGAGGTTAAAAGAGATACAAAATCCATATATGTCGACACACCTCTAGGCCTAATTGACCTTTACATTAATGATGCATAGAACTTTATACTTCATATTCTTTTTTTCCACGCTCTGCCATGCACAAGTGCAAAACCTGAAAGAAGTTGTTTTAAAAGCACAACGAATTCAAAGCAGTATTCGCCCCATGAGCCAAACAGATATTGCACAAGACAGCCTACTTTTAAAGCAAGAGATAGGGGAGTTGATACAATACGTTCCGAGCTTATTTGTCAGCAGCCAGCAAAATTTTAGTCAAGATACACGTATTTCCATTCGTGGGTTTGGCACACGCGCCACATTTGGCATTCGTGGTATTAAGGTTTTATGGGACGGCATCCCCATTACAACTCCTGATGGACAGACACAATTGGACCACATTCCGCTGTCGTCAATTGGAACTATTGAAGTACTTAGAGGAGTTTCTAGTGGGCTATATGGCAATGCATCGGGTGGTGTCATCACACTTAAGAGCACACAAATTAATAATGAACAAACACTTACCGCTACGTTTGGTGACTTTGGCACTCAACATTTGGTAGGTAGTTATGGTTTCAAGAATGAAAAAAATTTATTTCGAGTAGTATTAGAACACAAAAAACACAACGGTTACCGACATTGGAGTGGATATGAAAACAGCCTTTTAGCCCTGTCTAATACGTTCCTTAGTAACAATGGAAATAAACTCTCTGTTGATTATAGTTATTTCAACAGTCCTATAGCATTGGATGCTGGCGGACTCACGGCCGCTGAAGTAAAAGAAAACCGAAGTCAAGCAAGACAGCGAAACCTAAATTATAAAGCAGGCGAAAAGGTGAAACAGCATCAATTCACGACGCGTTGGCAAAGTAAAAAATGGACGGCTTATGGCTTTTTTACAAAACGAAATCTAGATGTAAAACTCCCTTTTGAATTTGGCGGACAAATTAATTTGAAGCGTAGTTACTACGGACTTGGCATACATAAAGACGGACGTAAAAAGCAGTGGCTATGGCAATATGGCGCTGAAGCTGCCGCCCAAAGAGACGGAAGAAATAGGTTTAAAAATATCTTGGGAGAAAGAGGAACAGCTACCCTAGATCAAAGCGAGCGCTTTTACACACTTGGTGTCTATGGCATAGTTGAACTAGCACTAAGCGATTGGCGATTCCGTGCCTCACTAAGGGCCGACACTCACTACATAAAGCTTGTTGATTTTATGGGTACTAATTCAGATAAGAAAAATCTATCCGCATACTCTCCCCATGTAGCGGCATTTTATAGCTTTTCGCCAACTCTGAGCAGTTATATTCGTTGGGGAACAAGCTTTGAAACACCATCGCTCAATGAACTATCTTCCAATCCAACAGGTGAAACTGGCTTTAACAATGTACTTAGGCCCCAACAATCACAAGAAATAGAAGTCGGTATACAATTAAAAACAAAGATCTCTGATGCCTCACTGACAGTTTTTACAACAACAACTCAAGACGAAATTTTGTCCTACGAACTTAGTGCTTTCCCAGGGCAAGATTTTTTTAGGAATATTGGCCGTGTAGACAGAAAGGGAATTGAGGCTACTGCTAACCTACTTATAGATGAAACTACTACGCTAAAACTCAACTACAGCCATGGAACATATAAAACTCAAGACGGCAATGATTTACCTAACGTTCCTGGAATTCAGTTTAACGCAGGCCTAAATCATCTTTTTGGAAAAACTAACGTATCGCTGAACATACGACATGTAGGCAAGCGTTATGCAGATTCTAAAAACCTTGTTGAAGTTCCCCGGTTTTGGGCAATTGACCTTTACTCGCAAAGCAAATGGGGGATAACAACTTGGACATTGGGAATTTGTAATATTACTAATGCAAACTACTATGACAATATCCGTATAAATGCATTTGGTGGGCGATACTATGAACCTGCTTCTATGCGCCAAACATTTGCGCGTGTTCAAGTGCAGTTATAGATTTGGTATATTTGTGATAAAGCAAAATTAACCCCATGAAAACAAACATCACTACACTAGCTTGTGTAGTTTTACTTATTAGCAAATCCTCTTGTGCACAAAATGAGAATACACCCCTCTTAAAATCACCTGCAACTAATTCATATACTTTAGAGCTTGTAGTGCCTGACGTAGAAATACCTTGGGGAATGGTCTTTTTACCCAATGGGGATTTATTGTATACAGAAAAAGAAGGGAAGTTAATACGCTTTCAGTTCGGGAAAAAAAATGAGATTTCTGGACTGCCCAACACTTATGTTCGTGGTCAAGGCGGCTTGATGGGAATTGCCCTACACCCCGGTTTTGAGCACAATAATAGATTTTATTTTACTATGGCAACCGCCAATGAAGATGCTTCAGGTGGGAACACAGGCTTATATTCTGCCACGCTGATCAGAAACACCCTATCAGATGTTAAATTACTGTACAAGGCTATGCCAGACACTAAAAAAAGCGTGCACTTTGGTTCACGTATTGTTTTTGACGCAGATGGGTATATATATTTTTCTGTAGGTGATAGAGGTGAACGAGATATAAACCCACAAGATATCACGCGAGATAACGGTAAAATATACCGTTTAAGTGATGACGGAAGTATTCCAAGTGATAACCCTTTTGTAGGTATAAATGGTGCTAAAGAAGCCATTTATAGTTATGGACACCGCAACCCACAAGGGCTAACGATTCACCCTGAAACAGGTGCAGTTTGGGCACACGAACACGGTCCGCGTGGTGGCGATGAAATCAACATCATTGAAGCAGGAAAAAACTATGGATGGCCAAAGATTACCTATGGTAAAAATTATTCAGGAACCACCATTACCAAAAAACGTTCATTGCCAGACATGGAGCAACCTTTATACTATTGGGTCCCTTCAATAGCAGCATCGGGAATGACATTTGTTACAGGTGATAAATACCCTGACTGGAAAGGGAGTATATTGGCGGGTTCACTAAAAAAATCATACTTAGAACGACTAACAATTCGCGACAACAAAGTAGTCGCACGAGAGAAAATAGCTGAAGATATAGGTCGTGTGCGTGATGTAATTATGGGTCCTTACGGCTATATCCACATCGCTGTTGAATTTGAAGGAATATATAGAATTAAGCCTAACACAGATAAGTAGTTGGTGTAAAAGGTGATTTATTTAAAATAATGTTTGTCAAATTGTTTACTACTTTAAAAATCAAAGCCTGGAACAAACTCATCTTATTACTGTATACTATTTGAGTCAAAGAAAATATATCCCGCGCACATGAACAGACAACCACAGATTAAGATTCAAGATTATAAAGAGATAGGTTAAAATCAATTGATTGAATAATCAATAATCTCTTGCTCAGCTAAGTTACCCAAATCGCCAGTATCAATAATCCATTCTTCAAGCAAGTTGTTGAATTGAAGTATTTTTTTGTTGTAAGATGCATTATCAGCCAGATTGTTAAGCTCAAAAGGGTCCTTTTTAAGGTCGTAAAACTCCATTTCAGATTTTGGAGTGTCAAACCAGCGTTGTGCATTTTTATTTAAAAGACCTTTTTCGCTCAATGCTATTAGTCGACGCATCATGGGCATCTTTTTTCTGTAATTAACATCCAATGCATGAGGCAATGAAACATTGTAGTTTTTAATAAACTTGTATCGCTTTGTTTTAATAGATCTGATGCGATCTACTTGACCGTCAAATCTGTCAGAAGCAGTTACCAAGTATTTTCTAGGCTTAGTGTTATTGTCTAAAATAGATATGCCCTGAAGATAGTCTGGGAGGGGAATTTGTGCCAGCTGCAATACTGTTGGTGCCAAGTCCACAAAACTCCATAGGTCATCATTGCGATTGCCAGCTTTAACATTTTTTGGCAACTTAATCATGAGTGGCACTTTTACGCCCGAGTCATATATAGCCCGTTTGTGTCGAGGGAAGGGGCCTCCGTGGTCGCTGTAAAAAAATATATAGGTATTGTCATACAAACCCTGTTCTTTTAATTCGCTAATTATAGCACCTATTTCTATATCCATACGCACCAAATTACTGTAGTTAATGGCCATATCTTCTCTAATAATTTGATCATCTGGAAAATAGGGAGGGATATTATTTATCTGATCTGGTGTTACATACCGTTTGTTGCTTTGTTGTGCCCAAATTTGTGATTCGTGTGTAATTTGAAAATTGAATACTGCAAAAAAGGGTTGTCCCTCAGCACGGTTGCGCCAGTGGATATTTGACTTTTGTTTACCCTTACAGTAGCGACAACTTTGATCCCAAGCATCATCGCTTATCTTAAAGTTATAATCTTGTTTATTACTGTTAGTGCAATAATATCCCGCCTCTCGCATATAGGCGGTAAAAGGGCGAATATAGTCTGGGAATTTTGGTGAATAGCTGGGTATACCTAATTGGGGTTGATTGGCTTGCCGACCCTCGTTGTAGGTGCGCATATTATGGGTACCTAAGGTGGTGGGATACATACCGGTGATAATGGCACTACGCGCAGGAGAACAAACAGGGGTTGTAGCATGCATATTATCATAAATGATACTGTCTTCAGCCAATTGTGATAGGTTTGGTAAGACAACTGTATCATCACCATACATAGGAAAAAATTCTGGAGATTGGTCTTCACTAACAAGCCAAATAATATTAGGTCTGTTCATTTGACCATAAATATTTGATACTAATGCTAAAAACAAAATTCTATAAATCATTCTATGAAAGTTGTATTAACATAGGACTCAAAAAACCTGATTCCTATTTTCTTCATGCCCTCATAATTGTAATGGCCTACAGGCTTCCCATTCCATTCATGCTTATATTTTGGATAAAAATATTTACTTTTAGGATTAAATTTTTGCGGTATAAAATAAACATCTTTGTCTTCTTTTGAAAGTCGCTTCATTGATTCAACTACCTCTCCAGAACCCACTTGTAAAATAAAAAAGGGTAAGTTTTCTAAATTTAAGTGAGTTCTTAAGCTACCAAATAAATTTTTTAGATTCTTGTAGTAGTTTTTTGAGGGTATCTCGCCATAATTCTTTATACCACTATCTTTTTCACCTTGTACCCAAAAGAAACCAGTAATTTCAAAGGAGTCTTTTTTTAAACTTCCTATTTGTGAATCAATTAAATCAATTAGATCATAATATAGTTTTGGATAGTTTTCTTCTCCAAAAATTTCAGCTTTTTCGCGAGTCCATTCCGGATTCCAGCTGCCGTGTAAAGACGTATGTCCTTGAGATCTTTTTATAAATAAAAAATCTTGATTAGGGTATGCTTTATTCAATTCAATTCCCAAAAAAAGCTCAGGTCCAAAACTTTTTGATATTCGATACTTTTTTTTATGCTGCGGTAGCGGATTGGTGAGTTGTAAATTCCCTCTAATTCTGGTTATAGGATTGTCGTTAATTCTTCCCATACTACTGTCAAAAATGAATTTTACTTTTTTTCCAGCAACATTCAAGTCTTTTAGTTCGTTTTCGCTAAGTAATAAGCCATCCCCTTTACCGTCCATATTAGACTGTCCAGCAAAAATTAAAACCTTGGTCTTTTTAACTTCTTGACTTCTTGAATTAAATACAAAAACAAAGTTTAAGACAAGAAATAAAACAATAAATCTTGGCATGAGATAATTTTTTTAGTTGTTACGTTCACTATAAACACGCTTTACCACAACATCAGTCATAGCACGCATTTCTTCGAGTGACATATCATCCTTGTATTGTTTTTGAAGTGATTTTATTTTTTGTTTCAGGGTCAACGTAATTTTTTCATAACCAGGCTTATCATACAAATTCTGTATTTCATTTTTGTCGTTTTCAAGATCGAAAAGCTCCCATTCGTCCATATCGTAATAGTAGTGTATCAACTTATACTTACCCGTGCTTACACCATAGTGTGGCTGCACTTTGTGCCAAAATGGATATTCATAATAATGATAATAAACAGCATCTCTTGCTTTATATCTCTTACCATATAGCTGTCTTTTGAAACTCTCTCCTTGAATATCTTTTGGTATTGAAACTCCTGCTAAATCCAATAGTGTAGGTGCAAAGTCGATGTTTAATAACAGCTCTTTGTTCTGAGTACCTGCCTTAATTTTTTTAGGATATTTTACCATAAAAGGCATACGAAAAGAAGGCTCATACATCCAACGTTTATCAAACCAGCCGTGTTCGCCCAGATAAAATCCTTGATCGGAAGTATACACGACTATGGTATTTTCATCTAATCCGTTTGCCTTGAGGTAGTCGAGCATTTGTCCGACGGCTTCATCTACTCCTGCAACACATCGTAAATAGTCTTTTATGTAGCGCTGATACTTCCAGTTTTTTAAAGCTGCGCCCTGAAGGCTGTCATGAGGTGTCCAAAACTCACCATTATTTCCATAGCGCTGGTAGCGGCCCAATTGTCTTTTTGTTAATCCTTCAGGCGCTGGAACCTTAAGATCTTTTCTATTCATATGATTTTCAATCTCCAGCATATTTTTGGAAGCAGCTAAGCGACCCTCATAATCATCATTAAAGGTTTCATGATGAGGAAAATCTTCGGTATATAAATTATTAAACTTTGGATTTGGTGTCCAAGGACGATGGGGCGCTTTAAACTGATACATCAGCATAAAAGGCTTGTCTTTATCCCTCTTTTCATCAAGCCACTTTAAGGCATCGTGTGCAACTTGTGCCGTAGAGTGACGCGTTGTTTCTTCAACCGTCTTTGTCCCATTTTCAACAAAAACTGTGTTGTAGTACGTTCCTTGTCCTCCGTGATTAACCATGACTTTTGAATAATCAAATCCTGTTGGTGATGTGCCTAAATGCCATTTGCCAATAACAGCTGTTTGATAACCCGCTTTTTGTAACAATTTTGGGAAAGTTTGTTGTGACGCATCAAAATCGCCACCCTTTTCATTTTTGAAAAAACCATTAACATGGCTGTACTTCCCGGTCAGTATTGCAGCTCTACTAGGGCCACAAATACTATTGGTGTTATAGGTTGCGTGCATCAACATCCCCTCATCTGCAATACGATCAATATTAGGTGTTGGTGCCAATGCTGCGAGCCAGTCGTTGTAAGCACTTACTGCACTAACTGCGTGATCATCCGACATTATAAATACTATGTTGGGTTTCTTTTTTTGAGCATGAGCTGCGAAAGAAATCAAAACACATAACAAAAGGTTTATGGTAGTTTTCATATTACTGAACTGATTTTAATTTGATTTGATGACTTAAACTGTCAACAAGTTTTCTGTACTTGGGCTGGTCTGCAATATTGTTCATTTCTAAAGAGTCAGCTTTAAGATCGTAGAGCATATTGTCATAAACATTACCTTGTTCACTCCTGCGCCATTCAGCATACAAATAGTTGGGAGTAACAACCATATCTCCATTCCAAATTCTTGAATATCCAACCTTCTTAGTAATCAAGTTAGGATCTTTTAAGTTTTCTACTAAAGAGGTTCCTTCAACACTTTCAGGTGTTTTAAGTCCAACAAGTTCGGCTATTGTTGGATATAAATCGATCAACTCAACATAGCTTTGTGATTGTGCTTTTCTAGTTAAACCAGGCACACGAATCATTAAGGGAACTCTATTTTCGACATTGAAAAGATTGTGCTTAGACCATCTATTGTGTTCCATAAGGCTAAAGCCATGATCACTGGTGAAAATGACTATGGTGTTATCGCTTAATCCCAACTGATCTAGTGTGTGCAACACCTTGCCTATTTGGGCATCTGTATAGCTAACGCAGGCATAATAGCCATGTATGAGTTGTTTTGCAAAATCTTCGTCTAAGGTGAATGAAGCGGCATTTTTAGCATCATTACCGATATTTTTTGGAATGCCCTTGTACTTGACCATCTCATACCAATTACCAGCTGACTTTGGACCACTCTTGGGAAAGGTATTGTTTACAGGAAGCTGTATATCCTCTTCTGTATAATAGTCCCAATATTTGCTGGGAGCATTAAATGGCAAGTGAGGTTTTAAGAACCCAACAGCCAATAAAAAAGGTTCGCCTGATTTCTTTAATTTCTTTAAATCTTCAACGGCTTTATTAGCAATTTTTCCATCTTTATAGGATACATCAGTTACGTCCAATCTTTCAAATGGATAAACGCCGGGCAAGCCTTCTTTTTCAAGGGCTTCACTAGATTTTGGATCTATGTAATCTGGATTATTAAATTTCCCCCGTGGACGCCAAATCTCAGACCATGTATGCGCCATATCGTCTCTGTTATGAGAAATTTTCCCATTGCTAATGGTAGTGTAACCATTGTTCTTTAACAACCCAGGAAATGTAATGGCATCTGGCATATCCTTACTAATTGAAGTGGTATATTTCATAAAATAATTACGTGATGGCCGGATGCCTGTTAGAATACTTGCTCTTGAAGCGCCGCAAGTTGGAATGTTAACAAATGTATTATTAAACTGTACCGCATTTTCCGAAAAAGCGGTGATATTGGGTGCCACAATTTGTTCGGCTCCATATGTTGGCAATACTGGTCTTAAATCATCAACAATAATAAAGAGTACATTTTTAGATTTTTTTTCTTGTGCTTGCAGACTAAAACTAAAAAGCAATAACAAAAGGTAAATAAGCATATTATTTTTCATCTAAATAAATATTTTGAGTTAGTTTAACACGTGCTTTCTTCAAGCTTTTTGAAGCAGATGAGTTTCCAGTAAAAATAATAAAGTCCCCTTTTTCAGCCAGATACTTCATATCAATGTTGTAATAAGCAAAGGCCTCAGCCGTTAATGAAAACCTAACTTTTTTTGATTCGCCAGGTTGAAGGCTAATTTTATCATAGGCTTTTAACTCTAGAACAGGTCTTGTAACACTGCTGAATTTATCTCTTACATAAAGTTGTACGGTTTCAGTTCCTGCCATTTTGCCCGTATTTTTAACCGTTACTTCAACATCTAATGCACCCTTTCCATTCCATGAATATTTAGATAGTGTGGGGGCTGAAATTGAAAAGGTAGTATAGCTTAATCCATATCCGAATGGGTAAAGCGGTTTTGTTTTTTCAAAAGCATACTTGTGTACAAAATTTGTAGGTTTATGGTTATAAACCATTATAAGTTGACCAACTGACCTTGCGGTGGTAATTGGCATTTTCCCGCTTGGATTGATTATTCCAAAAACAATTTTACCCAATGATCTACCACCCATACTACCTGGCTCCCATGCATGGATAATTGATTTAATATTCTCTTCAATCCATGGTTCACTAATCGGCTTTCCACTAACATAAACCACAGTCAGGTTTTTGTTTTTTTGATATATGGCTTTAACTAAATCAAGTTGTTTTCCTGGAAGGCCTAGAAAACTTCTTGCTTTATTTTCACCTGCTGTCTTTTCAAAGCTTTTACCCCCTTCCCAAGTATATCTTAATGAGTTATCACCAACAACAACAAATACGTGATCATAATTTAAAGACATTTCAGAAGTGGATTTGATTCTCGAGTCTTGTATATTTCTAATCTTGACTCCTGAATTAAAATAATCTACCTTATGGGTATATTTTTCCCCTATTTCTTTAATTCCTTCATAAATAGTTATCACATTTTCTTCAGGCTGTTCAAAATGCCAATCACCCAAAGTGGTATTATTATGTGCATTAGGTCCTGTTACCATTATCTTTTTTGAAATTAGATTATCAATCGGAAGTAATTTGTTGTTTTTTAAAAGTGTAATGGAGTTATCAGCTATTTCTTCAGCCTTGTTTAAATGGCTTTTGATAAATACATTCTTTATTATTTTGGAGGTATCAACAAATCGATCTTCAAATAAGCCAAGTTGGAATTTTGCATATAATATTTTTGAGCAAGCCTCGTTAACTCGATCAATTGATAACTTTTTTTCCTTGACTAGGGCAACGACAAAATCATAAAAATCTGGACCATGCATGTTCATGTCCATACCTGCATCTACTGAAAACAATGATGCTTCCTTGTAGTTTCTTGCGACCTTGTGATACATCCATATTCGCTTAACATCATACCAATCGCTAACATAAAATCCATCAAATTGCCACTTATTTCTAAACAAATCTGTCATAAGACCCTTGTGCATATGGCAAGGAATTCCGTTAAGTTCATTATGTGCTGCCATTATGGAATAAACGCCTGCATCTATTGCTTTTTTATATGGCGGTAAATGAATTTCATATAATGTTCTTTCAGAAACATCCATGGGTGAGATATTAAGTCCGTTGAGTGGTTCAGCTCCAGCAATCATGTGTTTTGCACAAGCGATTACATTGTTTGGGTTGCTAAAGTCATCCCCTTGAAAACCCTGTATCATCGCTTTACCCATTTCTCCAACCAAGAAAGGGTCCTCACCAAAAGTTTCACCTACTCTTCCCCATCTAGGGTCACGTGCAACGTCAATATTTGGCATAAAAGTCCATTGAGAACCTGTAGCTCTCATTTCCCTGGCACTTTGTTTAGCTACATCATAAGCAAAATCATTGTCAAAAGTTGCAGCAATTGATATAGGCGACGGATAAACAGTAGTGCCTCTGACCATTGCATTTCCATGAATAGCATCAATACCTATAATTAGAGGGATTTTTAATCTAGACTTTAATGTAAAATCTTGTAAGTAGTTTACTTCACTGGGCTCAAGAACGTGGAGAAAAGATCCAATTTTTCCATCAATAATTTGTTGTGTGATTTCACTTTCAGACAAGCTATACATTGCAAAGGCATCTTTGTTTAACTTAGATACATCACCAGAAGCTTTTTTGTTCCTCTTTTGTTTTTTTAAATACTCAATTCCAACATATTGACACATTTGCCCTACTTTTTCTTCCAAAGTCATTTGAGACATTAAATTAGCAACTCGGCTGTCAACATCAACGTTGGGGTTTAAATATATTGTTGTGCTGTTTTGTCCAAAAACAGAAGAACATATCAATAGAATTAATAGTTTCAGTTTCATAATTTACTTTAATATTAATTTATTATCAGGTTTAATAATGGCCTCTCTTAATGCGAAATATGCTGGCTTTGGGTTAATATTTTTATCAAATATGAATCTGAATTTGTCGTGATGCCTACCCGTATTTTTATCAATCATTCCCCAAGTATTAAAAGTCACTACTCCATTTTTTCTCTTTGATAATAAAACTTTTAAAATATTTGAATATGCTGCTGCTTGATCTTGGAGTGCCTTTAAATTATTACTTGAATCCATAATTTGGTAATCAATTTCTGTGACATGAAATTCTAAATCGTGTTGATGCGCCCAATCGATGAGGTTGGCTAAATAAACCAGTTGTTTTTTGTCTAGAGCAAGTGGTTTATTACTTCTCAAATGCGCCTGCCACCCCAAACCATCAACTCTGTAGCCTTTCTTTTTCAGATATAATATGGTCTCCTTTACTTTGTCCCACATTTTAGGTTCCATACCTCCATGCTGGTTAAATACTAAACTCTTGTTGGTAGCGTGTTTATTAGCAATTTGAAATGCTTTTGTGATGTATAATGGCACGTCATTTTCGTCCCTGCCAATTTGTTCCCAAGGGTTTTCCCATTGCTCAACTCCTGGCTTTTCTTCAAACCAAAAGCCTTCTGGAGTAATGGTCTCATTCACCACATCCATCCACTTGACAGATGATTCTTTATTCATACGTTTACAAAGCGCAGTAAAGTACTCCACCATGTTCTTTTCTAATTCTTCTTTAGTTCTACTGTCTGTCTTTGCCCAGTGAGAAGCTTGTGGACTAATAGGGCCATGAATTCGAAGAACTATATTGTTCTCATCTGCAAAATCTAAATATTCATTTAGAGGTTTCCAATCCCAAACTCCTGGTTTTGGGTGAATACGCCCTTGTTTTGCACAGTTTTCTGGAGTGGAGTAAGTAAATTCTTCAAGGAATAGATCAGAAACTTTAGTATTCAGTTGTCTGTGATTTAAAGTAGCACCAATATATACTTGCTCAGGGTCATAGCCTTTATCAGAAATTATATCCTTAATCCCCTTATCGTATGAGACAGGCACAAGGTCTAGTTTTGGAGATGATTTAACTGCAGGATATAGGAAAGTCATAGCTTTTGATTTTAAATCATTGTAAACTTTATTATAACTAGCTATTCCAATATGATTTTTTGTTTCTAATGGGTCAGTGTTGTAATCAAACAATTCCTCTTGAACAATATCCTTACCACTTATTTTTTGACCTATTTTAGACTTGTCTATCCAAAGCGTATAGCGATAAGCAGCGGTTCTAAAACTATATCCCATCTTATTATTTCTTGGGTATTGACTTACAGCAAATTCTTTGACAGATTGTTGTTGTCCCATCATCATTGGCAACAAAGATGTACCGTCCACATTTGAAGGAGGTACTATTTGAGCCATATCGGTCAGCGTTGGAAAAATATCAACGAACTCTGTAGGAGATATAATTTTTTGAGCAGCCCTTGTTCTTGGGTTATAAATAATCAAAGGTGAGCGTGTTGCCTGTTCAAAATTTGAATGTTTGGTCCACATGCGGTGGTCCCCCAAATGAAAACCATGGTCACCCCAAATAATAATAACAGTATTGTTCATAAGCCCCTCTTTTTTGAGCTTATTTATGATTTTACCAATTTGAAAATCAATAAATGAAGTGCATGCATAATATCCATGAACTAATTCTCTTTGAAATTCTGTATCAAGATTTAGTTGGCCATTGTTGTCAGTAGTGTAAAATCGATCATCCATAGGATATTTTGATATTTCACCAGGCCCTTTAAATGCTAATCGACCAATATTTGAACCGCGCTGTTGAAATGCAGCGAGCGGAATTCTATCTCTACCATACAGATTCCAGTACTTTTCAGGTGCTGAGAAAGGAAGATGGGGGCGCTTAAAACCAACAGCCAAAAAGAATGGTTTTCTTTTATTAGATAAGTCATCGATCATACGCAGTGCTTCAGCTGCAATAGCCCCATCTGGATAAGCTTCATCTGGAGCTGGACTAGACGAAAAAGGTGGCCTAAATATGGTTTTTAGAAAATCACCTACTTTGGAAGGAGGAATATTTTTGTTCTTAACTATAGATTTAATTTTTTCCTTTATTTGATGGTTATGATAATAACCAACCATTGGTGGGCCCCAATCCTTGTGGTATTTTAATTGATGTGCTCGTTTATAAGGTAATGACCAAGAAACACCATCAGATTGTTTATCTACTCCTCTTGGATCAAATATCTTTCCAACTCCAGCTGTTGTATAACCATTTAATTTAAAGTGCTGGGGAATAGTAATTACGTCAGGAAGTTTGTCTCTCATTTGAGTTTTTAAGTCATAAACCTGTGTTTTATCTGGTCGTAAGCCTGTAAGTAAACTTATGCGTGAGGGACTACAAATTGCTTGTTGGGTATGAGCATTTAAAAAAAGTGTTGATTTTCTTGCCAACATATCCATATTAGGGGTAATGGCATTTGCATCACCAAAACTGCGGATAGTTGGTTTTAGATCATCAACCGCAATAAACACCACATTAAGCTGCTTATTGTTTTGTCCAAAAACAACGCAATTAAAGGCAAACAGAAAAATATAAAATACATTTCGCATTTGTACTGTTAATTAGTCTATTTAGGTGAATACTAAATTTTAATAATGCTCCTAGTACAAAAAAGATTATTTTGAGTGATAATTTCTATAAAATATATGCCATTTAATAGAAAGGAAAGGTCATATTGATTTTTTTGCCCATGCCAAGACATTATTTTTTTTCCATTTATATCATAAATGGATGCAACAAGAACAGAAACATCCTTTTCAATATAAAGTATATTGCTCACGGGGTTTGGATAAATTGAAATGGTAGAATTAATCCTGTTGTTTAGTGATAGTTCGGAGTCATTAACATTTACAGTTCTAACAACTTCTGTTGCAGCATTA
>MDTG01350645.1_pt1 | contig 15130 bp, 13 predicted proteins | sample 811421 | NCBI WGS metagenome assembly MDTG01 (sample SAMN05326645, study PRJNA326480) | marine metagenome | isolation source: seawater | place: Pacific Ocean: South East | collected 2011
CACGAATGTGCATGTATACAAGGGGCCCATGTATCCGTATACATATACAACGGTACCCATGTGGCTGTATACGACTACATCCGGCCCCCTCGTGTACAGACGCTTGATGCTTACTCTGAGTTTCAACCTGAAGCATAGAGTAGCAAAAGGTTGTAACAAATGCGAGTATTTACTTTTCCTTGAACCATTTCAAAATTGGTTTGTTTTCATCACTTATCCATCCTACCAGAATTTTACATCCACGAGGATTATCTGTTAGTTCCTTCGGAATTTTTTTCCCAGTTACCTTATTGCCATTAACAACAGCCCCTAATTTAAAAACTAAATTTCCATCATTTTTCTTTACAAAATTTCTAACTCTTTTAATGTCTCCAAGTTTGTCTCCGCTTCTTTTATCCCAATTAGTCCAACTAATTTTCCTTGCCTTCAATTCAATGGCTAATTCATTTATTCTGGTACCTTTTTTCTTTTTGCTTTTCAAAGTTCTCTTATCTGTGTAGACTGATACAATATCAATTTCTTTATGATTTGTTTTCGGTTTCTCATTCTTTCCCCTATAACTTCTTTCAAGAAAGATTTTTGGTTTTTTATCATTGGGTTTATCAGAAGCCAACTGACCCCAAACTGCAGAATATCTTTCAATTTCCCTAACTACAATGTATCTAAACATATCCTCCGACCAAAGTTTTTCATCGTATTCATGCCAAACTATGGCCTTCTCTAATGATCTTTTTACAACTCGGTAAAGTTTCCTTTGCTTATCCGTACCCTTACTTCCTTTCACAAGTAGTGATTTTATTTTTTTTACTTGAATATTTCTGTATTGCATTCATTTGATTAATGATTGAGAGACAACAGAATGGGATTTCTGCTTGGACCCACGCGATTAGGTTCTATGACTCAGTGGGTTATCAGTGGGCTATTTCAGAGGCTACCCAAGAAAAGGGTATACGGAGAAGTTTGTCCTTGGATTGCGCTCGGTTAATGCAGCGAATGCTTATGTTTTGTTTTCCCTTGAAATATGGCCATCTGTATTTATCGAATGAGTTTGTTTAGGATTTGCATGGTACCAGGACTGGGTGATTGCCCGAAATGCGGAATCACAGATTGGAAGCCGCCAAAACACGTTAGAACAAGAGGGGTTACGTCTACTGCAATCGCAGACCTCAATATCATCACATGCAAGAAATGTGGATTTACCGAGCTATACGAGTTGAGTGAACAAGAACTTGCGCCAATAAAGAAGAAGGCCCTGATGATCTTTATTTTTGCAGGAATTGTCCCAATTTTGCTAGGTATTGCAGTTCCGATTTGGTTAATTTGGGGATGATTTGAAATAATTATCTAAGACAAGTCACGCTTTATTTACCAATTGAAGTGTATTTATTTGATTGGGTATCTGTTGTGAGAAACTTGCACTAGTTCGTTGCCAGGAACTCACTTGTAGCTTGAGCAAATTCTTCCCGAGTTTGTTTTCCGTGCATAATACTGCGGATTTTTTTAGCGCTTGGAAGCCCTTTCGTGAAAGAAACTGCATGTCCTCGCATCGACTTGATATTAAGCCCGGTTGTTTCCCTAGCCAACTCGATATATCGATTCCAGCACCAACGCCTTGTTGCGAATTGCTGGGCAACATAACTAAGTTTATCCCACTCTCCATTATGTTCTGCGATCCATGGTAACTCTTCCCTATCCATCCACCCTAATCCGACTTTTATTTCTCCAAAAACAGATGGTCGACCGATTGCACCGCGCCCTATCATCAATCCTGCAGCATGAGTTTGAGATAAACACGCCTTAGCTGACTTAGAGTCAACCACGTCTCCATTCGCAATTACTGGAACTTCGACCGCCTCAACTACTTCAGTAATGTAATCCCAATCAGCAACACCAGAATATCTCTGTTTGAGGGTTCTACCATGAACACAAAGTCTCTGAATTCCTACTTGTTCAAGCTCTTCACAGATTTCTTTGGCATTGAAATTCCCTTGCCCGGTACCGAGGCGCATCTTTGCAGTGACTGGAATGTTGACCCTATCTACAACCGCCTCACACATCGAAACTAGATTTTCAGGCTCACCCATAAGGGCTGCCCCCGCACATATCTTCGTTATTTTTGGTGCAGGGCATCCAAAATTCAAATCGATTAAGTCAGCTGTATCTTCCAGTAGCTCAGCAGCAAGAGCCATGTCAGAGATTACTCCTCCGAAAATTTGCGGAATAAACGGGTTTTCATCATCGCAAGTCTCCATTTTACGCCAGGACATTGCAGCGTCTCTAGTCAAGGCAGTAGAATTGGTAAATTCTGTTATTGTAAAATCTGCACCACATTCTTTTGCGAGGAGGCGATAAGGCAGATCAGTAACACCCGACATCGGCGCGAGGAACAACGGACGGATTTCGCCGTCCCAATGACCCGGTTTTGGTAAGATGAACTCGCTCATCTTCAATCACCCATTTTGGGGTGAGTCCCTGCTTAGAAAGTAGATTCCCACTCTTCGAGGTCTTGAGCCTCTGCCCATGCCTCATCGGTAGTCTCGCCTCTAGCCTTCAATACTTCACGGGCAAGAATCCAATAAAGAAGTGCTAGTGATTTGCGGCCTTTGTTATTTGCAGGCAAAGCAAGGTCTACATTTCTCAAGTTGTTATTTGCGTCACAAATACCTACAATGGGAAGGCCGGAATTTACCGCTTCTCGTAATGCCTGTTGGTCTGCTGCAGGGTCTGTGACAAAAAGCATGTCTGGCTCGACGTATGATCTTAGAGCAGGATTTGTCAAACTACCTGGAATGAATCTTCCAACGCTGGCGTTTGCTCCTATGGCCTCTGCGAACAATCTCGCCGGGCGCTGGCCATACTGTCTAGCACTTACCACCATGATGTTGGAAGGATTGTAACGGTTAAGGAATTGAGAAATTGCACGAATTCTGTTGTCTGTAATTTCTACATCGATTAGGTATAGACCATCCGAGCGAACTTCCTGTATAAATTGAGCCATATCAGCACTTTTTTGCTGTGTACCGATATGAACCGCATTTGTTTCGTACATCTCTCGGTCGACTAGAAGTTCTGTCATTGTATTGACTCCAGCATTCGCCCCACCAGCCCCCCCTAAATAACCACTTCGTACGATTAAATGAACCAGTGATGGCTCAGTAACACACTTTCGTAGATGACTCTCGCCGGGGTAACCTTGATGTCGACACCACATACTGGACACCCGTAGGGGGGCGTTTTCTGTCTGGTTCACAGTCGAGTAATCTTGTTGTGGCAGAAGAGAGCGATGACGGTTTTTGGCGTGATGCAAAAGGGGAACCCCTGCATGTTTCAGCAAGTGACTTAGAACGTCACGCCTACTGTCCACTATCTTGGTCGTTGGCACGAGAAGGTAAAGGCGGCAAAGGAGAGGCCATTGATGCGGGAAGAGAAAAGCATGCGAAAATTCACAAAAAAGTCCAGAATTTTAAACAAAAGCAGAACGAACTGCGCAGAGCACTAATTATCTGGTCTTGGTGGTTCACAATCGTTGTAATTTTCCTTTCCGACGCAATCATTTTCACAACGATTACTGATGATAGAACACCAGTTGACATGGCAAGATACCTCTCGATTCTATCGGTGGTTTGGCTTTTCGTTGGTTTACTAGCAATATACTTACCTTGGAGACGATGGATTAACTTGCCAATTCAGAAATCTGACGAATTAAATGATCTAAAAAATCTTGATGATGTTGTAATTCCAAGGACATTTCAGCCTTACGATTTCATTGGTGGTTGGCGACAGGGAGGAAGAGTGGAAGCCGGTTTATTGATGGGAGCTACTATTTTTGGGTTACATGCTATTGGACTGTACGGCGCTGAAAACAAGGAGCAAGCAGGTTTCATTTTAGTTACAGTCGCAATGGTTTGGACACTTCTGGCATCTTGGCAGTTGCAAAAGGCACTACTTGCGGACAATGCGCTTGAAGTGGCAAGAATAAACGCAGGGTTTGATGAAAAGACCGACGTTGCTTACTCAGATGATGATTCAACTGCGGGCTTACTGGTCGACAAAATCACAGGTCTGAGAGGAAGGCCAGACCAAATTGTTATCGTTGACGGAAATTTCATTCCCGTAGAGCAAAAAACAGGTAAGATTCCAGAGAAACCACACAAATCTCACAAAATGCAGTTATTGGCCTACATTCATCTCGTAGAATCTACAACAGGAGTTGCCCCCCCCTATGGCGTACTAAAGTACGGAAATCAAAATCTTCATCCAATAGAATGGGACGAACAAAACAAACACGTTTTATTCTCTGCGACTAAAGAAATACAACGGCTTATGGTTCAAGGTGGGGCTATACGAAATCACAACCGGAGGGGTAAGTGCCAAAGTTGTTCTAGACGCTACGCTTGTGATTCTAGCTTAGTTTAGTCGTAGGCACAGCCTTGTTCATTGGGATACTGCCAACACTCTCTTTCAACTTTGATTAAAACTCGGAAAGTATCCTTGTAAATGCTTGCGAAGCTCTCCCCATATCCTCTTGCTTCAACTTCTAATGTCCATGTGCCTGTAGCAAGGTCCTCAGAAAATGTTGCAACCATTTTTTTCTCGGTCTCCGTTACCTCTTCAAACCAGACTTCGTTACCATCTGCGTCGGTTAGTGACGCACGAGCATATCTTACATCTGTTGGAATTGGTAATACAAGATCTAATGGCATTGACGCTTCGATATAAGCGCTAACCAATTCTACATCAGAGTCTACCTCGAATTTCTGAACTTCTGAGTATGAAGTACTACCTGCAACGTCTGTTAAGTCTGTCATGAATGTATAATTAACATCTAGTTTCTCAACTATCTCAATCATTTCAGGAGGATCTCTGAGGTCCTCCATGAACTCTCTGGCTGGTACAAGACCAATGCAGCCCATGCTTGACCCCAGCAATACTGCTAACATCATGAAAGCAGACATTGCTGTTTTAGGTCTCATTAACAGCCGCGAGGAGTTACCAATGTATGAATAGTACCCTCGATGGTTTGAAAGAGACTAATCCGTTAGGCTACACCGCCTGAATGAAGTCAAGAGGGTCAGCCGAGCTTCTGCGATGACGAACCCTATGAGTACTGACAGGCATACTTTTACAGCACTTAACGATGAATTTTCAACAGATATAGTGCACTCTACAATGTTTGAATCCTAAGTCATACTCGAGGATAATACTCACTCAAACTTTGCACCGCAAACCGAACACTCTGTGGCATCAGCCGGAATATCTGCTCCACAAGCACCGCACTCTGCAGTTTCAACTTTCTTCTGGCGTCTTCTTACTCCTCGACGTCTCTTATTCTCCGCTGCTGCTGCTTTAACTGGATTCAACTCGTCTGCATCCTCATCGAAAGAAAAGTCTACAGCATCTTCAGGTAGTACATTACCAGCTATTGACCTATCTTGAATACCCATTCCAATTTGTACCTCGTCTCCAGGCATCACACCTTCCTCACCAGTTATCTCATACAACTTTCCACGTATGTCTGCATCGCTTGCTGATAGTTCTCCACCATCATCTACGTGAGATTTGATGTCTTTGTCCTGAAGTATAGCATCGATATCATGGCTCTCGAATGTTTCCTCAATAGATTTCAAGGTCGTAGTTACAGTCGAGAGCGCCTCTTCCTCGTCGATTTCGATATTCTCTTCCGCTATCCTTCTATCATATGCGGCTTCGACCTCGGCTTCTGCTAGTGCTATGTTTTCATCCCAGTGCTCTTCTAAATCGTCTGAGTCATAGCCAAACTCCTTGACAGCCTCGTCAAATCCTTCATAGCCTGCGGCATGAATGGTCTCAGGGTCTTCTTCCTCTTCTTCATCTTGAAGAGGTATTTCCTCTTGCTGGACTGCTTTCCTTTCCCTTTGTTCAAAGTACTTAGACACATCTTGCCCTACACCACAATAGGGACAGTTTGCTAACAAATCGGGAATCGATTCACCACAACTCTCGCAATCATGGAACTGCTGTCTTGCCTTCTTCAGATTGAATGCGCACCATGGGCATCGATCTTCTCCACCAACCAATTCTCCATCGCATGAGGGGCAGTAATCGAATATATCCCTCTCAACATCTTCTTCAACCTCTCTTGTTAGAATCACCGCTGCGATTAACACCGCAATCAAAATGACACAAATAACCGCAATCATGCCTGCAGTCTGGAATGTCATACTTCCTGCATCATCTGCGACATTGCTGCCAGATTCTTTTGAATCCCAATTCCAGGTCTGGGTCTTGCTAACCTCAATCGGATCTGGAACGAGATTGATATTTGTATAAGGTGCTGATGCTGTGAAGGTACACTCTACTGTCACAATTTGACCACCGGTAGATACTGTGAGATCTATTTCTTCAAACACCTCACCTAACTCATTCTCACAGGAATAGGTTACAGAACCTGTTTCTTGTGATGCCAATTTAATCGAAACAGTATAATCTTCTCCAGCAATCAGTGGGAAGGTTGCTGGATCTTGGTCAGAGTCCAAGAGTTCCATTGACGTCATCGACCAGGTTAATCTCAATTGAGCATTTACTTCAACAGTACCATTTGCGTAAGAGTTCAAGGAATTAGCATCGTAGGAGCTTGAAAGTGGTACCCAAAAAGCATCAAATTCTGCAGTATGTGTCCCACTATCGGTGAACAAGGTGTTTTGCCACAGGTAAGATTCTCCCCCTTGAATTGTAATAATTGGCTGTGATGACTCATCCACAGTTTGGCCTTCCCATGTGTATATCAGTCGGCCCCTTACTTCTACATCTCCTGCATTTGTTATTGTTACAGTCCAGTCAACACTACTACCACTGTTGACTTCACTTCTTGAGGGATATGCGAGCGGGTCTAATACTACATCAGGAATATCATACTTGTCGAAATATGTGCTTATTCTGTCATTAAGCGTGCTCTCCTGAGTAAAAGTTGCAGTGTTGTAAGGGTCGATTTCTGCTGTAACTTGATGATTTCCGGATGATAGTCCAGATATATGCGTGTAGAGCAGGTCGAATGACCAGGATTGCTGAGCGTTGTCTCCGCCTGTGATGTTGACATAGAAGGTTGGTAGGGGAATATTTACTCCATTATCATCCATGATTTCGATTCTCATAGGTACTTCGGTAGTCCCTTGTCCGGAGGTCCTCAGCAATGTTCCAGATATAGTCCAAGGGCCCTGAAGGTTTCCTTCGCCTACATCAACCACCAAATCTCCTAGATGAGAGATGTCAAGTTGCTCATCAACCACCAGACTTGATGAAAAGATATTGTCTTCATCAGCCTCGATTATTGCATCGTCTAAGTCTACTGTAATAGTAAAGTCATAACTGCCTGACGATGGTGCTAACATCGAGTGGTTGACCCACTCAGTCATACCTGCTTGTATAGCGGGAACATCTACTATCTCACTCTGTCCGCCGAGGTCAATTTGGATTCTGCTTGCGCCTGCGTCCTCTGATCCCGAATTTTCTAATAGGGTAGATATCAATACACTGTCTCCGGATTTAATATCTGACGGACTGGTCTGTATACTGGTAACCTCAAGGTCTGCTAGTCCAGAAACCGTAACATCTGCATAGAAAAATTCCTCTCCTGCATCATCATATTCAAACGCAATCCAAACCTTGTGTTCACCAACAGTCAGGCCTGACTTAACAACTTCTACATCTACAGTAGATTGTGCTGGGATGTCAACGATATTAGCAGACATCAGCTTATCATCAGAATAACCATTCCAATAAAATTTGTACAATACATCTTGTGCTTCAAAATTATTAGAATTGTAAAGCGTTAATCTAATTGTTACAGATCCACCTTCCACAGGATTTGAGGGAGATATTGCGACTGTAGATTCTGAGGCTTGGACACCACCACTATCTTCAGCATTAACACTCAAAGGCAAGGCGGATATCATCATAATCGCGAGTACAATCGCTGTCAAAGACACCCTTGCCATAGTACACAAGGAGGGGGGGTAGCACTTGAATCAACCGACTCCTAGTATTGTGGTGATAGTCAATTTCTAGGCATTAAGATGTATCGAACTAGGCTGCAACAATGCGAGCATTGAAGGCCGGGGACGCTCTGAGTTAGCCAATGAGAGGCCTCGTGTCGACGTTGTTGGTCGTAGTCATCATGACTATGGGGCAAAGCGGTGATGTGTTTTTATCCAATCCCAGCAGTGTAAAACTAGCAGACAGTAATTTGTCGATATTGTACGCAAATGGCCCAACACAAAATCAAGAAATTAAGGGCCTTTACACACTAACCCTTTCCTCTTCCGGAACAGGTACAATAGAAAGTATTGAAATTGAAATTTCTGATGACGACACTACTTGGACTCAGGTAGCCAACCTAACCTCGACACCATGGCTGAAACACGTTGATACAACCGCCTACACCAATGGAACTTGGACCTTCAGGGCGAGAGCGTGGGATTCCTCTTCGAGTAGTTTCACCTCGTGGTTTACTAGTAACCAATTCACTATCGCCAACCAAATACCTGTGATAACATCATTCGCCCTCACCAACAGTGGGGCTGGAAGTGGTACAACCGCTTTAGATAGGGCATGGTATTCCTTAGCTGAAGATGGCACTCTAGGCTTTACGTGGTCAGCAAGTGATGACGATTTAACACACGCTAGTCTTGCCAATGTGCCCGGTCCAGGAAGTCCCAGTAACGATGGTCCAGGAAATCTGGCATACGGCTGGAACTGGAATACAGGTTCAATTGCCGAGGGAACGTACAATCCAAGACTGACTGTCTGGGACGGTTCGGGATTATCTGCGAGTAAAACCATGTTCATAGGAATCGACAGAACTGGGCCAACCATGTCATCTCCCACTGTAGGAAATGGGAACGAATGGGTAAATAGCAAAAGTGTTACAATTTCTGGATACGATGCAGCAACAGATGACGGTAGTGGTTCTGGTCTAGACTACGTCCAAATAAAGCAAGATAATCAATGGAGTAATGTTTCTTCTGCAAGCACTACAATCAATTTTGAAGAAGGAGTACACCAAATAGACATGAGGGCAGTAGATAGAGTCGGCAATGTAGGCTCTACAATAACCGTAGACGTAAAGGTGGACGTAACTGAACCTGAAGGCATTGCATGGTCTGTTGATGAGTTGAGTACTAGCCATGTGGGCCCGGTGAATATCTCGTTTTCTGCTCAAGACTTAGGTTCAGGGATTGACTTGTCTAATTCTAAAATTCAATATGGATTTGACCTAAACGGTGTTGGCGCTACACCTGATCAATCAGGAAGATGGATAGATCTCGGAGTCTCTGGCCTTGAAGGGACCATGGGACTTGCTTCTTGGGCTACAAAGTCTAGGCAATACCTGATGGTAAGAGCCGTCGTAATAGATAATGCTGGAAACGAACTAATAACAATTCCAAACTCATTGCAAATACTCCCCGGACTAGACCTATTTTGGAATTCTACAGAAACCGGTGTTGACAGATTAGTTGCTAGGCCGGGAGACAACAATGGTAACATACAGCTAACCAGTTTGTTGGAATCAAATCAAGCCTATGGCGGGTCTGTGACTGTATACCTACAGGCTGCACCAGCAGATAGGGATGCGAGCGTAGATTGGACCACAATGGAAACCATTGTAGTAGATGCTGGAAACCTATCTGACCAATGTAGATGTGAAACAATAGTTTGGAACTATGTAGTACCAAATACTGGCCAGTGGGATTTACGCCTAATAATCGATCCTAGTAATAGTATAGACGAACGAGACGAATCAAACAATTACCACTACAGCATGGTAACAGGGGCATCTGTTTCAGGTGTCGGAGTCGTTCCATCATTCGCACCGGGAGTGATGGCTTTATTGATTGCAGGGTTCGCTATTGCTTGGTATCAAAATAGGAGATCTACTCCTCCTCCCAACTGACTTCTTCGTCCTCAGCCAAATCCATCATTTCTGAAACCTCTTCTTCGTTTTCAGGGTCTACCTGTGTTGCCTTCAGTCTTCTATTGCGCCGGCTTGCTACATCTGCTAAACCGGGCACTAAGTCGGAAAAATCACTTGATTCAGATACTGTTGGTTTCTCTACAATGTAGTCAATTGCTCTGGATTCAACTCGCATTTTCTTGCGTTCCCTTTCTAGGAATTTCAATACTGTTCCATGCTCACTACCACTTGCAAGCATCTCTATGGCCTGCCTAGCACTCGACAGACCGTAACCCTCACCGACCAGTACTACGGTCGATTTATAGATCGAAATTTCTGTTCCCGTATGATGCTCAATCATTTTTCGAATTTTTCCTTCAGAACCTATAATTCGTGCCCTAATCCTACGTTGTTGACTTGATTTCTTTCCTACATGGTCACGTAAGTCAACCATCTCAAAGAACCAATCGTCTCGAAGTAATTGCACTGCTCTTCCGGGTGCCATACCCCTGCCCACAGCCTTGATGACGTCAGGTAATTTCAGTGCTTTTACGGGATCGTAGTTACCTGCTTCTGGCCATACAACTTCTATTTCCCCTGTGTTTGAATCTATTTTCAGACTTTTACAACCTGCTGCCTCTTCAATCTCGCGCCTTGTAGATCCTTTGGCACCAATGAGCACCGCTATGCGGTCTTTTGGAACTCTGGGTAGTGCTTGACGCATGGTGCCTGCCTGAAGACTGTCTTTCTTTAATCCATGTGTAGGGCCAATTATTCGTCTTCTTTGATATCGATATGTGACAAGTCCATCTCTAAAACATCATACATAGCCTCAGCCAAATCAATATCCAAGCCGTTTTTATTTGCCCATTCTACCAGTCTAGTCACGTCCCTAACTAGAAATTCTTGACTTTTTGGGTGCGATTGGACCACAGCTTGGCCCACGTCAATAACAACGGGCTTATCTCCGTGCCACATTATATTGTAAGGAGAAAAATCACCGTGTACCATATTCGCTTTTTGCCAAGTTACGGCAAGGAATTCAAGCAACTCATCATACACCGCCTTAGCGTCGGAAACTTGTACATCCCTCAATCTTGGAGATGGAGCTTTTTGTGTACCAAGATATTCCATAACAAGAACATTTTTGTGGGTTCCCAGAGGTTTCGGGACAGCTAATCCCCATTTTTCTAATCGGGATAAATTCCTAAATTCCTTCCTTACCCAAATATCAACAAGGTCTCTATGCCTTCTCCTCAATCCTCCAAATCTTGGATCTCCCTCGATGTATTGAACTAAATTTTTGAATACGGCATTTGAGGTATGGAATATTTTGACTGCTATCGGCCCGTTTTCGCCAGTACCGTGGAAAACGTGGGCTTCCTTACCTCTAGCAATAGGAAAATCAAGTGTATCAATTATCCCAGATTTCATCAATTTGTACAGGCTTAGTAAGGTGAGTCGATCAAACACAGCGTCGAAAACTCTTCTATCGACCCACTCGAAAGGACCATCGCCAAGAACCCCAGAAAGACCATCCTCGATTTCACTGAACATTCTCTTGTACTTTTTTTCAGCCATCCAGCCTGTTCCTTTGCTCGACTCTAAACTACGAACAAATTCAGAAGATTCTCTGTTCATGAAATCCTCGTCTTCTGTAGACTTACGGCGACGACGATTGTTTCTTCGCTGCTTAGTGTCTCTGGATAATTCACTGTCCCAGTCATTGCGACGTCCCATAATCAGGCCTCCAAATTGCCGAAGACTGTTGTATTTTGATGCCAGACAATTTCAACCGAAAAGATCGTTGATCTCATCGTCGTCATCATCATCCATTTCCTCGACTGGTACTTCTTCTTCCCCATCTACTTCTTCTTCTGTATTTGCGGAGGCGAATAATCCATCCTCATCATCGAAATCATCTACTTGAGTATTCATTCCAAAGACGTCAACATCCGAAGGAAGTACTCCTTTTCTAGAGAGATACATTGCTTGGGTCTTTGTATACCTGTGCTTCACATCTGCTTTTGAATCTTGAAAATCCCATGGCCAGACAATAATCAAATCGCCTTCTCTAACCCATTGCCGACGACGCATCTTTCCAGGTATTCTAGCCATTCTCGTCTCGCCATCTGCACACAGTACAGTAACCCGTCTTCCACCAAGAATTTGTTCAGCTATCGCAAACATTTCGTTCACTTTGGTGTTCGGCATTTTCACGCGGATCTTAGAGGATTCACCCTCTAGATTATCCATTAGACGGGCTAATTCTTCCTCGTCCACTTTCTCTTCACGCCTACGGCCCATATATGAAGCGAAAAGCCCTTCCTACTTGAAGGCTAAGACTAGAATTATGCCAAGTCTAAACTGTCTGCTGCACTGTAACACATATCGATTAGTGTATCACCGGATAACCCAAGAAGTATAGTTGCGACGAGACAAATCCATATTGCCATGCGAATTGATGCTCCGTATGGTAGTGGTTTACGTCGTCCCTCTTCAGGAACGTCCAAAAACATGACAACTCCTATTCTAAGATAGTAGAACACTGAAATGGCACTGTTGATGAACATTGCTAACGCAAGCCACCATACCCAGTGTAGATCTGAAAATGATATTGAATTGCTAGTCATCGCTAAATCGCCAACACTAGTTGAAACGATTCCGGCAATCACAAGGAATTTGGAAACGAAACCCGCTAATGGTGGGACGCCTGCAAGGGCTAGCATGAATATGAACATCGCTGTCCCGATTAGAGGATCTCTTCGGGCAAGACCCGAGAGAGCCGAAAGCCTACTAGCTCCACCCTCCATTTCTAACAGTCCTAGAACCAAGAATGCTCCTAGTTTGAATGATACAAGAACAAACAAATGGAACAAAACCGCAGCAACGATGGCTTCAGCATAGTCGCTTGGTGCTTCGACTTCACCCCACTTCCATGCACCAACCGCTGTCATTGCTGCAAGCATGTACCCGGCGTGAGCGACAGACGAATAGGCAAGCATCCTTTTCGGGTTTGCAGAGCCAAGAGCTGCAATATTACCCCATGTCATTGTGATAACTGATAGCGTCGCTAGCGTGTATAACCAAATGGCACTCTCTTCTGTGCCGCTGTCAGGAAGGGCAATCACCAGTAGTACCCTGATCAACCCGATTATTCCCATTGCTTTCGAGGCTGTGGCAAGAACTCCGGCCACTGGTGAGTTCGCTCCAGCATAAGCATCTGGAGCAGCGAAATGGAAAGGCGCAGCGCTTACTTTGAAACCAAAACCAACCAAAACCAAACCTAATGCAAGTGTCCCAAGAATACTCGCTCCAGCCCAATTTTCAGCAATAACATTCAGTTGAAGGCTACCAAATTCAAGATAGAGTAATGAAAGACCGTAGAGACCTATTCCGCTTGCTACAGAACCAGTAATGAAGTATTTCACTCCAGATTCCGCTCCTGATTTCGACTCTTTGTGGAATCCGACCAAAACATAAGTCGCCAAACTTGCTAATTCCAAACCAACAAACAATACGAACAAATCCTGAGCTAACGCAACTGTACACATACCGATTGCAGTTGTTAGCATTAGTATGTAGAAATCCGCTTGTCGTCTGTTATCATATAGCTCATCTAGATTCTTTTTACCCTCGAATGTGTGTGCTGGTATTCTATCAAGGCTAGCCATTGTAGCAAGTAAAACCGCTATTAGGAATAGAATCTCAAAGAACCTGGAAAAGCTATCAATTTGTAAAATAACAATACCATCACTAATCACAGTGGTCGTATCCATGCCACCGCTTACAGATTCAATCGCCATCATTCCTAGAGCTGTGAATATGGTAGCTGATGCTAGCAGGCCGGGTATCGCAGGAGAACCGGTGATTTTGAATCTCTTTCCACCCAAGAACCAGGGAACTTTTGTCTTTGTAAGAGGGATTCTGAATTTAGAATTTCCCAAGTTAGGTATTATGAATAGCAATACCAATCCGATCATCAAAATAGATTCTGGAGCGAATGCCTTCCAAAATTCAGAACTGAATACTTCTACACAGTTTACCGTTAACTCACTGCACTTTTCTGGAGTCATTCAAATACCACCCCTAACGAAGACTCCATCGAAGAACGCCACAGTCCACTGGTCCATCATTCCTAATGCAATAAACGGGAATATACCGAAGATTACAGTGAAAATTGCGAGTATAATCATACCAATATTTTCTGGAAGTGTAATATCTGGAGGAGTTTCACCATGCAAGGACTCTGGGGGCTGACCCTCATCCCCACCCTCAAAGATTGTTCTTTGCATGGACCATAGGTAATATGCTGCTGTTATTGCTAATACAGCACCGGGCAATAAAATCCACCAACCATATACTGGCCAGAATGCAAGCATCAGCATCAATTCGGCGACAAATCCTGCGAGTAGCGGTAAGCCCAAACTCGCCATCCATGCGAACATCATGTAAACCGCTAGGAACGGAGACCACTTCGCCATCCCACGCATTGCTCCAATTTCCATGGAATGGTAATGATGTTTGAAAGCACCACAAACTGCGAAAAGCATTGGAGATATTATTCCGTGAGCGAACATCATGAACAGAGCAGCAGCATAACCTATAGGTTGCATGCTTGCAATGCCTAGCAGAATTACCCCCATGTGAGATACTGAGGAATATGCAACCATCTTCTTCAGATTGGTTTGTCCCAAACAAACAATAGAGCCCCACACCAAAGAAATTAGACCGATCGCCATGATTATGTCCTGGTAGAAGATAACTGCGTCCGGGAAGATTGCTATTGGGATTCGGAGCATACCGTATGCCCCCATTTTCAGCATCACTCCGGCTAGAAGCATTGAGCCGCCAGTAGGCGCCTGAACGTGTGCGTCAGGCAGCCATGTGTGGAAAGGTACTGCTGGTAGCTTCACTAGGAATCCAATCATCAGCATCGCGAATAGAATATATTGAAGATTTTTACCTAAGAATACTTCTCCATTGGCGTTTTGATTTGCTGCATACGTAAGTATGACTTTCAGATCGAATGTTCGGTTTGTTACCGAACCATAACCACCAGATGTGCTACTTCCTTCTGGCATCAGGAAATAGAGAGTAATTAATCCAAGAAGCATTATCACGGAGGCACAGAAAGTGTAAATGAAGAACTTCTGTGCTGCATATCTTCGATTTTTGCCCCCCCACTTCAAGATTAGGAAG
>MDTG01013468.1_pt1 | contig 15129 bp, 14 predicted proteins | sample 811421 | NCBI WGS metagenome assembly MDTG01 (sample SAMN05326645, study PRJNA326480) | marine metagenome | isolation source: seawater | place: Pacific Ocean: South East | collected 2011
AATAGTTTTTCTATTAACTTCATACTTTTAGATAAAGTATTATTTTTTACCAGTTCAGATGCATTAACCATAACCGCCAGTTTAATGTTTTTAGGTATTTTAATTGAGTTTAAAAATTCATCAGTAGAGTAAGCGCACGCTCCTCTAAATTCTTTTTTTTCTAAAGATCTAAATCCAATTTCAACATAATCAATCTTTATTTCTGCCATAGATTGAAGATATTTTTCAATTAGGTTAATTGAGAAATTCCAATTATTATAATATCCCCCGTCCCTAAGAGTGCAGTCTAATTGATAAATTTTTTTCATAATTCAAAAATATTTATTTTTCCATATTTTTTAGAATATTTTTAAAAATAGTTTTATATTTATTTATCTGTTTTTTATCTTTGTAAATGAATACGTTTTTTTCGCTTTTTTGTCTAGATATTGATCTTTTGCTCAAAATATCACTTTTTTTATCTAGGTAGATATAATAGTCAGCTTTATCAATTAAATTTAAATATTTTACAAGCTTAATCTTATTAATTTTGTTTTTATTTACCAAAAAAAGGGATCTTTGAAGAAAGCCCTCATCAAACAAAATAATTTTGTTAGATTTTATTTTTTTTGCAATATAAAATTGTGCAAAAAGTTCTATAAACCACCTTTTAAAAATCAATTTTTTATTTTTATCCTTTATTTGATTTATCTCTCTCGATATAAAATTTACTAGTAAAGGGTTTTTTTTTTTATATAAAAAAAAAATTTTTCTACTTATTAACAAATACTTATTAAATAAATAACTTGAGTATTTATTATTAAAATTTTTCTTATTAATTTTTAATTTTCTTAGATTTGAATTTAAATTTTTTGTTTTTTTTTTAGAAAATTTTTTTAAATTTTTCACAAATAACATATATTTTAATGAAATTTTTTCAATATATGACAATTTTATAAAATTTTCCGCATACTCATGTATTAGATAATTTGACAGAATAATTGATTTACTTTTTTTCTTTAAATAATTGCAAACATATGTTTTTCCACAACAGGGTGGACCGAAAAATTCAATTATTTTCATAGTATTTTTTTATTTAATTCAATCTTATGTTTAAATATATATTAAAATTTGATAAAATTTTGCATTTGTCATCAAATTTGTATCAAAACGTTAAAAACTATGAATGTAATTAAAATTCTAATTAAAAATACATTTATTATAAGTTTTATTACATTTATTATGTTCGAAACATTTGGCTTTTTTTTGTCAAAAACCAATGTTATTCCATCAGGATCTCCTGCGGTTATTTCGCTTTTTGCAGATAAGAATTTTGCTGTTTGGCACCCAAAAAATATGAAATTTAAACACCATTATAATACATGTTGGGATCCTTCATATGTAACGTTCAATAATATAGGTGCAAGAAGTACAAAAGATTATTATGAAACAAAAACCAAAAAACGTATTGCGCTTTTAGGTGACTCAATGATTGAGATGATTCATGTTAATGATAATTATGATATTGGCAGTCTACTGTCTAAAAATCTTAAAAAATTTGAAATATTGAATTTTTCCGCAAGATCAATGGGTTTATTTGATCAAATTAAAATTTATAGAAAAATGGTCAGAAATTATAATGTTGATCATGTAATTATATTTATAACTGAAAACGATTTGGAAAATAATTACGTAAAAGATTTAAAAGTTTTCAATCCCACTAGAGAGACGTTTTATGTAGAAAATGATATTATTAAAAAGAAACCTTATGATGAAAGTTGGTATAATTCCTATAATTCTAGTATAAATAAATTTAAGAGATCTAAACTAATGCTATTAGTCAAAGAATATAGCTATACATTTAAAGTTTACTTTCATATTAAAACTTTATTAAGACAAAAAAAAGCTGTTAATCAAAGCAAAAATATTTCTGAGAAAGAATTTAATATTTTATACTCCGAAATCGATAATCAAGCTAAAGTTTATAAATACTTAATTCAAAAATTTATAAAGGATATTGAAAAAGATGATGTTAATCTCTATGTAGTTATGAATTTAAGAAATTATTTATTTGAAAAAGTTGATCCATACGATTTCAGGGAAATTTTAAGGAAAAAGCATTTTGAAAAACTTCTTGAATTATGGCAACCTCATAAACCTTATTTTTTTTATAAGGAAGCAAATGAGTTTATTAGACAAAATCAAAAAAAAATAACTGGTAATTTTAAAAACTTAGGACATGTTTGTGATGATCACTATTCAAAATTTGGAGCAAAATTCTTATCTGATCAAATAAGTGGGATATTCAAATAATTTATTCAGACTTTTCATCTTTCTCAAAATAGTTTTCAAATTCATTAATATTAAAATCTTTATTATCTAATATCTTTAGTATTTGACCATTATTAACCACAATTATTTTATCACTGTAAGTAATTAATTTTTGATCATGCGCCACAATTATAATGATTTTATCTTTTTTAAGCAATTTTAAATTTTCTAATATTTTTTTTTCTTTAATAATATCTATAGCATTTGTTGCTTCATCTAATATTAATATTTGATTTTCTTTGTAGAAGGCTCTAGCAAGTCCAATTCTCTGTTTTTGGCCACCAGATATTTGACGTCCAGCATCACCAACAAGTTGTTTTTCTTTTTTTTCTTGTTGATTAATAAATTCCTCTAACTCAGCAGCTTTGACGGAGTCCCAAAATCTATTTAAATTTATATCATCATCTGCTTCACCAATTGTAATATTATTAACAATGCTTTGATCGGATAGATAAATATTTTGAGGAACATATGAAATTAGATTATACCAGTTTAAATTTTCTGTTTTATCATTTTTATTTATTTTTATATTTCCATCATCTGGTTTTATCAGACCAGATATGATATCTATTATGGTGCTTTTACCCGAACCAGACCTTCCAATTATAGAGTAGATTTTTCCTTTTTCAAAATGCAAATTTATATTTTTTAACTCAAATTTTTTATTTTTTGCGTAACGAAAAGATATATTCTGTAAACTTAATTCTTCAATAGTTTCTTTAAAGATTTTCTTATTAGTGCCTAAATTTTTCTCAAATTTAATTTTTTCAATATTCTCAAACTCATTTAAAAGTTCATATACTTGAAATCTAAAAAACCTCACAGAGTTGTATAAAGCAGTAATGTTAGAAAAAGAGGGTAATAATCTTAGAAAACCAACAAAAAGTATTACTATAAATGGCAGAAGACTCTCAAAGTTAATATCGTAAATATATAAATAAAAAAATAAAATTAAAATTAATAGAAAAACTAAACTTTCAAAAACTGCCCTTGGTATTTTGCCTAAAATTGCGTGAAACATTTGGAATTTAAGAATATTTTGAATATTAAATATTACTCTTTGTGTAAAAAATAAATTTTTATTAATTAATTTAATAATTTTAAAATTATTAAATGTTTCTAGAATACTTTGAAAAACTCTTTGTTCGAAAATAATTTGCTTCTTTCCATATTCAGATATTTTTTTTTTGTATAAAAAAGTGAATAAAAAAATTGCTAAAATAAAAAAAGCCAAGGATAGAATTGCACCTTCAGTTGACGTGTAAATTAGTAATATTAATATATAAAATGAGATAAGAATTTCTCTAAATAAAAAGAAACAAAAAAATATTGTTTCAACTGCTTTAGGAATTACTTGATTAAATTTATTTAAAAGTTCAGATGGGTTTTTTTTGTTAATATATAAATAGTCTGAATTTAAAAAGTTTAAATATAGCTTTTCAAAATTAAATTTTACAATATTAATTTTTATTTTATTTTCTAGATATGTATTAAATAAATTATAAGAATTTTTGATCAAAATTAATAAAAACAATAAAAGGGCAGTTGTTAAAATGAGTCGATTATAAGCAAAGTTATCAACTATTTCCTGAATAAATTTAATATTTAGTTCGTTAGAGAAACTATTTGGATCATTCAAAATTAAAATAAAAACACCTAATATACTTAGTGAAATAAATTCTATAGCAACAGCTATAATATTGGATATGAGTAGTATCCTTAGAGAAAATTTAAGTTTTTTGTTGAGTAATAAACTAATTTTTTTTAAGTTCTGCAACATTAAATTATCTTCATTAAATTTTTAAATATACCGCTTTTTGTAAAATCACCTTTAGTTAGTTTATTTACTAAATAAAAAATTTTTTCATTATTTTTGTTTTTTTGATTAAAAGATTTCATATAAGTAAAAAAAAATTTATTTTTTTTTATTGTTCTTGTGCTAACAGAATTTACGTTTAGGCCATTTTCAAAAATATATAAAGCTTTTTTTGCTAGCATGATTTTTTTATTATAATTAAAATTATTTCTGATTTGAGATAAATATTTGAAATAATCTTTTGAATTTTTTGGTTCTCTTGAAATATTTAAATTTGAGTATGTTGATTTACCTCCGGTAATAACTAGCTTGCCTTCACAAGCTGATTCTATGCCAATTGTTCCTCTTCCTGTTACAATAACATCACAAACCTTTATAAGACTATTTGTTGGGACATTATCAGGGCACAAAAAAATATTTTTTTTTTTATATTTTTGTAAACAATTTTTAAAAATATTTTTTTCTTTGGGAAATTTTGAACTTGGATGACGTTTAAAAATCCATATATTTTTATTATCATTTTGATAGACAAATTTTAATGTCTCCAATAATTGATGATAATAATCATTAAAAATAAATTTTCCAAATATATGCGGCGCATCAAAAAACGCATGAGAAGCAAATAGAATTTTTTTATTTTTATTTTTTTTTAATGAAGCAAGAAAATCAGATTTTAAATTTAAATTTTTATTTGCTCGAACATAATCATTATACGTAAGTAAGTTTTCGGTTTGAAATTTTTTTCTTTGATTGTAAAAACGATTGATTTCTCTTAATGAAATTTGATTTGTTATTTTTTTTAGATTACTTTTAGTTAAATACCCCACTGCATTATTTAAAATTTTTTTATCATATGTCATTACACTTATATTGCTGCCTGCCGCTCTAAATAGAGTATAGTTTTTTATATTTAACGATGCTCCAATTCTGTGTGTTAAACCAAGGTTTCTAGATCCTGTCTCGCTAGGGATAACTATTTTATTGATATTATATTTAAGTATATATTGTTTAATTAATAAAAATCTAAAAATAGAAGAACATAGTATTTTAATAAAATATTTATCAATTTTTAAAAATAGATATCTATCATTATATCTAATGTTGGTATCATAAATTAAGTCGCCAATATAAATTTTATTTATTTTAAATTCATTAATTAACCATCCAAAACCATTAAAATAAATTTTTGTAATTGCATATAGAGACATTATGAAAGTTTTTAGTGTTATATCTAAGTTTGTGAACAATTTGTTTAAAGAGTATCCATTTAAAAATTTTTTAAAACCTAGCTTCTTATAGAACCTAACGTTTAAACTATCCTTTGATTTATCAGTTAAAATAATTGTATTATATTTAAACCTTTTTGAGACTGCTGTACAAAATGTAGATAATAAAAAGAGGTTATCTATTCTCTCCCTGTCGACAAATAAAATTTTTTTTTTACTTTTATTATCTTCTTTATAAAAAAAAATTTTTCTTGAAAAAAATTGATTTTGATTTTTATTTTTAGAATTTTTTATATTTTTTTTTTTTGATTTATTTATCACTTATTTTCTATATTTTAAATTTTTTAAAATAAACTCATTAATTTTTTTTAAAATAAATTTGATTTGACTTTTTTTAAGACCAAAAAATATAGGAATAGAAAAAGTATTTAGATTATAATTTTTAGCATTTGGAAAATGTAATTTATTAATTTTTTTTTTATAACCTGTAAAAGTGTAGATTGGTATATAATGTTGTTGTAAAAAGATTTCATTTTTTTTACAAAATAACATTAAATCATTTTTTTTTTTTTTTTTAATTTATCGAATTCTAAATTTATAATTAAAAGGTGAAAGGAGGAGAAACGACTTGTTTTTAAAATTGATAGATAATCATTTTTAGAGATCATTTTTTTGTAAAATTTAAAAATTTTTTTTCTTTCGTTCACAATTTTATTTAATTTTTTAAATTGAGAGAATCCTAATGCGCAATTAATATCACTTAATCTAAAGTTATATCCAATTTCTTTTACATCATAAGTCCAATGATTATTTTTTCTAATTATGCCGTGGGATCTAATAATATCTATTCTTTGTTTAAGTTTTTTATTATTTGTAGTTACAATTCCACCCTCTCCTGAAGTTATAGTTTTTAAAGGATGCAACGAAAATGTACACAAATCAGAGTATTTACAGTCTCCCACATGAAAATATTTATTAATGTATTTATATTTTGCTCCTAAGGCATGACATCCATCTTCAATAAAATAACAATTAAATTTTTTTTTTATTTTATAAAACTCTCTAATATTGTTTGGATTACCTCCAAGATACATAGTAAAAAATCCTTTAATTTTTTTAAGATTATTTTTTTTTATGCACTCATAAAAGGTTTCAGGAGTCATCTGGCCAGTACCGATATCGACATCTGCATAGTAAACTTTAGCACCAATACTTTCGAGTACATTACTTGCACAAATAAAATTTATTATAGGTAATATGAAAATATCACCTTTTTTTGCATCAATCGATTTAATTGCTAGTGTTATTGCTGCAGTCCCACTTGAGCATACTGATGCAAATTTAACATTTAATTTTTTAGTAATTTGGTATTCAAATTTTTTTACATATGGGCCTGTGGTAATCAAATTATTTTTTAAAGATCTTACAACTTCGCTAATGTCCTCTTTGAAAATTTTTTGTTGATTATAGGGTATTTTCATTTATTTAATTCTAGTAATTATTAATAATTGAACACTATTTAATAGACATATTGTTTTTATATAAAGTAACTAATTTCACTAACTTAGAGCGATTTAAAAAGCTTTCATTATTTGTACTATTATATTCAAAAAAATTTTTTACTCTTTTATATTTACTTTTGTTATATTTTTTTAATAATATTTCATTATTAGGATCTATGATTGTATAACAATTCTTTAGGTTAAAAGTATTCAAAGAGTCAAATTTTGATATTAATTCCTCAAAAATTTTCTCTCCAGGACGAACGCCAACTATTTTAAATTTTGATTTTGGCCTAATTGCCTCAGCGAGATCAACAATTTTGTAACTAGATAATTTTGGTACAAAAATCTCACCTCCTAAATTATTCTTTATCGACCAAATAACAAAATCTACAGCGTGTTCTAAGGAAATATTAAATCTAGTCATGTTAATATCTGTTATAGGTGTAGGTTCATTTTTTTTTAAGTTAAGAAACATAGGAACAACTGAACCACGGCTTCCAAACACGTTTCCATATCTAACTACAGAAAATTTAATTTTTTTTGACCCCTTGATATTATTTGAAGAGATAAATAACTTATCAGATGCTAATTTCGTCGCTCCATACAAGTTTATAGGTGAAGCAGCTTTATCTGTTGATAAAGCAATTACATTTTCAACTTTTTTATCTAAACATACATCAATAATATTTTGTGCTCCAATTATATTTGTTTTTATGAATTCAGTCGGATTATATTCAGATACAGGAACATGCTTTAATGCCGCTGCATGAACAACAATATCAATATCATCTAAAGCTCTATTTAGTCTACTTTTATCTCTCACATCTCCTATAAAAAATCTAGTTTTTTGAAAGTCTTCTTTTTTTAAACTTTTAGACATTTCTGTTTGTTTTAATTCATCTCTACTATACACAACAATTTTTCTTATACTTTTATATTCATCTAATATTCTTTTTACAAAAGCTTTTCCAAATGAGCCTGTGCCACCTGTGACTAATATAGATTTTGATTTTAAAAAATTTCCCATTAATTTATTAATACAAATTATTTTACTCTACTTTCAATTGGTAATCTGGTCAAAATTATTTACCTTTTAACTTAAATAATAATTTATTAATTTTAAGATCTTCATAAGTATCTATATCATGTGCAGATAAAGTTGGCAAAATATAGGCATAAGAACTTTTTGAAAATATTTTTTTTCTTCTAATCCATGATTTTTCTGTCCCCCAATAAAATTGACCAGCATCAAAATAACTACTTTTAAAATTTTGTGTTTTGAAACTTAAATTTTTATCATTTAAAGTTTTAATTTTGTTGAATTTATCAATTTTGAAAGAACGTTCAATCGGATGAGAGTATCTCATTACAGATAGGACATAATCGTACTTCATTGATCGAATTTTTTTAAATGAATCTTTTAAAACGCTTGAGCTTAGCAAAGGAGTCGTGGGATAAATGCAGCAATAAAATTTTGCACTTTTATTTTTCTTGGACAACCGCTTTACTGCATGATTTATTACATTCATAGTTGAAGCTTGATCATTAGATAAATGTTTTGGTCTCATAAAAGGTATCGATGCACCATACTTTTTCGATAACTTAGAAATAATTTTTGAGTCAGTTGAAACAATAATTTTATCAAACAATTTGGATCTAATTGCAGTTTTAATAGTGTAAAAAATTAATGGTTTGCCGTAAAATTTTGTAATATTTTTATTTTTAATTCTTTTGCTTCCAGACCTTGCAGGTATAATTGCAATATTCATTTACAATTTTTTTGTTAGCTTTTTTGCTAAACTGCTCAGTTTTATATCCTCTTTATAAATCTGAGATAACACATTCGAGGCCTCATTAGGAGCATGCTTAAATGCAATTTTCAAAACATCCATCCAATTTTTGTTATTTTTTTTTCTAACTTTTTCAATTTGATTGATTACTTTAAGATAATAAATAGTTTTTTTTTTCATTATTTATTGATTATTAAATAATAATATAAACAATTGGAACAAAAATAAATATATTTTGTATTTAATTTTCTCATAATATATGAATATTTAAGTATATGATTAAATATTGTAAAAAATGTATAATTCCAGAGACTCGTCCTCATACTGAAATTACCCAAGATGGTATTTGTACTGGTTGTAAATATTTTGAACAAAGAAACAAAATTGATTGGGTTAAAAGAAAGGAAGAATTAATAAAACTGCTAAATAAATATAAAGGTAAAAACAATTATGATTGCATAATTCCTTCCAGCGGAGGAAAAGATAGTACTTATCAAACACTTAAAATATTAGAACTTGGTCTTAAGCCTTTAGTTGTAACAGTATCAACCGATATGCTAACACCTATAGGACGAAAAAATATTGAAAATATCAAAAATAAAGGTGTAGATTATGTTGAGTTCACACCGAACCCAATACTAAGAAAAAAGATTAATAAGTTGACACTTGAAACAGTAGGAGATTTAACTTGGACAGAAGAGGTGGCGGTATCATCAACTGTTACTAGACTAAGCGTAAAACTTAATATACCGCTCATAATTTGGGGCGAAAACCCAGAAAATGAAAATGGTGGACCTGAGGAAAATTCAGATTTTTTTGAAAATATAATTCAGAGACATGATGATGCTTGGTTTGAGACTTTTAGAACTAATGGTTTTAAAAGTTCTGATATACTTGACTTATGGAAAGATGAGGGAATAAGTGAAATTGATCTTCAACCATATACATTTCCAAATAAGGAAGAAATTCAAAAAAATAAGACTATAGGTATTTTTTTAGGTCATTACATTCCTTGGGATGGACATTCAAATGCTCAATTTTCTATAAAACATGGCCTCACAACTTATAGTAAATGGGTCGAAGGAAGTATTGTGAATTACGAAAATCTAGACAATTATCAAATGAGAATTCATGACTATTTTAAATTTTTGAAATATGGTTACGATCGTGTTTCTGATTGGAGCTCTTTGGCTATAAGAAGGGGTAGAATGAAAAGGGATGAGGCAATAGAATTATCAAGAACTATCGGGGGGAAATATCCCGAGGATTATTTGGGAAAAAAATTAGATGAAATATTAGATTATATTGGAATAACAAAAGCTGAGTTTGATAAAATTTGTTACAAATTCACTAATAAAAAAATTTTTAAAAAGAAAGATAATGGAGATTTTCAACTAGATAATAAAGGAAACTTAATTAAATTAAATTACGATAATATTGAATAATAAAAAAATTGTTATAATTGATTTAGACATAGGTAATGTGGGCTCGGTAAAAAGAGCCTTTGAAAATTTTGGTTTAAATCCAAAAATAGAAAAAAAGCTAAAAAGTGATAAGGAAATTACTCATCTAGTTTTACCTGGAGTAGGTTCATTTGATGAGGGCATGAAAAGAATTAATATTAACAATTTAAAAGATCATATTATAGAAATGGCGACGGTACGTAAAATTCCAATCCTAGGAATCTGTTTAGGTATGCAACTACTTGCATCAGTTGGAAATGAGAACCAAAAAAAAACAGATGGTTTAAATTTGATCCCAGGAAATGTGGAAAAATTAGAAATTAATAAAAACTTTAAATTACCTCATATTGGATGGAATGGGGTTCTGCAGGAAAAAAATAATGTTTTATTTAAGAGCGTTCCAAGTTTAACAGATTTTTATTTTATACATTCTTATAAATTTATTTGTAAAAATATTAAAAATCATATTGCAAAAACTAATTATTGTGAAAATTTTACCTCTGCAATTAATCACGAAAACATATATGGTGTTCAATTTCATCCAGAAAAAAGTCTTGGTGCAGGACTGCAAATTATAAAAAATTTCTCAAATTTATAGGGTTAAAATGCTTAAAAAAAGAATAATTCCAACACTTCTATTTAATAATAATAAATTAGTTAAAGGTATTAAATTTAGAAGCTGGAGAACGGTAGGAAGTATAATGCAAGCTGTAAGAGTTTATAAAATAAGAAAAGTTGATGAATTAATTTTGCTTGATATTTCTGCAACAGATTCAAATAGAAAAATAGATTTGGAATTGATTAATGAAGTCGCAAAGGAGTGTTTTATGCCTCTTACGTTTGGCGGAGGTATAAAAAATTTAGAAGATATATCAAAAATATTAAAAGCGGGTGCTGATAAAGTTTGCATAAATACAGCTGCAACTAAAGATCTCAAATTTATAGAGAACGCTTGCAAAGTTTTTGGTAGTCAAGCTATTGTCATATCCGTTGATTATAAAACAAATAAAGATAATTTAATTAGCGTTTGGTCTCATTCAGGAAAAAATAAAACAAGTTTGATTTTTGAAAATTATTTAAAAGATTTAGAGAGTGCAGGGGTTGGAGAGATAGTTTTAACCTCAATTGATAGAGATGGAACAATGAAAGGATATGATATTGAAACTCTATATACAGCTAACAACCTAATTAAGGTCCCAATAATAGCTTCTGGTGGCGCTGGAAATTTTGATAATATTCTTGAACTGTTAAATAAAACAAATATTTCTGCTTTGGCTGCTGGTAGTATTTATCATTTTACAAAAAAAACACCTTTAGATGTAAAAAAATACTTAAATGAAAATAAAATACCTGTAAGGATATAACAATGTATCTAGCTAACAAAAATAAGTGCAATATTTGTAATAAAAAATTAAAATCTTTACCAACAGAATTAATTTTAAAATTTTTATCAAAAAAAATAAAAATTAATTACGCTAAATGTGATGATTGTGATTACGCACAAACCATAAATATACCAAGCTCAAAAGTTCTTAAACAATACTATAGAAACAATAATCAATTAAGAAGAAAAAAAATAGTTACACAGGAAGAAAAATATCACATTAAAAAACAGATAAATTTTCTTAGAAAATATTGCCCAAATAATAATATTAAAATCTTAGAAATTGGTCCTGATATGGGCCACTTTCTATCAACATTAAATAAAAATTTTAAGAAAAATGAATTTTTTTATTCAGAACTAAATGAATATGCCAATAGATATCTAAAATCACTTGGTTTTACAGAGCATAAAAAACAAAAGGTGAATTGTATAATCTTATTACATGTTTTTGAACATGTTCCAAATCCTGTGAAATTTTTAAAATATATTAAAAAATTCTTATTAGAAGATGGAATAATTTTTATGGAAGTTCCAGATTATTCTGTAAAAGATAAAATAAATTGTGATCCTTTTCAATTTGAGCATTTATCTTATTTTTCATTATCATCTTTAACAAACATTTCAAAAAGAGCAGGGTTAATTATAGAATCTTTAGAAAGAGATATTACAAAAAATTATAGCACTACACCGGGTAGGGTAATTAGATTAATAATGAGAAAGTATGACAAAAAATATTTAAAGTCTACTTGGAATACGATAGCGAAGCAAAATACAAATAATTTTTTAAAAATAAATCATTTGGTTAAAAAACTTGTAAAGAAAAATTCTAAAGTTGCTATTTATGGAGCTGGAACTGTAACACAGCAGATCAACTCCCAATTTAAATTAAATGGATTAATAGAAAAAGTATATGATAAAGACCAAAAAAAAACTGGTAAAAAATTATTTAATAAACCAATTATAAATTCTAGTAAACTTAATGACAGAGATTTTGATAAAATAATAGTTTTAGTGATAGGTTATAAGAAAGAAGTTATAAAATATTTGCTCTCTAAAAATGTTAAAAAGAGTAAAATTATAGCACCTTTTTAAATAATTAATTAATTATGAATTAAAGAATAGCGATGCTTTAATTTTTGATGAAGGTGGAGCTAATAATGGTCCTCCCCATCCCCAAAAAGACAGACTTGCTCTAAGATTTGTATTTAAAGACATTAATACAACAGAAAACAAATTTTACTTATTACTCTTGTTCAATTATAAACATTATTTGATGAACAAATATAATTTTAAAAATAAGAAGCCCTTTATAATTGCTGAAGTTTCTGGAAATCATAATGGTTCATTAAAAAAAATGTTAAAAATTGTAGATGCTATTGCTGAGACAGAAGCAGATGCAATTAAATTACAAACCTTTAAGCCTGATACAATAACATTAGACTGCAACTCAAAAGAATTTTTAATTAAAGATAAAAATAGTAAATGGAATAAATTTAGACTATTTGATTTATATAAAAAATCTCAAACTCCATGGGGTTGGCATAAACAAATTTTTAAAAAGGCTAATAAATTAGGATTGTGTGCTTTTAGTGCCCCGTTTGATTTTTCAGCTGTGGATTTTTTAGAAAAATTAAAAAACCCAATTTATAAAATTGCTTCCTTCGAAAATAATCATTTACCCCTAATTAGCTATGTTGCCTCGAAAAAAAAACCTATGATTGTATCAACTGGTATGGCCTCAATTAGGGAAATTTCAGAGATTGTAAAAACAACCAAAAAATTTGGTTGTAAAAATTTAACCTTGTTAAAATGTACCAGCTCTTATCCAGCTAAACTAAAAGAAAGTAATATCCTTACAATTCCTGAAATTAAAAAAAAATTTAAATGTAATGTAGGATTGTCTGATCATACACCGGGAATTGGAGCTGCAATCGCTGCAGTGGCACAGGGTGCTACAGTTATTGAAAAACACTTTACTTTAAACAGAAACGATAAATCAGTTGATAGTTTTTTTTCCCTTGAACCTAAGGAGTTTAAAAATCTTGTAAAAGAATGTAATTCTGCATTCCAAAGTTTAGGAAGGATTTATTTTGGTCCAACAAAAAGTGAGAGAAAATCATTAATGTTCAGAAGATCAATTTATGTTACGTCAAACGTAAAAAAAAATGAAAAAATCTCAAAAGATAATATTAAAATAGTTAGACCTTCAAAGGGATTAGCGCCAAAACTTTACTATAAAATAATAGATAAAAAATTTAAAAAGAGCTTAAAGAAAAATACTCCTCTAAGTTTATCTTTAATTAAGTAAGTTTAATTTATGAGAATATTATTAACAGGTTCTTCAGGTTTTATTGGTAAAGAAATTTCGAAATTGTTAGAAAAGAGGAAAATTGTACTAATCAAAACCTCAAGAAATAAACTTAAAGATCACCATTTATGTAATCTGGAGAATAAATTACAGGTAAATAATTTATTAAAAAAAACCCAGCCAGATATTATCATAAATTTGGCAGCAAAAGTGAATTTTGAAAAAAGCCGTATGAGTTTTTTTAAGATTAATTATATTTTACCTAAGGTTTTTTCAAATTATTGTAAAAAAAATGATAAGTATTTAATTCATTCTTCAACAATCTCAATACATGGACAAAAGAAAAGATATAACTTTAAATCAAAGTTCTCACCTAATTCAAATTATGCAGCTTCAAAATTAAATGGAGATAAATTTATAATAGAATCAAATTGTAAATATACTATAATTAGATTTCCCGGCATTTACGGGAAAAATGGTCCAAAACATTTATTCATAAACAAGTTTTTAAATAAAGGAAAATTATATGATGTTAAAATTAAAAATAACGGAAAACAATTTAGAAATTATATATCAGTAAAAGATGCTGCGAGAATGATTTTACATTTTTTAAAAAGAAGAAGACAAAAAATTATATATACAGGGGGTGAAAAGCTTTCAATAAAAAGTATGATGTATTGTTTAAAAAGAAACAATTTTATTAAAAATATTTATTTTAGTAGAAAAAAACAAGACGATCAAATAGTGAAAAGTAACTTTAAATTTAATCATTTAAGTTTCAAAAAAAATATAATGCTAATAAGAAATCAAACTAAATGAAGATTTGTGTATTGTCAGATATTCATGGAAATTACGATGCTTTAAAAAAATGTGTTAATGAGGCTAAAAAATTTAAAATAACTAAGTTTATTTGTTTAGGTGATTATGTTGGGTACTATTATGAACCAGACAAATGTATAGATTTATTAATAAAGATAAAAGCAGTTTGTATACGAGGAAACCATGAAAATATATTTTTAAATATTCTTAAAGATAATAAAAAGATTAAATTTTATAAATTGAAATATGGTAACGGAATATCAATTGCATACAAAAAATTAAAAAAAAAACATATTAATTTTATTAAAGGTTTATCAGTAACAAAAAAAATTAGTTTTAGAAAAAAAAAAATATTACTATGCCATGGCTCCCCATGGGATATAAATGAATATATTTATCCAAACAAATTCAACAATTATAAAAAAAAGTTTAATAAATATAAATATGATTATATTCTTTTAGGGCACACTCATATACCAATGAATAAAAAAATTGGATCTAAGAAAAT
>MDTG01001871.1_pt1 | contig 15126 bp, 13 predicted proteins | sample 811421 | NCBI WGS metagenome assembly MDTG01 (sample SAMN05326645, study PRJNA326480) | marine metagenome | isolation source: seawater | place: Pacific Ocean: South East | collected 2011
AGAATAGCGTTGAAGTAGTTTTTGCAACAGTATTTTACTTTCTTAAAAAAATAATTAAAATTTTGAGGTAATTAGGAAATGGAAACCTCTTTCTGGACTACCCCAATTAAAGACTCTGTTATTTTTTTGTTCATCTAAGCGAAAGACATTACATTTGCCATCCTCTTAGTGAGCGCTTTAGAGTAATTTAAGAGAAAAAACAGAAATAACCCTTCTGTAAGGCAGCGCCATTACTCCGCCAAGCAGAATACAAATAATACCGCAGCATGGCTGACGAAAAACAAGCTGTAGAAGAAACAACCGAGGAAGTTGTTCCGGTTACAGAAGAAACCGCCACAGAAGCAACAGCTACTGTAGAAGCCCAACCTGAGCAAGAAGAAACAGTAACTTCACAAGCAGATTCCACACCAACCGTTTCACCTGAAAAATTCCTTTCCAGTTTTGATTGGCAAAGATTTGAAGAGGGTATTGAAGCCGTTGAGGATGACAAACTAAAAGAATTCGAACAACTCGTTTCTGAAAACTTTGTAAGCACACAAGGTGCAGACGTTATTGTTGGGAAAGTGATTCACATGACCGATCGCGAAGCCATTATTGATATCAACGCCAAATCTGAAGGAGTTATTTCGCTTAATGAATTTCGTTACAACCCAGACCTCAAAGTAGGAGACACGGTTGAGGTAATGATTGACACCCGCGAAGATAAAACTGGACAACTTGTATTGTCGCACCGTAAGGCACGTACCATCATGGCATGGGATCGTGTTAATGCAGCGCACGACAATCAAGAAGTTGTTACTGGATTTGTTAAATGCCGTACCAAAGGAGGAATGATTGTAGATGTATTTGGCATTGAAGCGTTCTTACCTGGTTCGCAAATTGATGTAAAGCCAATTCGCGATTACGATCAGTACGTGAACAAAAACATGGAGTTCAAGATTGTTAAGATCAACCATGAGTTCAAAAATGTTGTTGTATCCCACAAAGCACTGATTGAAGCTGACATCGAAGAGCAGAAAAAAGAAATCATTGCACAACTTGAAAAAGGTCAAGTACTTGAAGGAACGGTAAAAAATATTACCTCTTATGGGGTGTTTATCGACCTTGGAGGTGTAGATGGATTGGTACACATTACCGATCTATCTTGGAATCGCATCAGCCACCCAAGCGAAATCCTGGAGGTAGAGCAAAAGCTCAATGTGGTTATCCTTGACTTTGATGATGATAAGTCACGTATCCAACTTGGTGTGAAGCAATTATCGCAACACCCGTGGGAAGCTATTGACGAAAAAATTAACGAGGGCGAAACCGTTAAGGGTAAAGTTACCGTTATCGCTGATTATGGCGCATTTGTTGAAGTAGCTCCTGGTGTTGAAGGTCTTGTTCACGTTTCTGAAATGTCGTGGAGTACGCATTTGCGTTCTGCACAAGACTTTGTTAAAGTTGGACAAGGGGTCGAGGCAGTTATCCTTAACCTTGATCGTGAAGAGCGTAAAATGTCTTTGGGCATCAAGCAACTTTCACAAGATCCTTGGACTGATATTACCATCAAATATCCATTGGGATCTAAGCACACAGGTATTGTTCGTAACTATACCAACTTTGGTGTATTTGTTGAACTAGAAGAAGGCATTGACGGCTTAATCTACATCTCTGATTTGTCTTGGACCAAAAAAGTAAAACACCCATCCGAGGTGGTTATTGTTGGACAAGAACTTGATGTGATTGTTCTTGAGTTGGATGTTGAAGGTCGCAAGCTGAGTCTTGGACACAAACAAACAACTGACAATCCTTGGGAAAAATACGCCAAAACATACGGCGAAGGTTCTAGTCACGAACTTGCCATTACAGAAATCGTTGACAAGGGCGCTACAATAGTGCTTAACGACGATATTACTGCGTTTGTGCCAGGTCGTCACCTAGAAAAGCAAGACGGTACCAAGCTTGTAAAAGGCGAAACAACTGAGTTTAAGGTTATTGAATTTAACAAAGACTTCAAGCGCGTTGTTATGTCACACGCAGCCGTTTATAAAGGGTTGGAAGCGGATAATGTGAAAAAAGCCAAACGTAAAATGTCTGAAAATGCAGAAAAATCTACCCTTGGTGATATAGATGCACTCGCAGATCTTAAGCGTAAAATGAATGGCTAAGAACAATATCATCCATGAATGAATATAAAAGGGGCGTTTAACGCCCTTTTTTTATGCAATATTGTTGGCGATAAAATCGCCTACGTCTGAAGTAGAGTAGTTGTTTTCAGGGAATACTTCAGAAGTACACACCCCTTTGGCAAGCGCCAAGTCCACAGCAGCACGAACGGCCGTAGCCTCTTTGTCCATGTTAAAATGGGTTAGCATCATGGCAGCGGATAAAATCATGGCAATGGGATTGGCAATGCCTTTTCCTGCGCCTTGTGGGAAAGAGCCGTGAATAGGTTCAAATAAGGCATGCTTTTCGCCAACAGAGGCGGAAGGCAACAATCCAATAGAACCACCAATAACGCTTCCTTCATCAGAAATAATATCACCAAACAAGTTGCTCGTTAGCATCACGTCAAATTGGTTTGGCGCCAAAATCATTTGCATGGCAGCGTTGTCTACAAACAAATAGCGAAGTTCTACGTCGCTGTAGGTCTCTTGATGCATGGCTGTTACCACACGTCGCCACAGGCGTGAACTCTCCAATACGTTTGCTTTGTCTACGAGTGTTAGCACATTGCGTCTTTTGAGCGCCGCAGCAAATGCTTTGTGTGCTATGCGTTCAATTTCAGCTTTGGTGTACTGACAGATGTCATAAGCGGTATTCTGGTCTTCTGATAGTTTCTTTTCCCCAAAATAGATTCCACCTGTTAATTCGCGGTACATTTCGAAGTCGGTGCCTTTGACCCGCTCTTCTTTTAGAGGGGACTGATGTAACAAGGCATCGAAGGTTTTTACCGGTCTGATGTTGCAGAACAACCCCAGTGCCTTTCTAATGGCAAGTAAACCTTGCTCTGGGCGTACTTTGGCATTTGGGTCGTTGTCGTATCTGGGATCACCAATAGCCCCGAACAATACCGCATCGCTTTCCAAACTTGCTTTTAGTGTGGATTCGGGTAGGGGACTACCCGTTTTATCAATAGCAATGGCGCCCATGTCTGCATAGGTGTAGTCAAATTCGTGGTCGTAGGCTTTGGCTACGGCATCCAATACTTTGATAGCCTCTTTAATAATCTCAGGTCCAATGCCGTCACCTGGAAGTACTGCTATATTTTTTTTCATGCTGATTTGTTATACTTGATTACGCACGTTTTTGTTCAAATGCCTCTATGGCTTCTTTTTGAATAATCAAATAATCGATATCATCATAGCCGTTTATCAAGCACATTTTCTTGTAGTTATTAATTTCAAAAGTTAACGCAATGCCGGCCGCATCAATTAGTAATTTTTGATTTTCGATATCAACGATGGCTATAACGGAAGGGTACTGGTCAATGGCCGCAAATATGCACTGTAAATTTTCGGGGGAAACTTGAATGGGAAGTATACCGTTGTTGAGTGCATTTCCCTTAAAGATATCAGCAAAAAAACTCGAAATAACCACCCTAAAACCATAATCGCCAAGCGCCCAAGCAGCGTGCTCTCGACTTGATCCACAGCCAAAGTTATTTCCAGCCACCAGTATTGCACCTTTGTATTGGCTTTGGTTTAGGGCAAAGTCTTTTTTGATTTGTCCGTCGGAGGTAAAGCGCCAATCGCGAAATAGGTTTTCACCAAACCCCTTTCGGTCTGTCGCTTTTAAGAAGCGAGCTGGAATGATTTGATCGGTATCCACATTTTCCACCCTTAGGGGAACCATGCTGCTTTTTAGAAGTGTAAATTTTTCCATCATGCTTGACTTACATCTACAATTTTTCCAGCCACTGCTGCCGCTGCTGCGGTAACAGGACTTGCCAATAGTGTTCGTGCGCCCTGCCCTTGACGGCCTTCAAAGTTTCTATTTGACGTAGAAACGCAATAGGCACCGGAAGGAATTTTGTCGTCATTCATGGCCAAACAAGCAGAACAACCTGGCTGACGTAGCTTAAATCCAGCCGACTCAAATATTTCGTCAAGTCCTTCTGCGACTATTTGTTTTGCCACTTGCTGCGAACCCGGTACTATCAGTGCAGCTACATCGGGCGATTTTTGTTTTCCCTTGATGTGTGCAGCTGCAGCCCTAAAGTCTTCGATTCTCGAATTGGTGCAGCTGCCAATAAAGACATGACTGATGGGCATGTCGAGTAAATAGGTATCTGCTTCAAGTCCCATATATTCCAATGATTTTACAAAACTGGCATCGTCAGAGGATGGAATTTTGTCAGCTATTTTGATGCCCATACCCGGATTTGTGCCATAGGTAATCATGGGGCGTATGTCTGCTGCATCAAAGTGGTGTTCTGCATCAAAGGCTGCACCATCGTCTGTTGATAAGCTTTTCCAATGCGCTATTTTAGCTTCAAGTGCTTCGCCTTTGGGGGCAAATTCACGTCCGCTTACATAGTCAAATGTGGTTTGGTCGGGTGCAATCATGCCACCACGTGCGCCCATTTCAATACTCATGTTGCAAACCGTCATTCGGCCTTCCATGCTCATTTCTTCAAAAACATTACCTGCAAACTCTACAAAGTAGCCCGTGCCTGCGTCGGTTCCCAATTTGGCGATTACATAGAGAACAACGTCTTTGGGTTCAACAGCTGGATGCAGTTTGCCCGCAATAACAATACGCATGCTTTTGGGTTTGTCAACCAATACGCATTGACTGGCAAATACTTGTGCTACCTGACTGGTTCCTATGCCAAAAGCAATGGTACCAAATGCACCATGTGTAGAGGTGTGACTGTCGCCACAAACCAAGGTCATGCCCGGTTGGGTAACCCCAAGTTCTGGACCAATAACGTGCACAATTCCTTGAAAGGAATGCCCCAATCCAAAGAGGTTAACGCCATGCGCCTCGCAGTTTTTGGTAAGCTGACTTACTTGCTTGCGCGACAGGGCATCTTGGATGGGTAAATGTTGGTTTTCTGTGGGTACATTGTGATCGGCCGTGGCGACTACTTGGTTCGGTCTAAAGAGCGGAATATTTTTTTCTTCCAACACTTTAAAAGCCTGCGGGCTGGTTACCTCATGTATGAGGTGTTTGTCAATGTAGAGAATGTCTGGACCATTTTTTATTGATGATACCACGTGACTATCCCAAACTTTTTCAAAAAGTGTTTTTTTCATATTGTCATAAGCTTATTCCAGCAGATTTTACAATTTCAGGAATGTCGTTGTCGTCTATTTCTTTTTTCAGATCTGCAAAAGTCAAAAATGTAGCATATGCTAAGTCCAACTCATCTTTGGTGAGTTCTATGCCAATATTTTTGGCACGGTAGGCGAGGGCAGCGCGACCACTTCTTGCGGTCAGTACAATAGAAGAAGTATCAACGCCCACATCGTGCGGGTTGATGATTTCATAAGTTTCTCTGTTTTTGATGACCCCGTCTTGGTGGATTCCAGAACTGTGTGCAAATGCATTGGCACCTACAATGGCTTTGTTGGGCTGCACAATCATGCCCATGGCTTCGGATACCATTTGACTGGTTTCAGAAAGCATTTGGGTGTTAATCTTAGTGTCTAGCCCTAAGTTGGGGTGTTGACGCATGATCATTACCACCTCTTCCAAAGATGTGTTGCCCGCGCGTTCACCAATACCGTTGATGGTACACTCAATTTGGCGCGCACCGTTAATTACTCCAGCGATGGAGTTTGCAGTGGCAAGTCCAAGGTCGTTGTGGCAGTGACACGAAAGCGTTGCTTTGTGGATGGAAGGTACGTGCTCCATCAAATAGTTTATTTTGGCTCCGTATTCTTCGGGCAAGCAATAGCCCGTCGTATCGGGAATGTTTAGTACGGTAGCACCGGCCTTGATCATGGCCTCACAAACTTGTGCTAAGTATGCATTGTCTGTTCTCCCTGCATCTTCTGCATAGAACTCAATATCTTCTACGTATTTATTTGCGTGCTTAACGGCAGCCACACCACGCTCGATAATCTTTTCACGTGTTGAGCGAAATTTGTGTTGGATGTGGGAGTCGGAGGTACCAATACCTGTGTGAATGCGCGCGCGACTAGCAGGTTTTAGGGCTTCTGCTGCCACGTCAATATCTTTTTGAACCGCTCTAGTTAGTCCGCAGACAATGGCGTTGCGCACTGTTTTGGCCACGTCGCTAACGGCCTCGAAATCTCCTGGGGAGGAAATGGGAAAGCCTGCCTCTATGATGTCAACACCAAGTTCATCAAGGCGTTTGGCCAGGATGAGCTTTTCAGCTTTGTTAAGCTTACAGCCCGGAACCTGCTCTCCGTCTCGTAAGGTAGTGTCAAAAATTTGAACGTACTCTTGTTTCATACAAAAAGGCGTTAAAGACAAAAGTAACTAATTTTATATTTTCACACATTAAAAATGAGTTTTAATGTTTGGGTTGATTTGATGGTACCAATTCCTGATTTGGGTTTTGTTTTCATGTTGTTGCTGCGATTTGTTATCGTTTTTAACTACATTATAACAAAAATTCAGTAGCTGCTATGCGAGTTTTAATGCAGCTTCCCAAAGAGGATCTTTCGGGGGTGGCGCTGTAAAGCCTATGGGTTCTTTTTGAGTAGGGTGGGTGAGCGTGAGTTCACGGGCGTGCAAGTGTATGCTGCCGTCTTTATTGGGGCGCTTGGCACCATATTTTAAATCTCCCTTTATGCAAAGTCCTTCCGCGCTTAATTGCGCCCTTATCTGGTGGTGCCTGCCAGTTAGCAGTTCAATTTCCAACAGCGTATACCGGTCTAAGGCAAATTTCTTTGTGTAAATCAATTCGCCAAACTTACTGTTGGGTACTTCTTTTTTGTGCGCATAGGATTTGTTTTGCGCTTGCTTTCTGAAAAGGTAGTGCGACAACCGTATTGGACCATCAGCAGCTTCTCCGCTTACGACTGCCCAATATGTTTTGGAAGTGGTCTTGTCGACAAACTGCTTGTTGAGTCTGCTTAGCGCTTTGGTGGTTTTGGCCAAAACCATAACCCCACTGGTGGGTCGGTCTATCCTGTGTACCAATCCTAAATACACATTCCCCGGTTTTTTGCCCCTCAGCTTAATGGTGTTTTTCATCACATCCAGTACCGAAAGGTCTTTTGTGTTGTCGCCTTGTGCCAACATGCCCGCTGGTTTGTTTATGACCAGTAGGTGGTTGTCTTCAAAAAGAATTTGCGGTTGCAATTAGTATTGTTCGTCTTTGTTTGGAAAATCATTCGATTTGACGTCTTTTACATACTGCTTTATGGCCGTTGTCATTTGGTCGTACAAATGCATATACCGGCGTAGAAAACGGGGACTAAATTCGGTAGTTAGCCCCAACATATCATGCAAGACCAAAACCTGACCGTCTACATCGCCACCTGCCCCAATACCAATTACAGGTATCTTCACTGCTTCGGCTACTTTTTTGGCAAGTGCAGCAGGAATTTTTTCAAGCACCAAGGCAAAACAACCCAGTTGCTCCAACAGCTTGGCGTCTTCCAATAATTTTTCAGCCTCGGCTTTTTCTCGCGCTCTAACGGAGTAGGTACCAAATTTATAAATGGATTGCGGCGTAAGCCCCAAATGCCCCATAACAGGAATTCCAGCTTTAAGGATGCGCACCATGGAATCTTTGATTTCGGCACCGCCTTCAATTTTGATGGCGTGTGCTCCGGCTTCTTTCATGATGCGTATAGAGGAACGCAAGGCCTCTTTTGGGTCTGACTGATAGCTGCCAAAGGGCAAATCAACCACCACCAAGGCACGATTCACTGCATTGACAACCGCACTGGCGTGATAAATCATTTGATCTACGGTAATGGGCAATGTTGTTTCGTGCCCCGACATGATGTTAGAGGCGGAGTCTCCCACCAAGATCACGTCTATGTTTGCCGCATCAACAGCCTTGGCCATAGAGTAGTCGTATGCGGTGAGCATGGATATCTTGGTCCCCGACGCTTTCATTTCAATCAATGCGTTTGTCGTAACGCGCTTGTACACTTTTGCAGCTGCAGACATATAATTTTTTTTCAAAAATACATTATTGAGCGCAGATAACCCCAGACATGACACCCTGTCATGAATTTGTTGTGGCACAAAGATTGAAATAATCATAAAAATATATTTAGATGAGTAAGATTATAGGTATTGATTTGGGAACTACAAACTCTTGTGTTTCCGTAATGGAAGGTAAAGAACCTGTTGTTATTCCAAATGCTGAAGGAAAGCGCACAACCCCCTCGGTTATTGCTTTTGTTGATGGTGGTGAGATTAAAGTAGGTGACCCAGCCAAAAGACAGGCGGTTACCAACCCCACAAAAACCATCTCGTCAATTAAACGTTTTATGGGAAACAAGTTTTCTGAATCTAAAAATGATGTGGAACGTGTACCTTATAAAGTATTAAAAGGAGATAACGACACCCCACGTGTTGATATTGAAGGACGTTTATATACGCCTCAAGAATTATCTGCCATGGTACTTCAAAAAATGAAAAAAACAGCGGAAGATTACCTTGGACAAAGTGTAACAGAAGCCGTGATTACCGTTCCTGCCTACTTTAACGATGCACAACGTCAAGCTACAAAAGAAGCGGGCGAGATTTCAGGTCTAAAAGTACAACGTATCATCAACGAGCCAACTGCCGCAGCACTTGCATACGGATTGGACAAGGGTGGTGCTGACAGAAAAATTGCAGTGTACGACCTTGGAGGAGGGACTTTTGACATTTCCATCCTTGAATTGGGCGATGGTGTATTTGAAGTATTGTCAACCAACGGAGATACGCACCTGGGTGGCGACGACTTTGATGATGTGATTATTCACTGGTTGGCCTATGAGTTTGAAGAAAACGAAGACATCGACTTGCGTAAGGACCCGATGGCGTTACAGCGTTTGAAAGAAGCTGCTGAAAAAGCCAAAATCGAATTGTCCTCTTCGACGCAGACAGAAATTAATCTGCCTTATATCACGGCAACTGCTTCTGGCCCAAAGCACTTGGTAAAAACACTTACCCGTGCCAAGTTTGAGCAATTGGCCGATGAGTTGGTTAAGCGTTCCATGAACCCCGTTAAAAGTGCTTTAGACGATGCTGGCCTGTCTACAGGTGAAATTGATGAAGTTATCTTGGTTGGTGGTTCTACGCGTATTCCTGTTATTCAGGAAGCGGTTGAGAAATTTTTTGGTAAAAAGCCCTCAAAAGGGGTAAACCCTGATGAGGTGGTTGCCGTTGGTGCCGCCATTCAAGGGGGTGTTTTAACTGGCGACGTTAAAGATGTATTGCTCTTGGACGTAACACCACTATCGCTTGGTATTGAAACCATGGGCGGTGTGATGACAAAGCTTATTGAGTCAAACACAACCATACCTTCAAAGAAATCTCAAGTATTTTCGACAGCTGCTGACAACCAGCCCTCTGTTGAAATTCACGTACTGCAAGGTGAGCGTTCTATGGCAGCTGATAACAAAACCATTGGTCGCTTCCACTTAGATGGGATTCCTCCTGCACAACGAGGTGTACCACAAATTGAAGTTACTTTTGATATTGATGCCAATGGTTTGATTCATGTGACAGCTTTAGATAAAGCTACCAACAAATCTCAAGATATCCGTATCGAAGCATCTTCTGGGCTTACTGAAGAAGAAATTGAGCGTATGCGCAAAGAAGCAGAAGCCAATGCAGATGCCGATAAAATAGCCAAAGAAGAAGTTGACGTACTAAATAATGCCGATCAAATGATTTTCCAAACGGAAAAGCAACTGAAAGAATTTGGAGACAAATTATCAGCAGACAAAAAAACACCTATTGAAACGGCTCTTGAAGCGTTGAAAAAGGCCTATGAGTCTAAGGATTTGGAAGCCATCAAAACTGCACTGGACAACATTAACGATACGTGGAAACACGCCTCTGAAGAAATGTACAAAGCGCAGCAAGAAGCTGGTGGGGCAGAAGCTCCTCCGACAGATGGCGCCGATGCAGCCTCGTCTTCTGACGATGATGTTGAGGATGTTGATTTTGAAGAAGTAAAATAACTACATCTGCGCCCCGCATCAGCGGGGCGCTTCTTTTTTATGAAACAAGAAGCAATCTTAAAGAAAATACAAGAACGCTGTGCCAATACGTTTGTCGATACCCTCAATATCAAATTTATTGAAGTTGGTGAATATTATCTTGTTGCCAAAATGCCTGTTACGTCTGCTTTGTTGCAATTAGACGGCGTATTACACGGAGGTGCCACAGCTGGTTTGGCCGAAACCGTTGGCAGTGCGGCTTGCGCTGTATTTTGCGCTGGCGATGACATCACTATTCGTGGGATTGAAGTTTCTGCCAATCACGTGCGAGGCGTTCGCTCAGGTCATGTGTATGGCAAAGCAGTGGCTACGCATATGGGCAAGACCATGCAACTCTGGCATATAACCATCACTGACGATAATAATAAACTGGTTTCTTCTTGTAAGTTAACCACCCTTTCGCTCAGCAGAAAAAAATAGATTTTATAACTTTAAAATTAAATTTAATGGCATGCATTTAGAAAATATTCGAGAAAGCCAAGGGGGACGTTTTGAACGCTACGTGATTGGAAGCATAATCATCATATTTGCTTTTTTTGTTGCACAACTTCCGCACATCTATGCCGTGATTAGTGCAGTTGGTATTGGTCAGCTGGACTCGCTGGATATTGCTGGCATACTCCAATCCCTTCCGCCTAACACAACCTTGGTGCTCATGCTTTTGCCTTTTGCCGTTGTGGCAGTATTGGTTTTGGGTACAATACGAAAGCTACATCATATTTCTATTCGTGCATTTATAACCTCAAGGACGAAAATTGATTGGAACCGCATTGGTTTTGCTTTTGGGTCAATCGTCTTGTTGAATTTTTTATTTTTTGTCATTTCGTATTTAAGTAATCCATCAGATTTTCAATGGAATTTCCACCCACAAGCTTTTGCCATCTTGTTTTTGATAGCTATCGTTTTGGTACCTTTACAAACCAGTGCAGAAGAACTCTTTTTTCGAGGCTATTTGATGCAAGGATTTGGTCAAGTATTTAAGCATCGTATTTTTCCATTGCTCATCACTTCGCTGATGTTCGGGCTTATGCACTTTGGAAATCCCGAGATTGATAAACTTGGCCCCTTATTGATGGTGTCCTATGTGTCCATGGGTTTTTTCTTTGGCATCATCACGCTTATGGACGAAGGTCTTGAGCTAGCACTTGGATTTCATGCGGGTAATAACCTGCTTATTTCACTTTTGGTTACTGCTGATTGGACGGCTTTTCAAACCAATTCCTTGTTCTTGGATGTTTCCACTCCGAATGTATATATGCTTGCCTTTATGCAACTGCCTATGTTGCTTGTATTGTTGGCGCTGTTCAGCTGGAAGTACGGCTGGAACAATTGGCGCCAAAGGCTGATCACCAGCCCTAAAGCTTGAGTAGCATTTTGATATCCCCGCGTTCATAAGGACTATCCTCATTGGGCACTTCGTTAAAACCAAACTTTCGATATAGGTATATGGAGTTTTCTAATTTTCTGTTTGAATATAGTAGCATCTCCTTATGTCCCAAGGCAACAGCTGTGCTAATGGCGTGATCCAGTAATTGTTGCCCATAACCCTTTCCTTGATGTGCTGCCGTTATTGCCATTTTTCCAAGCTCTACACAGCCATCAACTGGGGCTAAAATGGCATAGGTGCCGATAACTACTCCGTTTAGCTTGCCAAAAAATATATTTCCTCCTTTATCAATGATTTCCGATTCGCAATTTTCAAGCAAGTAGGCATCATAGGGTTCTACCACAAAATACTTGTTTAACCACTCCTCATTGAGTGTTTTGAAAAAAGACTGCAGGGCCGGGGAGTAGGCGCAAAATTCCATTTTAGTCATGCCCTATCATATTTTTGGGTTGCACCCACTCATCAAACTCCACTTCGGTAAGATACCCGGTTTGTAATGCCGCTTCCTTAAGCGTAAGCTTGTTTTGATGCGCCAGATTGGCAATTTCTGCAGCCTTGTTATACCCGATTTTTGGATTTAGTGCTGTTACCAGCATTAAGGAGTTTTTGAGCAACTCGTCTACCTTATCTGTATTGGGCTCTATACCTTGCGCACAGTTACAGTCAAAGCTTACACAAGCATCTCCAATCAGTTGAGTTGATTCTAAAACGTTTAATGCCATGACAGGTTTGTATACGTTAAGTTCAAAATGGCCTTGTGTGCCTGCAAACGCCACTGCTGTGTCGTTGCCCATAACTTGTGCACAGACCATGGTAAGTGCCTCGCACTGCGTTGGGTTGACTTTTCCGGGCATGATGGAGCTGCCCGGCTCATTGGCTGGAATAATCAATTCGCCTATACCAGATCGCGGGCCACTGGCCATGATGCGTATGTCATTTGCAATTTTAAATAAAGAAACGGCCAACTGTCGAAGGGCACCATGGGTTTCCACAAGTGCATCGTGAGCAGCCAGTGCTTCAAACTTATTTTCAGCAGACACAAAGGGAAGACCTGTAAATTGTGCGATATACTTAGACACTCTTTGGGCATATCCCTTTGGCGTATTGATGCCGGTCCCTACGGCAGTGCCACCGAGTGCCAATTGCTCCAGGTGTGGCAATGTGTTTTCTAAAGCCTTAATACCATGGTTTAGTTGGGCCACATAACCGGAAAATTCTTGTCCTAAACTCAAGGGGGTGGCGTCCATAAAGTGAGTGCGCCCAGTCTTGATGACATCATCAAAATCAGCAGCTTTTTTAGCTAAGGTATCTCGTAACTGGGAAACGCCAGGCAGTGTGACTTCCACAATTTTTTTGTATATGGCAATATGCATACCTGTAGGGAAGGTATCGTTTGAAGATTGCGACTTATTTACATCGTCGTTTGGGAGTAGCGTGCGTTCGCCCTCGCCCAATACACGTCCTTGAAGTACGTGTGCTCTGTTGGCAATTACCTCATTTACGTTCATGTTGGATTGGGTACCCGATCCAGTTTGCCAAGCCACTAAAGGAAAGTGTTCGTTGAGTTCGCCTGCCTCAATTTCATCACATACCTGGGCGATTAAGTCGCGTTTTTCAGCGCTCAAGACACCCAATTCCTGATTGGTATAGGCAGCAGCCTTTTTGAGAATGGCAAAGCCGTAGATAATATCAATGGGCATGGAACCAGGACTGCCAATCTTAAAGTTGTTTCTAGAGCGTTCTGTTTGAGCACCCCAATATTTATCGGCTGGCACTTGAACGCTTCCCATGGTGTCTTTTTCTTTCCTAAATTTCATGTGGTTGTTTTGTGCAAAAATACAAAAGGATTAGCAAATTGAATGTTGCTCGGTACGCATCCAATGTGTACCTTTGTAAAAACTCTTACCCATGATTGAATTTGATCAATATCTTGGTTTTTTAGCATTCTTGACCATCCTCACAGTAGGATTCTGGTTGATGATCTTCCTCGTCACCTTTGTTATTCCTTTTTGGTTGACGGGAAACCTAATGGAGTGGCTTAAAGAAAAACGTCAAAAATCGAAGGATTAACTACAATTCTATCCCTTCACCACCACCATAATCGCCGTTACCTCTTCCTTGGCTTTCTTTTTCCTGTCTAAACCTATATGTGAATGTAAGTTTGTAATAAGGCTTACGTCTCTGGTATTCTGCTTCGGTCAAAATGGTTTCTGTAAATGAACTCCATCTCCATATACCGCTGTTAAACACATCATTAAAATTTAGGTTTATAGTCGCATTGTTATTCAGAATATCTTTACTCAGACCTATACTGGTATTGCTATATGCTTTTCGACTCCCATAGGCCGACTCTTGGGGTCCCATATAGCTTATGTTTATTTGCGTATTGATACCCCAAGGAAGTTTAAGGTTGTTGCGAAAATTCCCCGTCCAACTCTCATTTTCGTTATCCAATACTAGGTTTTGGTAGGTTCCTTTGTCAATGGTTTTAAAGAGGTTAAAACTTATATTTGTGCGCCATATTGATGACCAACGAATAGCACTGTTGGCCTCAAAACCAAAGCGATCCTGACTTCCAAAGTTTACAGGAAAACGCTTTATGACAGCAGTTCTTTCGCCATTTACGTCAACAAATTCCCCAGACTCAACCGTTATGCGTTGTCTTGGTTCATAGGTGCGTCTAAAATAGATTGAGCCATTCAGGGTAAGTTTTTTGAACTGTTTTAAATAACCTAAATCAAAGCCATCGGAATAACTGGGCCTTAGATTTGGATTTCCTTGATAAAAACTCGTTTCACTAGCTCTTGACCTGAAGGGGTTTAAACTTCTTGCACCAGGTCTGCTCAAACGACGGTTATAGCCAAAGGTTAGATTGGCCGTTTCTGAAAATTCAAAACCAATATTAAGTGTTGGAAATAAACCATCGAATATATTATATCCCGCCTCTGAGGTAGTTTTTTGGATAACTGTCCAATAGGTGTGTTCATATCTCAATCCCACCAGGAATGAAAAATTATTCCATTTTTTTCCAAACTGTGAGTACACGGCATGAATGGTTTGCTTGTAGTCTAAAAAGTTAGTGAGATCATCGTTAACAACCACAGCACCGCCTGCAACTTCATTTAAGACCGTAAAGCCCGTATCTTGGTTTTCGTTGGTGGTTCTATACCCCGCTTCGAATTGAGTGTTTATATCAATAGGCCACACGTAGTCTACTTGCGCTAAAAACTGCTTTTTGCGCTCTTCTGTATTGTTTTCTTCCAGAAAACCAAGGGCGTTTATTGGAAGAAGAGTTTGCGTTTGTAAATCTGAAAATTCATCTTCAACAATACGCTCTGTTTGAACCGTGACATCAAGTTTATGTCCCACTTCATCAAATTTGTGGGTAAGTGAAAAGCTAAATTGCTTGCTGACGTCTTTATCTTCTTCAATTTCAGATCGCAGCGATAACGTCTTATTTTCGCCTAGCAAGGTGTGATTTTGTTGATTGCCAGTGATGTCTTCCCCATTTCTGTCATTTATGACGTAGGAGAACGTAAATTTTGTTTTTTGAGTAAGGCTGATGTCAACTCCCAAATTGACACTGCTACCAACCCTTCTGCGGTC
>MDTG01341048.1_pt1 | contig 15125 bp, 19 predicted proteins | sample 811421 | NCBI WGS metagenome assembly MDTG01 (sample SAMN05326645, study PRJNA326480) | marine metagenome | isolation source: seawater | place: Pacific Ocean: South East | collected 2011
ATGCATGAACAAAAGTTTTTTATGGATCGTCGTTGTAAGGCGCTACCGCCGATCCCGCCGCCCCACTATGTTTAGCGCTACTCTGCGGGGCTTTCTGCCCTGTAAGCTTGAACCTCTCGGCTTTTCCTTACCTGGCCAGTTAAGAGTTGCCTCTTAAGTCACTTTCCATTTAATCATACTGAAAAAAATTTTAAATCACTATTTAGTTGTTTTTATAATTTAAAAATTTGCTTTGTGAATTATGTGGATAAGTTTTTGTTTAATGTCTTAGAGATCCAACCACCACCTAGCACTTTATCCCCAAGGTTATTTTTCGAATAAAATACGCAAGCCTGTCCAGGCGAAATTCCAACTTCATCTTCAAGTAACGAAACTTCTGCTTCCTGATTATTAACAATCACTCTCGCATTAATTAATCTGCCTGTGGATCTTACTTTAATAAATAAATTTTCTTTGTATTTATTAATATCGGCTAATAAATTTAATTCTTTTAAATATATTTTTTTTATTATTAAATTATCTTTTGTCCCTACAATTACTTCATTTTTTAAAGCGTCTATACTTACAACGTATAAAGGTTTTTGGTGTGCAATTTTAATTCCTTTTCTTTGTCCAATTGTAAAATTAATAATTCCATCGTGTCTTCCAATTTTATTACCCTCAGTATCAAGTATATCTCCTTCTTTAAAAGAACTTGGTTTAAATTTTTTAATTACTGAAGCATAATCACCATTAGGTACGAAGCAAATATCCTGGCTGTCAGGTTTATCAGCGACGTTTAAATTAAGTTCCGAAGCTATTTTACGTGTATCATCTTTTAATATGCCTCCTAAAGGAAATCTTAAAAAATTCAATTGTTCTTGTGTAGTTGAAAAAAGAAAGTAGCTTTGGTCCCTAGTTAAATCTGAAGCTCTATACATTTCTGCGTTACCGTTCTTTTGCACTCTGCTTACGTAATGACCCGTGACTAAAGCATCAGCATTTAACTCCTTAGCGTGCGAATATAAATCTCTAAATTTTACCGTTTGATTACATTGTACACATGGTATAGGAGTTTCGCCCGCAACATAACTATCTATAAAAGTATCTATAACTTCTTTTTTAAATTTTTTTTGATAATATAAAATTTTATGTTGAATATTTAATTTTTGTGCTACTCTTTTAGCATCAAGTATATCTTGTCCAGCACAGCATTGTTTACCTTGTTTAGATGATTTAGCATCATCATAAAGTTTAAGAGTTATACCAGTTACATCGTAACCCTCTTTTTTCATCAAACCGGCTACTGTTGATGAATCAACCCCACCGGACATTGCTACAATTACCTTGGTATTTTTAGGTAATTTTTCAAAACCCAATGAATTATGTTTTTTAATTATATCTTTCATCAATTTTTAATTTTTAATTAAATAATATATGTGTTTTAATACATATATTAGCTTTTTTCTAGAAATGATTTTAGATTACGAACCTGGAGATTATGTATTAAATCCAAAAAATAAGAGTTGGGGTATAGGGCAAATACAATCGATAATAAAGGATAAGGTAACAGTCAATTTTGAAAACGTAGGTAAAAAAGTTATAAATAGTAATAAAATTATATTGGAGAAAATAAATAAAGTTGAATAAATTAAATTTTAAAAAAATTACCGAAGAATTATTAAAAACGTTTTTTGAAGCTGGAAAAATCGCAAAAGACAGAAGCTCTAGAGGTTTAAAAATTATTATTAAGGCTGATAAATCACCTGTTACGGATGGCGATTTGGAAGTAGATAAAATATTAAAGAAAAAAATTGCAGAATTGACGCCGGAATTACCCATTATTTCTGAGGAAACGGTTAATTTAGAAAAAAAGAATGAATATAAAAAATTCTGGTTAATAGATCCTATTGATGGAACTAGGGATTATATTAATAAAAAGAATGAATATACTTTAAACGCAGCTCTTATTGTAAATTCAGAACCTGCTTTAGGTATAGTTTATGCACCAGCAAAAGATAGATTGTTTTTTTCATACGGACCTGATCTTTCTTTTGAAATTTCTGGTGGCAAAACAACTAAATTAAATTGTAAGAAAAAAAGTAAAAATGAGATAATCGCTTTGGCTAATACAGATAAAACTCCAGATGAAGTTTTGGATATTTATAGAGAAAATAAAGTTACCAAAATAATCAAAATGTCCAGTTCGTTAAAATTTTGTGTTATTGCTGCAGGCGAGGCTGATATTTATGCAGCAAAAGCTAGGGCTTATGAGTGGGATATTGCTGCGGGCCATGCTGTATTAGAACACGCCGGGGGATTAATGACAGATCATAAAAATAAAAAATTTTTATATGGAAAAAGTGACTATAAAAACTTACCGATCTTAGCCAAAAGAAGTAATAATTTATAAATATTTTTTCTACCTAGAGTTGTATTATTTTTTTTGTAGTGTCTTTTTATTCCCTTTTATTAATTTAAAATTAAATATAGACTAATTCAAAATTCGAGGGGATTCGATGCTAAAAAAATTGTTAGTCCTAACAATTACAGGGCTTATGTTGTCTGGATGTTTTATGGCGCCAATAGCGTTTATAGGACCAGCAACTTCAGGCTTTACGACTGCATCAATAGTACAATCTGGTGTTACTACGGGAGCAAACTTAGTAATTAAAAAAAGTACAGGCAAAACTATAAGCGAACATGCATTTGACGCTATAAGTGAAGAGGTTTTGCAACAAACCTACATGCCTAATACACAAATCACTAAATTTAAAAAAATAATCAAAAATCATCACTTTTCACTTAGAGCAATACATTTTACTAACTAAATATTAAAAAAATCAAATAGAAAATTTTATAATAATGCTAAGTAAAATATTGATTATAGTTATTGGGGTTTCATTTTTCGGTGTTTTGTTCTTTTTCATTGTTAAAAGAGCAATTAAAAAAAAATTAGATTTTTATTTAAGCCAAAATAATAATAAAAAATTAAATTAGTTTAGAAAATTTATAAAATTCCTCTTTAGGAATGTCTAATACCTTTTTTGATAATTCGTAAGTAAAACCAGATCTTGCCAAAATTGAAATGTCCTTTTTATAAAATAAAGCTCTATTTCCTTCTTCTCTACACGGTCCAATCCTTCTTCTTTTGCATATTTTGATTGCTGAAAAGAAGTCAGGGTCTATTTCATTTTCTTTTATTTTAGAAATACTTGCTTTTATGTATTTGTCATCAATTCCTTTTTTTATTAAACTATATCTAATCTTATTGAGAGAATAACCTTTTTTTAAAAAAGATTTAGACCTTGAGTCAGAATAGAATTTATCATTTATAAATTTTTGATTCTCTAAAGTTAAAGTTACCTCATTTATTAAATTCATTAATTCTCTTTTGTCTCTTATTTTGTAACCTTTTTTAACAATCTTTTTATATAAATAAGTTTTTAACTGCTGTTTAGAAGGACTATATTTCTCTAAATAAGAGTATGCATACTTTCTTATATCGTCTATTGTGGCTTCAAGATCCTTCTTATTTTTTATATGATTCATAGCTCTAATATAATATATTATTTTCTTTATTTTATATGATTAGTGAGTTGGAAATCTACCTGACTGTTGAAAATATCTATTTTTGGTCAAATATTGGGATTTTACCCTTTTGGCTTCTTATTATATTTATTCCTAATTCAAAATTTACACGCATATTAACTAATTCGATTATTATACCTTTAATTTTAGCAAGCGCATATTCTTTTATAATTTACAAGGCAATTCTTCTTGATGAGAAGATTTTAGAAATATTTAATTTGTATGCTAGTCTAGATAATCTATATACGATATTTGCAACAGAAAGCTTTTTGCTCGTTTTTTGGTTACATTTTTTAGCATTAAACATTTTCTTAGGTTCATGGATTTCTATTGATGCTATAAAACATTCAGTTCCAAAAATTTTCACCGGAATAGTTCTAATTATAGTTTATTTTGCTGGGCCTTTTGGTTTAGTATTATATTGGTTTGTAAGAATATTTTATTCAAAAAAGCTTGCTTTTCATGATTAAATCTTTTGATTTCTATTTTGATTTTGCGAGCCCCTATACTTATTTGGCCCATAAACAAATAAGAAATTTAGAAAAAGAAAATTCAATTAAAATTAAATATCAGCCAGTCTTGTTAGGGGGTCTGCTAAAGAGCGCCGGTCTTAAAGCGAACGTAGATATTCCTGTAAAAGCAAAATACATGATTAAAGATTGCAAATTATGTGCTGAAAAAATTAATATTGATTTTAAATTTAATAGTTATTTTCCAATAATCACTTTAAATCTTATGAGAGGAGTTTTGTTTGCTGAACAAGAAGGATATGAAAAAATATTTATTGATAAAGTTTTTGACGCAATTTGGAAAGATGGACTTAATTTAAATGATAATTTAGTTATTGAAAAGCTTCTTAAAAATTTAGATATAAATCCTAAAAATTTTTTAATGGAAACTGTAGAACAAAAAATTAAAAATGAATTAAAAAAAAGAACTGACGAAGCTTATGCAAAAGGAATATTTGGTCTTCCTAGTTTTGTTGTAAACAACAAAATATTTTGGGGCCACGACCGTCTGGAATTTGCATTAAATGAAGCAAAAAAATAATTAGTCTTTTTTATCAACTATATTAAAACCAGAATCTCTCATTGCTGCAAATCCTCCTTCGATATGTGCAATATTTTCGTATCCCATATCTTTTAATGTTTTTGTAGCTAGCGCTGATCTCATTCCTCCTGCGCAAAAAAGTATGATCTTTTTGTTTTTATCTTCGTATTTTTCTTTTTTATAATACGGACTCACTGGGTCTAACCAAAATTCAAGCATTCCCCTTGGTATGTGAATAGCTTTTTCTATTCCTCCTTCATTCCAAAGTTCTCTAATATCTCTAATATCAATTAGTGTACACTTGCCATCATTGGACATTTTTAGCACTTCGGAAGCATTAATTGTATCAATCTGTTTCATTGCTTCCTCTACTTGAGTTTTTGATGATTTTATTGTCATAATAAGATAATACTAAACTAAAAATTTAAAATAATCAAAAAATATGAAAGAAAGCAATATTGTTAATAAAACGGGCTTTTTAAAAAAAATTTTTATAAAAATTTGTCGATTGTTTGGATATGAGATAATTGATCAAAGTAAATATGAAATACCTACTTTAAATAAAAGTTTAAGTGACTCGCTAAGTATTCCAGGTAAAAAATCTATTACGGTACCCCAAGGTGAAATTAAAATTACAAGAAAAATAAGCTCTCTTAAAATTATATTTCGCAGTTGCACAAGTGAATTGATAATGGATCAAAATAAAAAAAGATTATTCAATAATGATAAAAATGAATATACTTTTCGTTCATTAAAATCTATACTTAACTCAATAGATCTTGCTAAAGAATCTTTTAATAATATAAATTTTCAAATTATTGTTACTGACACTAACTCTAAAAATGAAGATTTAGATATTATCAAATCTATTCTTTCTAAACACAAAATAAGCAATAAATTGATTAAAATTAATCTTAATAATTATAAAGATAAAATAACTGGAAATTATACACCTGCTAAATTTGCAAATATGGCAAATCTTTTTACTTCTCTAGAAATGGTAAAAAATGAAACTAGCGATTTGTTTTATTTAGTTGAGGATGACTATATTCATACTAAAGATTCCATTACTGAAATGCTTTTTACTTTTGAAAAGTTTTCTACTATTTTTAAAGAAGATGTCTTTTTATTACCCGCGGATTACCCTTATCTTTATTCAAAAAACGAAAATACAAAGATATTTTTGGGCAATCAAAAACACTGGAGATTGGTAGATGAGAGTTTAGTTACTTTTTTAGCTAGCAGAAAAGTAATTATTAAAAATTTTGAAAATTTAATGCAAATGGCAAGTAAGTGGGGGGATCCTTGGGAAAAGCCATTACATGAAATTTATAAAAGTGTACCTTGTTTTTCACCAATTCCTTCTCTTTCCATGCATTGCGCTAATATTAACTCGGTTTACGGCTTGCCTCCAAATGTAGACTGGAAAAGCATTTGGAATGAAAATAAAAATTACAAATAAATACACAAAAAACAGCCTTTAAAAATCAAGTGATAAAGGCTGTTTTTTTAATGATTATTTGTTAAACATTTCTTTTAATGCTTTTGCTGGTAAAAACTTAACTTTTTGTGAAGCTGCTATCTGTATTTGTTCACCCGTTCTAGGGTTTCTTCCTACTCTAGCTTTTCTTTTGGCAACTTTATATGTGCCAAAACCAGCAATTTTAACCTGCTCATCACTTTTTAAGCAGCTTAAAATAATCTCAGTAATTCCATCGAATGTACGCTCAGCATCAGCTTTGCTTAGGTTCATATTTGACGAAATCTTAGCTACTAGTTGTTTTTTGTTCATTTTAGCCTCTTAATTATCCTTATTTTTTAACTTTTCTCATAAATGCTAAGGAAATCAACATTTTTTTAGTATATCTTAAAGATATCAACACAATATGTGGTTAAATGTTAAAAAAAGCCTGATTTTATTGATCTTTTTAATAAACTAGTTTTTATATTTAAAATAGTCCAATTTCACGTAAATCGTTAAATGTTACAAAAAACATCAAAGAAATAAGCATAAATAACCCGATTCGAAAAAATCCCTCTTGGGTTTTTTGACTTAAAGGCTTTCCTAAAATCTTTTCAAAAAGATAAAACATTAAATGACCTCCATCCAACATTGGTATTGGAAAAAGATTTATTAGCCCTAGGCTTACTGAAATATATGCCATAATGCTTAAAAAGGGAACAAAACCATACTCTGCGACTTGACCAGTAATCTTTGCTATTCTTATAGGCCCCCCTAATTGCGAAGAGTCTCCATCTCCAGTTATAATTTTTCCCAAATATTTCAGAGATGTAACACTTACAAACCAAACTTCTTTAACTGAATAATAAATTGCTTTTCCAGGAGGTAGTGGTTCTTTATTTAATTTACTATTTAACACAGATAGTTTTATACCAATCATTCTTCTTTTGGCATTATTACCCAACGAATCTTTGCCATCGACTAAATTAGGTTTAATATTAAATTTTAATTCCTGGTTGTTTCTAGAAACTATAAACTCAATAATTTCATTCGTAGACGTGTTAATATATGTTGAAACTTCTAGTAAGCTTTCAACTTTTTTATTATCAATAAATATAATTTGATCATTCTTTTTTAAGCCGGCGACGTATGCTGGACTGTCTTTTTGAACTTCATCAATAATTGCTGGCGTCATATCTTTGCCGACAAATAAATTGATAAATAAAAAAATTATTATTGCTAAAACAAAATTTGCTATTGGTCCAGCAGCAACAATTATTGATCTTTGATAAAGAGGTTTTAATATAAATAATTTTTTCCTATCTTCTTCATTATATTTTTTTATTATACTTTCTTGCTCCGATTGGCTAAAAACATTTCTATCTCCAAAAAATTTTACATAACCACCTAGTGGAATCCAGCATATTTTCCAACGAGTTCCTAAACTATCGTTCCATCCAAAGATTTCTTTACCAAATCCAATTGAAAAATCAGTTACACCAACACCAAACTTTTTAGCAAAATAATAGTGACCGTATTCATGTATAAATACAACAACTGTTATTAATATAATAAATGGTATTATATAATTCATTAATCCCACGGTCTCTTTCTTGATTTAGATTTAGTTATTTTTTTTTTATTAAAGAATAATATCAAGATCATGCCTGAAATGAAACCTCCAATATGCGCAGCATAAGCTACGCCTCCACCATCTGATGACATCATGCTTGAGTTAATAAATTGCAAAACAAACCAAAAACCTAAAACATATAAAGCTCTAATTTTTATTAATTGACTAAAAAAACCAAATGGAATTAAAACTAAAACTCTTGCATGCGGATGATTTATTAAATAAGCGCCTAAAACTCCTCCTATTGCACCACTTGCACCAACCATAGGTATTTGTGAATGTGTGTCCATTAAAACTTGAGCCATAGCGGCTCCAACACCTGAGATAAGATAAAAAATTAAAAAATTTATTGAACCTAAATTATCCTCAATGTTGTCTGCAAAAATCCACATGTATAACATGTTTCCAGCCAGATGCATGAATCCTCCATGTAAAAACATTGAAGAAAAAATTGTTAGGTAACCCGGTATAGCATATAAATCTTGTGGCAACTGATCATGTCCCATTAAAACAGAAGGAATTAATCCATACGAATAAAAAAGTTGTCCAGTTCTATAAGTTTCGAACCCTAGTTGTGCAAAAAAAATTATAACGCATAATCCTATTATAAAATAAGTTACTAAGGGTTTGCCTGATGTAGGATTGTCATCTTTTAAAGGAATCATAACTCATTATAACAACTACAGGCCCAACTGTTGCTAATAAAAATGACCAAAATAACAAATTGCTGGATACAAATAGAGGAAATAAATCAAATGACACTAATCCACCTACTAAAATACTGCTAGAAAAATCTGGACTGGGGAAAAATAATAGACCAAAAAATAGTCCAGCAAATATAGATATAATTGATTTGTTTTCTTTAAAGTGCTTTTGATAAAATCCATAAAAAATAGTAAACACGGCAGCACAGCACAAAAGATCTGCTAATAAAAATAGATACAAAATACTATATCCTCTTGATGCAATAATAAGAGCAATCATTGATAATAAAATGATAAAAATTTTTGAAATATTTAAAAAGTTATTTTTTACAGAATTTTTATAAATTTTTTTACCATCCACAACAACTATGCTGGATATCGCATTTACCAATGTATCTACTGTACTAACGGTTAAAGATACCGCCAGGATAATAATTAAAATAGACAAAAAGCCAGTTTTGTCTTTTAAAAGAATGCTAAAGAATGCTAAATCTGGATTTATTTTACTATCAATTGATATTGCTATAATTCCACTTGCTCCCATAAAAAATACAATTGGAATAATTATAATAAATGAAAGTAGCAAACTTTTTTTTAAAATTTTATTATTTTTTGCTGCAAAAACTCTCTGCCAGTTACCTTGATGAAAAAGATTAGTAGCTGCAACTGCAATAAAAAAAGTTAAACCTGCGGTGTAGTTTGGGGTGTACTTGTTACTAATTAAGTGACTTGAATTATTTTTAATAATTTCAAAAGAAATATTATTTAAGTTTAAAGAAAATAGATAATAAGCAGAAATGAATAATAAAATAAGTATTATATAAAATTGAAAATTGTCAGTAAAAATTGAAGCCTTTAAACCTCCATACAAAGTATAGATAAGAGTTGTAATAATAATTATCAAAGCTGTTAACCATAATGGTGTCCCAGAGATATAATTTACTAATATGGATACAGCTGTTACTTCCGCGCACAAAAATATAAACATATAGAAAATAGTTAGTACTAAAATTAATTTAAAAAGATTTCTTCCAAATTTTTTATAAATAAATTCTGTTAAAGTATTGCCTTTAGGAAAAACATTTCTTATTTTTGTTCCTAAAAAAATTAAAGCTAACATTGGAAAAGCAGCACCAAGCGCATAACCTATTACAGATCCTATCCCTCCCCATGTTGCGGCGGAAGCTGGTCCAAATAATATCCATGCTCCAAGCGCAGATGCAACTAAACTAGTTGTTAAAGATAATGAGCCAACATTTCTTCCGGCTGCCAGATAATTTGATAAATTTTGGTACTTTTTTGAGGAAAAAATTCCTATTACAGCAAATGTTATACTTACAAATACGATTAATAGTAAAGCAATGTTTTGATTTAAATAAATTGTTTCGTTTTGCATTTTTTTCCCTCACTGAATTACCAGTCAGGTTCTTAGGGTATAATCTCAGTCCGTAAAGACACCCCGTTAAAATAGATTATATTGATATTATTTTAAAAGCAAACTAAATGATCTATATAGATAGGTCTTTTAATCCCAAACTTATCTTTAACTTTATGTTGGTGTTCATGATGCGAGTGAACAAAAACTGGAATGAGATTATTTTTAAATGTTTTTAAAGTATATATAAAATTTGTTCCTCTAAATTTTCTATCCACTACCTCTAATTTTAAATTGCTCTTATCGTCATGCTCTAAATCTTCTGGTTGAATCAAAAGTTTTACTTTTGAACCAACGGATTGCTTTTTAATAAAATTTCCTTTTATTGTTCCCAATTCGCTATTTTCCAAACTATCTTTTCCTGTCACAATAGCTTCTATTAATATTCCTCTATTTAAAAAATTAACTACTTCTATTGAATTTGGGTAATGATAGATATTATAAGGGATATCAAATTGTTTAAGAGATTGATCAAGGATAATTCCACACTTATTACCCATATAAAAAGCCTCGTAAGAATCATGCGTAACTATTATTGTTGAAATATTAACCTCATTTAAAATTTTTTTTATTTTTAATTGAAGCTCTTCTTTTAAGCTTTGGTCTATATTTGAAAAAGGCTCATCTAAAAGTAGCAAATCTGGCTTTGACATTAAAGAGCGTGCTAAAGAAACCCTTTGAGCTTCACCCGCACTAATTTCGTGCGGATATTTTTGTTGAATCCCTTCTAGGTGAAGTAAATTAATAAAATCATTAACAGAAAAAGAAAACTTTTTTTCTTTATTTCTTTCGGCGCCGAATTTAATATTATCAATAACATTATAATGTGGAAATAAGCAGTTTTCTTGAAAAGAAAGGGCTACATTTCTTTTTTCGGGCTCTATGTGAAAATCTTCAGAAGAAATAATTTTTCCCTTTAATTTAATTTTTCCAGACTGAATCTTCTCTAAACCTGCGATTGTTCTAAGTATAGTAGTTTTTCCTATACCAGACGGTCCTAACAAACAAACTATTTCACCCTCATTTTCTATATCAAAGCTAACATCATTAACTTTATTTTTTTCACTTGCAGCAAAAGTTACATTTTGAATTTCAAAAAAATTCTGGCTCATATAATTTATTAATTATCAGATAATATATATTTAGAAACAAATAAAATAAATACACTAGCTATTAAAATAAGGAATAAAGATGGTGCCGCAGCAGCTTCTAACAAATCCTGTGAAGCATAAATGTACGCTGTTGTAGCAAATGTTTCAAAATTAAAAGGTCTAAGTATTAAAGTAATTGGCAATTCCTTTATTATTTCTATTGCGATTAATATACTTATTAATAAAATGCTATTCTTAAGATAAGGAATATGTACTTTTGTAAAAGTTTTAAACTTTGAATATCCTAAAAGATAAGCGCTTTCATCCATTGATTTATTAATTTTTAAATATCCAGATTTAATACCATTTGACGATAATGCAAAGAATCTAACAAAATAAACCAGCACAAGTCCAAAAACAGAACCTATAAACATAGTTTTAAAATTAACAAATACCAAACTATCTAAATAAGACACTAAAGTTATAAAGGCTACCGCTAATATTACTCCAGGAATAGCGTATCCCGATACAGAAAATGTGGTTAACATTTCAAGAAATTTGCTTTTTGTTACTCTATTTCCATAATTAGCTATAAAAGCAAAAGTAATCATTAATGCACAAGATAAAAAAACTAATAAAAGAGTATTTAATCCAATATTTAAAAAATTTAAATCTTGTAAATACTTAGGAAACTTATAAGTCCAATAAAGCATTTGCATAACTGGAAAAAGAAAACTACAAAAAAATAATAAACTACAAAAAGTAATAGCGTAAAAAGATTTTTTGCCAGTAAGTTTAATTTTTGGTTTTTTTACAAAACCACCTCTTGCGTGAGAATGGTATTTGGCTCTTTTTCTAGAAAAATTTTCAACAAAAAACAATAAAAGTATAAATAATAATAGCAAAAATGAAAGTTGATTGGCTGATGCCAAATCGTCAAATGCAATCCATGAATTATAAATAGCTGTTGTTAGTGTTGATATACTAAAAAAAGAAACAGTTCCAAAATCAGACAAAGTCTCCATTGCTACCAAAGATAAACCAACTACTATTGCTGGCCTAGCCGACGGAAGTATAATTTTTAAAAATGTTTTTTTTGAAGATAAGCCAAGGTTTCTTCCTACATCAATTAAATTTTGTGATTGATAGTAAAAGGAAGCTCTTGTTAAAACATAAACATATCCAAATAATGAAAATGATATAGAAATAATTGATCCAAACATTCCGTCAAATTTTGGTATTAAATAGTTATATTCGTATGGTCCAAACAAATAAGTAAGTATAGAAAATGCAGTACCGTAATTTTCAAAAAAAGCAGTAAGAGAATATGCATAAATATAAGCAGGTACTGCAAAAGATAATATTAATGCCCACTTAAAAAAATTCACACCAGAAAATTCATAAAAGGAGACGCAATATGCCGCCCCAACACCAAATAAGAAAGTTAACAGCAATACTCCCATCAAAAGAAAAATGGAATTAGATATATATTTTAATAAAAATGTATTTTTTAATAGATTAAAATAGTCTGAAGTAGTTTCGAAGAATCCGAAAAAAATTGTAATTATTGGTAGCGCAACTATTAAAGAAATAAAAAACGAGCTTATATACCAGAAATTAAACCTTTTTATAAGCATCGCATTTTTATTTGTCAGATTCAAACATTGAATCAACAATTTCCTTTATTTCCTCTATTTTAATTTCAGATAATGATCTTCCATTAATTTTTTCTTTGATTTTTTTAGCTTCGTTTAGACACGGCGTACATCCAACAGAGGATTTATTTAAATCTAAATCTTTTTTGAATGCACGCCTCATTTTATTGTTCTAGAGGATAAAACAATAATCCACAAACTTTTTTACTCCCAACCAGCTTCTGTCATTACTTTTAATGCAGCTGCCTGATTTTTTCCGTATGATGAAACTTTTGTTTTTAAGTCCTGTTTAAAGTTAAGACCAAACTGAGCTATTAATTTGTTAGGTTTAACTCCTTCTATCATAGGATATTCAAATGTATTATTAACTATGTGTTGTTGTGCTTCTTTTGTTAACAAGAACTCTAATAGTTTAATTGCATTTTTTTTATTTGGCGCGTGTTTTAATACTCCTCCGCCACTTATATTCATGTGAGTTCCTCTTCCATCTTGATTTGGAAAAAAAGGTCTCACTTTTTTAGCTGCTGCTTGTTGCTCAGGTCCTTTTTTGCCTGACAGCATCAATGCTATATAATATGTATTTGCAACAGCAAGTTCTGCTTCGCCAGCTGCTACAGCTAGGATTTGAGCCCGATCATTTCCTTTAGGCTTTCTAGCCATGTTACTAACTACTCCTTTAGCCCACTCTGCTGTTTTCTGTTTTCCATTATTTGCTATTAATGATGCTACAAGAGATTGATTATAAACATTATTAGATTTTCTAATTACAACTTTACCTTTCCAATATGGATCAGCTAAATCTTCATAAGTTAAACCTTGCAAATCATTTTCGCTCAATTTGCTTGGGTTGTAGTATATGACTCTAGCTCTTTTGGCTATTCCGTACCAATATGCTGATCTAAAGTTTGAAGGTATAGCTTTTTTTAAAGCGGAAGAACCTGCTCTTTGAAACATTCCCTTAGCTTGAAAAGCGCCTAATCTACCAGCGTCAGCTGTTATATATAAATCAGCCTGACAATCTTTTCCCTCTTCAAGTATTCTTTTTTGAAGAGCCTTATCTTTTCCAGATACAACATTAACTTTAATTCCAGTCTTTGCTGTAAATTTTTCATATAACTGAACATCTGAATCATAGTGTCTTGCACTAAAAATATTTACCTCGTTTGCATAAGATGCTCCAAACAAAGTAAAAAAAACAGATATTAGTAAAATTATTTTTTTCATACTAACCTCATTATTTTTATTATTATTTAAACCAGTACGATTATTGCAAATGTGTCTCAATTTCAATAATAATGATAATGATTATCAATATCATTATGTCGCATGCAATGCAACTAAAAAGTGTATAGGAGCTTAACTTTTCTATGTATATGATTGGTTGTAAGGAAAAAGTATGGCACAAGAAAAAACTTCAATTTTGTTATCTGACATCTCTATCGACGGAGATTTAGTAGAAAAAGATAAAATTATAATTGATGCTAAAATCAATGGCGATATAAAAGCTGAAGAAATAATTACACACTCAAAATCAAATATAAACGGAAACATTTCCTCAAAAGATGCGTCTTTGGGCGGAAAACTAAAAGGTAATGTAAATTCTGACAAAATCAAAATTAAAAGAACTGGTGATATTGAAGGAGTTTTAAATCAAGGCGCTTTATCTATCGAAGAGGGTGCTACTTTAAAAATTAAAGCTGAAACAAAAAAGTAAAATCTAAAATTCCCACTGTCTAATTTTGCTATATAAAAAATTTCTAAAGGCAACAACTCGCGCGACATTTTTTAAAGATTGTGGATAAACAAAATGAGCTTCAGATCTAGGTCCTTCGATGTTGGGTAAAACTTTTACAATATTAGGAACATTGAAAGTTATATAATCAGGTAACGCAGCTAAACCAACTCCGCTTTGAACAGCTAAAAGCAATCCATACACGCTATTTACCTTCATAACAGGTTTTCTTTTTTTGCTATCTTTCATTCCTAATTTTAGAGCCCAGTCTGGGTTAAATACAGGTGATGGCGCGCCTTTGCCATAAGAAATAAAATTATGTTTAGTTAAATCAGAAATATTTTTAGGATGACCGAACTGCTCAAGGTACTTATTTGAACCATAAATATGATAATTAATATCAATTAATTTTTTTTGAATATAATTTAATTGCTTAGGTCGTCTCATCCAAATTCCAATATCAGCTTCACGAGTACTCAAATTTAGTTCTCTGTCATCAAAAATTAGTTCAACTTCAATATCAGGATTTAATTTCATAAATTCTTGTATTCTAGGCGTAAGCCATGTAGTACCAAAACTAACAACAGTAGTAACAGTTAGCTTTCCGCTAGGTTTATTTTTTTTATCCATTATTGTTGATTCAACATCTTTAAGTTTTGATATTACTTCATGAGCTGTTTTAAACAAATATTCGCCATTTTCTGTTAAGGATAAACCTCTTGCATGTCTTTCAAATAAATGAGTTTTAAGTTCCTGTTCTAAAGATTGAATTTGTCTACTTATAGCTGATTGA
>MDTG01324826.1_pt1 | contig 15124 bp, 10 predicted proteins | sample 811421 | NCBI WGS metagenome assembly MDTG01 (sample SAMN05326645, study PRJNA326480) | marine metagenome | isolation source: seawater | place: Pacific Ocean: South East | collected 2011
AATAGGCTTTGCCTTGATTCCAAAACTAAGGGGCCGATACTTCGGTCGTCTTCGATTGTGATTTCAACGGGGCTTTGCCTTGATTCCAAAACTAAGGGGCCGATACTGATTGGACTGAACTTGAACTGATAGACTAAGCTTTGCCTTGATTCCAAAACTAAGGGGCCGATACTGGCTTTAGTAGTTTCTACAATGGTTCTGAGGCTTTGCCTTGATTCCAAAACTAAGGGGCCGATACTTACCAAGGCATTAGGAAAATAACACATCAAGCTTTGCCTTGATTCCAAAACTAAGGGGCCGATACTTTTCTTAGGGAAATAGCTGCTTCGATAGTTGCTTTGCCTTGATTCCAAAACTAAGGGGCCGATACTAAATATTGAAAATGCCCGCAATGTTTGCACGCTTTGCCTTGATTCCAAAACTAAGGGGCCGATACTTCCTGTACTTCGCAATCTCTCGCGGGGTTGCTTTGCCTTGATTCCAAAACTAAGGGGCCGATACTAATGCTACACTAATTAACGGACCAACATTCGCTTTGCCTTGATTCCAAAACTAAGGGGCCGATACTTAGGTAATGGAAACACCTTCATAGCAAACAGCTTTGCCTTGATTCCAAAACTAAGGGGCCGATACTCAGTCGACGCGGAGCCCTGTAGGATCGTAAGCTTTGCCTTGATTCCAAAACTAAGGGGCCGATACTCCATCGGTCCTTTAGTTCTCTCGTAAAGTGACTTACCAAAGAAGAGTTTGTTCGGGAATGTCTTCTGGTGATGTTTCTTTTGCTGGTTTTCCGTGAACGACATACGAACGTTCCCATTGGGCGCGGGTTATGTAAATAATTCGAACTGAGCCCTCAGTCGGGATCATTTTTTTAACTCTGCGAACATGGGTTTCTTGTCTCGCGTGTGTCACGCATGGACGTATATACACGCTGAATTGAATCATTTGAAATCCATCATCGAGGAGGAACTTACGAAAATCTATATAACGTTTCTTTTCCTCCTTTGTTTTTGATGGCAAATCGAATGCTACCATTAACCAGCCCATTTTAAATTTGGTGGTGTCCACGGTTTGTAGAGTGTGGTTTTAGATTCTGTTAACGCCTTTCGGAATGAGCGCACGACGCTTTCAATGACACCACGGAGTTCAAGGTTGAGTTTCAGATAAGCTGTTTGTTCAACCGGAAATGCTGTAATCCATTGCCGAAAAGCGGGAGAAACGATCCATTCGGTTTCATTTGGGTGATTATTAATCCACTGCGCCCCCCGCCAATCGACACAGGGACGAAAAGGTTCCATCAGATCGTAGGCCAAAGGTGTTGAATGTTCGCGAGTGACATGGCCGATTCCAAAAGTAGGGTCGATTCCTAGCGCAAAAAGTTTCTGTAAAATCGTCGAAAGTAATATTGCGTAACCGTAATTAAGCAAAGGATTGATCCCCCCTTCTTTTCTGCCACGTCTAAAATTGTCAGTTTCGGCGACTGTTTGCGAAAAGATTTTCCAGTAGATTCTCGCTACTTCAGCTTCTTTTTGCGGATGCTTTCCGTTGGTCCGCCTTGTCAGGCGGGGAAGAAGAGGGTGATCAGGTGCAAGAAGATTTGCTAAAGAAAGTTGATTATTGCATTTAGCATTGATTGTTCGATTCCAAAGACGATTTTGATGGTCTTTGGATAGAGAAATTTGAGCGCGAGTAAGAAACGTATCTGTAGCGCGATTCGCTGGTAGAACTAGAGAGGCTGGTCTGAAAGATTCGCAAATCACTAAGCCGACCCCATGGTTGGCTGCTTCCAAAAGAAGTTTGGAGTGAATGGAGGCAGAAAAGGAGGTGATAACGATGGCGGCGACGTCTTCAATTGGTATGGATTTTGTCTTTCCATCGGCCTTGCAAGTCAATTGGCCATCTCGGCAAGAAAGTGAGCAGTTTGGTGAGTCAATGGTAACAATATGAAACGACATTCAATCAACAGAGAGCATCTTAGAACGGCGTTATCAGTGTCAATTATAAAAATAGTATCAATTAATAATAAATATTAAAAGGAACTGGCGATTTAATGATGAAAATAAGTTAGACCATAAAACAGATTATCTATCTAATTAATTTGATATAATGAAGATAATTATGAACTGTTTTTTAGGTTTTTGGAGCAAGTCCAATGAGGGGGGGCGAAAGAATTTCGAGGGCTTGCTTTTTCAACAGTGATGCGACAGAGACATCTCTCCAATATCGCTCTCCTTTACTTTTCATCGTCACCACATCGGCGCGAGCTAAATCCAGATGGGCAGGAGCCTTACTTGAAAAGATCTTCCATACACCTTCTTTTCCATTCCAGTTTGTAATACCCACTAACATGCCCTTTCTTAAAATTCGGGGTGTTATACCACTGTTCGCTTTTTTTATCGTGGCGAGTCGGGCGGGAACATTGTGATGAGGGATAATCATTGGTGTTGGATCAAGAGCGATCCCATAGTTCTCCGAAACAACTAGAACCGCTTTATTTTTTGATAGTTTCCCAGCTTCCAAACCAACGAGTTTTCCTGCTTTTTCCTTAGTTGATTTATATTTGAAAATACGTTTTCCGTTTTTAACTTCCGAAGTTCTTTGTTTGATATGAACATCGGTTTTTGGGTCTTTTGGGTCACCATTAATATGGGTGACTCGCCACTGTTTCCTTTCTAGTAGCGCGCCCGATTGATCGGCGGGAACGTGCTGAATAACTCTCATTTCACAAAGACGAGAAGAAATTTGTTTTTTCAAATCCGGATCTAGATCATCCAGATGGACGTCAAGTTGCTGAGTGGACTTGCCATCTTCGCCTTTGCGATAGTGCTTTGAAAAGAGACCGGTTTTCATCAGGAGAGCAATCTCACTGTCTGATTTTCTGCGTTTGAGAAGAGCCTCCCAAATTCTACCTTTTTCGTTGTGGTTCTCTGTCGGGAGTTTGCCTGGGAAAAAGTAGTTTGTTAACGCAAGCGTAGCAGCATCCAATGCATGGTGAAGATGCGTAAGGCTCCGTATCTCGGTTTTTGTCTTTCCCTCGCATGTGGGGCAGGCTTGGGAGAGGCATCCCAATAGTCTCCAAGCCTTACGAATCTCGCCTGTAACCTGCCCGGGAATCGAGGTGACTTCTACAGTGCATTCGTCTGTAGCTGGGTCAACAAAGCGTTTTTCAATTTGACGTGCAGAAAGACGATTTAGATGGGCTGTTTTTGTGAGTGCGCCTTGTGTGAATCCGTGATCACGAGGCTCGTAGTTTTCTACAAGCATCAGTTTTTTTCGACTTGCCTGACGTCGAGAGTCATCAGGGTAAATCTGTGGTTTAGCGACTTTGAGTTTGTCAACGAACGTGGTGTACTCGGCCGGTGTGAGAAAACGCTTGTCATCGGACACATCTTTTATAAAGCGTAACCCTGTACGTCTTCCTTTGAGTTTGTTGACCCAGTCATAGGTCAACACAAGAGAATCCAAAGAGTTGGTCGGACGGTCCGCATAAGGGATCACATGTTCACGTTCAAGGCTTGGTAATTCAAGCGGATCATACTGTTTTCCGGTGAAAGGACATCTCCATCCGAGGTCCATTGCAACACGGGCTTTACGGATGATTGAGCCATTGATGGGTAAATTAGGTGCGTTTTTCTCTAGATAGGTTACGGCGGATTTGAAACTGGAAAGTCGTTTAGTTAATTCCCCGCTCATTTCTTTTGCAGTGAGGCCAGAATATTCCTGAAGATCGCGTGCTACTTCTACGACGATATCGGAGACACTTATGGCGTTTCCATCTGCATAATTTTCAATTAGATTATCGACAAGCCTAAGAAGGATAGTCAACCGGTGACGAATAAGGTGATTATTTGTAAGATTATCAATTGGGCGATCTCGTTCAGCTTTAAGTATTTCTTTTGTTCGATAAAGAGGGCCGCCTTTTTCGGAGGGGTGACGATCAGTATCCAAAATGAAATTAACTGTTTCACGCATGACATTCCGCGAATAGGGAGCACGTCCAGTAAGAGGTTTTGGAGCGAACGTTTTGTTTAGACATTGCTCCAGAGATAAAAACGCTGGAGTTTTTTTCTTTTGATCCTCTTCAAAAAGTTCGCGGATGGCATCTTTGAGAAGTGTTAAATCATGACTTTCTTTGACGCATTCATCGAGCATCCATTGGAGGCTTACTGGACGCCCCTTCTTCCAACGTCCCATTGCACGGTAGCGCGAGATTTCAGGAATAAGATCCCAAAATGGAGAGAGATTTTTCGAACCTGGCCCCTCGCCATGGAAGAGCGCAAGTGCTGGGTCTAGGACAAGAGCTTCACCTGAATCTGGATGAATTTCAAAATACGCTTTGCAATTGGTGTTTGTAGTCCCTGTGACATCTTCGACGAGATTACGAAGGTCCGTAGGCGTCAGCCTCCCTCGCTTGGCCATCTCGTCGTAAATGGCTTGGCGTTCTTTGGAACTTAGCGGTTTTCCGTCGGCTCTAATATTCGCCAATATCATCGCCCAGCGGTAGTCGAGGAATTCCCTAGTCGCTTTATTAGGAACCTTCTGTTCAGAAATGGGGCACTTGGCAATAATACGATTATCAAATCGCGGGATTAGTTGCCCAAAAAGAAGTCCTCCAAAGTAACGCCGAGGTAGTTTAATCTCAGGTACCAAGATTGTCTTCCAAGCTTGTTTGCCTTTAGATTCATCGGTAGCTACGAGAGTCTCTATAAATGCTTCATCTAACTTATCAAGTTGCCCTTTGTGTCGGCCGAGAATTGTTAACACTTCGGATCGTACGATTTTTCGAGGGAATGCCGCGTTAAGGGTTTTATATGGATTGTTAGATGAGAGACGCCCTTTCTTAATATCAAGATCAAGTATGGCACATATTGTTTCAGCCATTGTAGTTGTGCCGTGTTTCTCCATAAGTTGGAGAGCAGCCTTTTCTTTTTCGGTATTTTTTCCGTCATCATCCTGACGAGACCACCGTGCATTGCCATCATAGCCGCGATTGTGCGCATACCAGCGAAGCACATGCCATAACTCCAACCAGGAGAGCGTTGCTTGCTCGCTTAGGATTGCACGAGTTGCTAATGCATGTGGCGCTGGATGTCCTTTTTCATCAAGTTGGTGCTTCGAAAGCACTCCTAGATGAAGCAGTAGCGACTTCATTCTTGATATCCTTTGGCGAGTGGCGCGGATGTTTCTCCGCATCCTCCGATGGTCACGGCGGGAGGATGCTAAACAATCATCTTTAGGGAAAAGGACAGTCCCACAACCGAGTAAATTAGGGATAGGGTTTGATGACGAAGTCACTGCCCAACCAATCGAGGAGTGGCCAATATCAAAAGAGAATGTTAGGGGTGCATTTTTTCTTGGCATCAGTTCAACTTTTATTAGGCTTGTTCCGGAATCAAGACAAAGTTTGAAGTTCAAGCCGCGTTTCTAGCTGTTAGGCAGCCAACACCGGTCCAAAAGAACTCACTTCGACACCCCGCTTAATGCGGGGTGTTTTTTTAAAAAAGCTCAGATTTTACTGTAAGATTTTCAGCGGGCTAGCACAGTTCCGATAAATTTATACTGCGACCTGAATGAAAGATTGTTATTTAATCTTGCTGATTTGACCTTCTGCCTTGTTCCCTGCATAGGGCTTTTTATTGCTGAAAAAATAATGTGGGGTAGGATTTATTTTTCTAAGTTTTGCAGAAAAATCTTCCTCGACGGGCAATATTCTCCCTTAAAGATTAGAGATCATTTCCAAATCTTCTCTAGAGTATCCTATGCTCTTTGCTATCGAGTATTTCACGTTTGAAAGGCTTTTCATGCCGCTAGGAATTGTAACGACCTTGTTTCTCCCCACGATAAAAGGATTTTCCATTTTAACGTGAGAACCCTTACCACCCTGTTTTATCGTATAACCTCGCAATTTCGCGGCTTTCACCATGGATTGAGAAGAGATTACAAGGTGAAGGATTGGCTGAGGTAAGACCGGCTTGTGGTTTGGAGACACTATTTGGTAAATCTGGGACTTGATATTGCACATTCCTGTCATCATTCCCTTCGCAATAATCCACGAATCAGGATTAGTTTGATAGTTTAGTGCTCCATCCATTATCTGTGACTGGAGCTCCCTTTCCCCGGCAAGGAATCGATTAATTTTTAAGTATTGAATGGCTTCCTTGTATCCCGGTGGCGCCGAGTAGAACCCTTTCTCGAGGAAACTTTTTGCTGCCTTAGTGATTTCCGGACCCAGTCTGTCCCTGTATGTTTTGTCACTTAGCCTGTGAAAACTGCTAGCGTTGGCTAAGGATTCTTCTAGGCAGTATTTTGTTAAGAAGTTGGGCCTGTAGACGTTTTTCTTGTAGTCGACGTATCTAGGCCCTCTCGCTACGTGCAGTTTAAAGCCAAAACTTTCGACTTTGTGATGGTAACTTTCGTGGAGGTAGTAGCAATAAAATGAGGCTTTTCTAAAGATGTTCTTGCACTTCCGAGCGACCTGATAAACGCCATGTTGTCTGATGAGAGCCTTATTTTGCCTCATGAACTCTCGAGCAATTCCCTTCGCTTGATAATGTAGGCAGTCCAGTCGTATGAAGATTCCCCAGTCATGCCCGAAGAAGTGAATTGGTTGATACCAAGCTGGCGTTACTAGGCTTGAAACTGGAGTTATGCTTGAGCCTAATCCTGAACCGTAAGAACCAAGATGTTCATCCTCCGGATCGTCACACTCGAGATCTTCGTCGAAGATTTTAATAAGGTCTTCAAGGAAGTCTGAGTCATCATCATCGATAGGCGGTAGTTCTTCCTTATCGTTAAAATTGGGGGGAGACCCCTTAAATTTTTTTTCGTTGATCGGCACCAGCTCCTCTTCGGGGCCAATCTCTGGGAATTGGATCCCCTGTGGAGGCTCCCATTCATGATTACTTTTACCAAGTATATCAATGAAAGGCTCCAGTTTCTTAATTTCATCAAATATGGACATTGTTTTCTTTTATTGGAAAAGGGACTACCTCATGGCTTTCGCAACTTTAAGACGGCGCGAAAAGTCTTCGCTGATAAGCTCAAGGAGGAATTCGGAAAGGGTGTTGCAAATGGTCTGGACGTTGTCGGCTTGACAGCCATTGGGGTGGGCGGTGAGGTGGCCATGCACGTAAATATGTCGTAAGGCTGCCGCATAGAAAATAACGCCCCGTCGGTCACCATCGCGGTAACGCTCCAAGTAGCTTCGATTGTGTTCAAGCGACTGCTCGTGCAGGAATTCGTAGAGCTTGTGCTCTGAATCGTTACGTTCTATCTGATCGGCAAGGAGATTTAATTTCAGCCTCGATACCATTGACAGGAGTTGACTGTAAGGTGGGGGGTTGTCAGCCAGATCTGCATAGCGCTCAAAAACTGACCATACTAGGAACACTCGCGTAAGTGCAGAATATCCGTCCTGAGTCGGCTCCTTAAATGTATTTAGCAATATTCCGCAGAATTGCTTAGCCATACGGTATCGGTTTACGAAGCGATAGAAGTCAAACTTGTTGCCTTTATATTGGAGAGGAAAGATGGTGTCGTTAGCAGCTTTGATGATACTGCGCGCGTCAGAAAACCCCGGTAAAACGTCTTCAAGATGTTGGTATTTGCACATGATGTGATAGGATCCTGACCGCCGTCCGAAAAGTTGGTCTTTGCTGGTTGAGAGGATTTGGTTTAATTGGCTAGAAAACTCGGGCTTGAACTCTAACGTCTCATCTAGCCGACATATTTCTTTCGTTTATCAAATTATGAGCAACAAATTTTTTAGAGAGTCTCGAATCATAAATTTACTTGAGAAACATTTAGCACCTTTCGAGCAGAGTGAAGAGTTTGGCGATGTCAAAAGTAAATTTAATGAAATCCTTATGCTTGGTGATAGGCTCTTAGTAGCTTGTCGAAATCACCCGAGACTATCGCAATCACACATTAAATTAACTGATTCTCTAAAAAAGTTGGGCGACGAAGGTAACGAGTTTGCTTTTATTGAAAACGCGGAACTTTTTCTTAAATCAATCTTATTTGTCTGTTTTCCGGAAGATTATCCCACACAACAAGAAGAAAAGAAGTGGCGATTCGATCTTCATAAGGTAATGCAGAAATTAAGGCTATTGTCCGAGCAAGAAATTCAGAGGGATTTAGACGACATTGATGGTATTAAAGACCCAATTAGAAGGGCTTTTTTACAGGCTAAGTTTTATAGAAACAAATTACATGATACTTCTCATGATGACGGTTCTGATGCAAAGACAAAAGCCGAAAAAGTTACTGCCTGCCTAATTCTAGGATCCCTTTTTAAGTTTTCGAAGGAGCTGAAAGTTAAACTTCGAAGCTTGATTGTTCGGGATTTTCCAGATGATGATAATTTAGAATCTTTGTTGATTAGCAAAAAAGAAGTCTGGCAACAGAATGTTACAGGTTTCGGAGGCAGAGAGGACATTTTAGGCTCTTTGCTTGAGGACTTAACTGAGGATCGGCCTCATTTTAATTTGCTTAAAGGTGGCGAGGGTTCAGGGAAAACTGCTGTAGCATGCAAGTTTACTGAAAGGGTAAAATTACAATCAACCGCATTTCTTGGATCTGATGCTCCTTCAGTCCAGGAGAAAGCGCCTTGGTTACCTGGAGCTGTTCTTTATTTAGGCAAATGCCCTGGAAACTTGAATGATTTTACGAGGTGTATAATTGCGCAAGCCAACACGATGCTGTTAGAGGCGATAAGTTTGCCTCTTGAGGTTTCAAAAGAGATTCTTTCAGATGGATTTATTCCGCAGGCTGACGAGGATAAAGAAACTTTAAAAGAAAGTTTAAAAGAAAGGCAGGAAAAACAGGATTTCTCGCGAAATACTGATGCTGCTCGCCTGCAAATTGGAAAGGCTTTGAATCAGCTTTTTTTGGAAACGGGTCAAGCTACTCTCGTTGTCGACGCTCTTGATGAACTTTTTGAAAGAAAGAACCTTCTTGATGTCATTCCCGAAGAACTCGTTATTGGTTCTCGTTGCCTGGTTTCAGGTAGGGGCCCGGTAATTGCAGAATTTTATGCTAGAAGACGAGGCATAAACGAAATTCAAATAGACAATTTAAGCCGTGAGGACATTCCACTTGTGCTCGGGTTTGATCGTGAACAAATGGCAAATAAAGATTTTATTGACGAGGTTTATAGTAGGACAGGTGGACTTGCATTGGCGGTTCGAAATACAGCCGAAAAAATTAAAAAAAACAAAGGGGTATTATCGATTGATTTAATCGAGAATGAGAGCGAGCTTTGGGAAAAGCATTTACGTGACTGGGAGGTTCACTATGACGAAAAGAAAGTAGATGCGTTGGAGAGCTTACTGCCCTTGTTTTTATTTTTCGAATGCTCAGGGCTAGCGTTGAAGAATGACGAATTGCAATCCTATCTAAGAGAACAAGGTATAAGCAAGAGGTTACGTTGGATTCACGATACTCTAACTGCAGTCGATACACAGCTTGTTGGCGTTCATTCGGGTAATTCTAAACTTCAGAACCACGGTTTCGTCGATCATTGCTTAAAAAATTCTTTTTCAACTCACGACCTTGAAATCGAGTTAGCAAAGATATTGAGTTGGATGTGTGAGAGCTTGAAGTCGATTTCACCAGATACAATAGCTACCTTTTGCAATTATTGGTATAATGCCTCCAATTATCTAGAGGAGAAAAAATCTAAGCCTTTGTTTCAGACCTTGATCAATACTCTAATCAGTGATGGTGATGTTTTAAGGAAAGTGATTGAAAGCATACAGAAAGTTCAAAATACAACAAAATTTATATATGAGGTTATTGAGTCGGGAAGCGATAAAAATAATATTTTTTGCCAATGTGTTTTGGGTTCTTTTGTTATTTCTTCTGACCTTAAGCGGGGGGAGGAAATACTGAATAAGGCTATTTCAGGTGGGAATTTAGAAGCAAAATATCTTTTGGGACAACATCTTGTATTTTTTTGCGAAGATGACCGTCAGGAGGAAGGCAAGGAATTATTGCTAGAGGCAATTATGGAGGGCTTTAACCCTAACGAGTGCTCTGTAACATTGGCTTTACCTATTCAATTTTTTGCACAAGTCATAATGGGTGGTTTTTTTGGAGTCAAAGCAGATCCGGAAAATGGGAAAAAAGTATTGGAGAAGCTTACAGAAGAAGGAGATTTAGATGCTACGATCATGCTTGCTGAAAGCCTGATCGATGGGGAAAAATTGGAAAGAAACACTCGTAGGGGAGAAGAGTATTTTCAATTAGCATGCAAAAAAAATAGTACAAAAGCACAAAGGCTCTTGGGTCTTCGATACATTGATGGAAAGGGAGTCGAGAAAAATATTGATCTAGGCCTTAGTTTGCTTGAGAGAGCAATCGAGCTGGACGATGCCAAAGCCATGTATCTCTTAGGCCTAAGAAAATTCAAAGGGGAGAATTTGGAAAGAGATCTTGCGGGCGCAAGAGAACTTTTTCTCAGGTCATGCAATGCGAGTTTTACTCCAGCAATGCATTTTCTTGGATCGGAATTAATCACTGGTGATAATTTCAAACAGGACAAGGCCAAAGGTGTTGAGTTGCTAAATCAGGCAATAGATCATGATTTCATACCTGCTAAAACTGATTTGGGTAAACTTCTTCTTGAAGGTAAGTATCTAGGCCAAAATATTGACAAAGGGAAAGAGCTGATAAATAGCGTCATTAATGACGTAAGGCCGAAGTTCCGAAGGGAAAGAGCAAGAGCTCGAAGTATTTTGGGATGTTTCCTTGTTGATGATCAGATGTCGAGTTCTTCAGATGGTGAGGCCCTTTTGCAGGAAGCGATTAACAGTGGTTATCAAGAAGCATTGAAAGAATTTGGAAGGAGGCTTCTAGATGGAAAGAATATAGAAAAGGATGAAGCAAAAGGACACTTGTTACTCGATCTTTACGAAACTAAGCAGAGGCCCCAAGATTTAGTAGGTGATGGTATTAATTTTTACGAAAGCTCAAAACAAGATGCCGCTAACTCTTTCTTAAAAGCATTCCGGGTAGGTGGTGCTCAGGAAAGTGGAAATAACTTAGCTTATATGATGCATCGAAGGGAGGTTCCCGAGAGTGTTGAATATCCAGAAATAGATACTCTCTTAGGTCCCTTAATAGAAGGTAAACATGTTTTTGCTCATATCAATTATGCCTTATGCTTAGCAAAGGGCTTTCAATCAAAAAAGAATTGGCGAAAAGCAGATGAAATATTTGGGAAACTGGTAGAGTTTGGTAAGGACGAAGACTTTGCATGGTGGTTAGATTTAACCGATAAAGATGATGGTGATGGTCACTTGGTTACGGGTTGGTTGGCTAGATATGGCATTACTGCAGACCCAACAAATCTTTCAATAGAAGAAAGATTGAATCTCGCAAAAGAAAAGGGCTTTGACGTGCCTACCTGGATGAACGAAAGAGCCGTAAGTGCACTATGATAATGATTTAAGCTTTCCGGAAAAACTTATACCCGCTCCTACTGAGAGGCTATAGTGATCCGTGTGCTTATACGATGCCTCAAAAGGGCGTAGACCAAAAATCGAACAATCAGGGCACAGAATTTCTCATTTTAACTATAAAGTCTACTCCAGTTCTGATCTAACTTTAGACCCTGGATAACCGCTAAAAAAATCCGTCACTGCTGAAATCGAGTCTTGAGTCGATTTCCAACAGCTCGGATCCTTCTACTTCGATTGGGCGAAACACTGAAACACCGAAAGACACCACCTGATTCTTCCGATCAACCATTTTTCACTCTCCTTTTCTTTGGTCCAATATGGCTTAGAAGCTATTATCTCCAAGAAGGCGACTTATAGCAATCTGACCGTCGAGAATGATCAATTAAGAACCCGCCTGCATAGATGCAAAACGGGTTCTGGTTGCAGTTTAAATCACCTGCGGAGTTTTTCTAGAGCCCTAGGTCTGTCAGCTTTAAGGCAGCTCGATCAATGTTGGCCCTGCTATCAAAGTCTGATACACCCAAAATCTTAGCGAGTGGTCTTCGCATGAATCCGAGTGCTTTCTTCCATGTCTGTTTCTCAAATTCAATTGAATCACCGTTTGAAAGCCCTTTCGTGAAAATGGTTGTCGATACTTCTCGACAAAGATCTAATAAATAGTCCGAAATGGCTCCCATTTTTTGGTAGTTGAGTTTTTCGGGGGTGTCCGATGGTTGGTGGTAATGCTCCCAACGTCCGCAAGAGAGGAACACGTAAGGAATATCGTTCAGACGAAAGATCCCATGATCTGACATGTCCCCAACGTATTCGTTCAGAGTGGCAATCAACTTCATGCCTTTCGGTGTGTCTATGTTTTCGAGGATCTTGGGAAGTTCTGGATGACTTTCAGCTCCAGTCATAAATGTAAGAGGTGCAAAGGGTGAGGTTAAAGCCTTGGCAGCTGGTAATCGTTTTGTGACAGATTTTGGGAACGTAATATCATGACCAACTAGATCTGAAATGACTGCGAAGTGTATCCCGCGTTCGTCAGTTTGGTCCTCATAGAAACGGATGCTTCCCATGCATTCGCCCTGAAAGTAAGGGGGTTCTTCAGCATCGAAAATGGCAACGAGAAGATCGCGTTCAAGGCCGCCGCTTTGAGATATGGCATCAGCTACTGCGAGACTGATTGCGACTGAGGCTCCATTATCATCCGCACAGGGAGCATCAATGACGCTATCATAATGAGCACCAATTAATACAGGTGAGAGATTCCTGTTTTTGCCAGGTATCACACCGGCAAAGTTCTTAAAGCCAATACCTTCCATTTGGTAAGGAAGTGAGAAGCTGTCGCTCTTGTAGGGGATACATCCAATTTCTTGTAGGCGTTTCTCTACCCACTGTTCTGCGAGTTCATGACCTTTGGTTCCAACACGTCGTCCACAGGGGAGACAGAGTTCACGGACATCTTTTTCAAGTTGGTTAGCAAGTTTTTGATTCGTTTTCATTTTTTCAATTTTGGTTAGTGGCGGCAAAAATTGCGCCCTATAAATATTATTGCGCGATACGCGCGCACGTGAGGAAGCTCACCGAGCAGGTGACTATTGTCATGCTTTGGGGGTGAAAGTTAGGTCACCCTAGCTCTCGATGGAGGGCCATAAGCTCAAAAAAATTAGCGAGTATTTTAGCTGCTAACTAAAGAGGGGTATAACCTGATCTTCGCCAGCATACTCAAAGGTGAGAAAAACGATTTTGTAGTGTTCCTCATCAAAATAGTAAACCAACCGATTGCCTTGGTGAGTAAATCTCCAAACTTCCTCTAAGTCAGGATGGATTGCTTCTTTTTTGCCAAAATCTGGTTCCAAGGAGTTGAAGTAAATCATGCCAAGCGCATCGCGAAGCCACTGTTTCGTTTCCTTATCACAATAGTCCAATGATACTACTAGGTTTCTTGCAATAACAACGTGTGTGGTTGTGTATACGCCAACGCTCGGAGTTACATGTACTCCTTTTTCTCGATATTCTTTTTTAATACCAAAATAGCGTTTATTCTCGGCCGTCTTACATTCTTCAAGGCATTTTTCATAAAGCTTTTCAAGGCTCTCGAAACTAGTATGCCGATCAAGTTCCCCAAAGCTAGTATGCCGGTCCAATGTTTCCAGAAGCGCATCGACTCGATATTTAAAGAGTTTCTTCCTCCTTATGGAATCGAGTCCTTCGATTAGCTTCATTAAATTAAAATGTTTTTTTTCGCCCTTCGCATCTTTGAGAAGTTTGAGAATTCTGATGGCCTCTTTTGCCCAGTTCTTGCAGTGTTTCAAATATGCTTTGTCGTTAAATCGTGGATGATCTTCGGTCTCTTTATAATGATCTAACAACACATGGATGACACAGCCGACGATCACGAGTGGCCAGAAGACCGAAACCACGATGAGCCGCACCGAAAAGGGAATCTTTATTTTTTTCGCTTTATTCGTTCCAAAGATCCCAGCTAACTCCTCGTCCTCAATATCAGGTTTTTCACCCTTTATTTGCATCAAAGCAGCGGTGGCTAGGAGCATTCCAGGGTCATCTTTGCTATCGTTGACAAGAGTGTTCCATTTTTTCTTACCTTTCTTCCTCTTCTTCCTTTCTTTTGGATCAAGCCTCTCAGTCCAGACTCCGAAAGAGAAAATTATCAGCCCGATAGCGCAGTAAAGATAAAACAAGATCTGTAACATTCTTTCTTAGTTAGGTGCGCAAATATTGGAAGACGAGGGCGTGGTGAATTGTGCTTATTTAGCTGTATTTAGTTTAGACCGCCGCCACCGATGGCCTTCTCATCAACGTCTTCAAAGCGTGGCGGTGCACCCGTTAAACGCATTTCAAATTCATTGGATTGGATTGAAACGCAGTGTTTAAGCTTTGAAGCAGATTCAAACTCCCTCTCATTAGTCACTAACTACATATTTTCATGATACTTTGAGCAGTGGTGTTCTGCCGGGTTAGGGGTTTCCTCTAACTGATGCCACTACATCTCACACTGAAACGAAAGCTTGGCCCAGCTAGGAGCACCAGGGGGAGGGGTGTGGCAGTTTTGAACATGTCTAATCTCTTCGCGTATTCCCTTTCATAGTAGCAGGTAGGGTAGACAAAAAATTTTTAATATTTTGGGATACAAAAATGGCTTGTAGCACGCATGGCTCTTCATACAGTATTTGGTAGAAATAAATCCTATGAAGATAACAGTCGCTACCTTGATCTCCCTCTTTCTTTTTTCCTCATGCGTCTTTTCTGGGAAAAATATCCCCGATAAGGCCCTAACTAAATTTTGGTTCAATATTCCAAACCATTCAGTCGAACCAGGCTACAGGTTGTGGGAAAGAGCTGAGGATGGAAATTGGACTGAAACTTATCCATCGGGGCTTCAATCAGAATTTAAGGAAGAAGGTAGGGATGTTGTAGATGACCTTCCAGGAACGGTTGTTGTGAAAATTAGTGGGGATGAGAAAACCACTAAGACGGCAGATGGTAAGTTTGGTGTCTTTATTCCAGATTTTCAAGAAACTAGAACCTCTCCCTATTTTAGAAAATTAACAGAAGACGGATGGGAAGATTGGTTTAAAGGCGGTATCGCTATAAATCCAGTTCTCACAGGTGACGGGTCTGTTGTTGGCACTATGCCGTCAACTAAGTGATTCAAC
>MDTG01166254.1_pt1 | contig 15122 bp, 19 predicted proteins | sample 811421 | NCBI WGS metagenome assembly MDTG01 (sample SAMN05326645, study PRJNA326480) | marine metagenome | isolation source: seawater | place: Pacific Ocean: South East | collected 2011
ACGCCGCCATGAACACCGCAATGCCCACCAGGCCAGCCGCACCAAAGCGCATGCCGATGCGTGCAGCCAGCTGCTTCCAAGTAAGGTTGATCAGCGTGGACGCTCGCAGCATCTCGCCGCTGAGGCCGGAAGCCAGGGCCAACAGTATCGCCATCCACAACGGGATCTCGGCAATCGCCTTGCCGAGTGGTGCGGGGTTGCTCGGATCAGACATGCGGCCTCCAGCGGCTGAATAAAAAACCCCAGCCGTCCAGCCGGGGAAGGAGCCCATCAGGGCTGCCGTGATAGGTGGCGTCGTATCCTTGGCAGGGTGACCGCCCGCCAGACGCCAGAAACAAAAAACCCGGCACGGTGGCCGGGTTAGCTGCATCCTCTCGGGACGCACGAATACAAAGATGACACCTTTTTACGCCTTGATTCTAATGGCATCAAGCGGGACTTAATGCCATCGGTGAATAACCTATCAATGCGGTACAAATAACCCTAAAACGCGCAGTAAATATCAGAACAGCACATCACTTACTGGCTCTGTTTGTCCTGCCGACTCACCTAACAAACCCTAGAGGGACGGCGTAACCTACTGATATTTATATTATTGTCTTACTGTCTAACTATAAGTAATAAAAATGCGCGCAAGGGAGCGCGTGCGCGTGGTGCGTGCATCTATGCGGGTGTGTACCTACAGGGGAAAAGCGAGGTAAAGGTGGGACGGCAAGACAAAGCCTTGCAGGCTGCGGCCTCGCGCCGTCCTGCTGGGCAAAAACCCGGCAGGACAGCAGCGAGACAGAGAGACAGAATAACGCGCATCAGGCCGCCAACCTCTGCGCCAGGGCGTCACGGATGTGATGGTGCGCTGTATCCAGCGCGTTGTAATAGGACGCAACACAGCCATAGCCAAGCCTGTCGGCCATACGCGCAATACTCCCATTGCGCCAAAGGTAGTGCTCATACACCAATCGCTGTAAGTCATAGCGCAGCATATTAACCACCAAGTCCGTCACCGGGAAGCGCGGATCCCCTTGGTAACTGCCTCGCCGCGTTGAAGGTATCACCACGCCCTTAGAGTCGATGGCTGCCGCCAGGCTGCACTTCACGCCCTGCGGCCCAACCTGCTCTCCCCGGGCAGCGCGCTTATGCTCCTCTGCCCACTCCTCCAGTAACTCATCAATAGCTTTAATCATCAGAACGGCGCCCCCTTCGCTTCCCTCGCCTCCTCGGCAGCCTTATCAGCCGCATCGCCTGCCGCCTTCCAGCTGTCCGGTTTGATGTAACCCCAAGGCCGGTGTCCGCTTCGAGTAGCCGTCGAGCAGCGCTTACGCCGCCAGCCCAGCCGGTGCATGATCTGACCCACGCGCATCTGCTCAGGCTTGCCCCAATGGCCAAGATCGAGCTTGAGCGCATCGGCAAACACCTGATCACCCGTCACAAGGTCCTTGCGCTCTGGCTGCTCCAACCAGTCACGGATCGGGTGTTCCCACACATCCACCATGTAGCGCGCGTCTTGCTGCTCGGCAAATTCTGGCGCCTCATGCTTCTCAACCCACCAGCGTTCGCCCGCCTTGTAGCGGGCCACCGCTTCCGCCCACAGCTGATCGCGGATCTCGCGCAAATGCGGAATGTCCACAAAGCTGCAGAACACCGGCCAGTAACGGCGGTTACCTGTTGTATCTTTGAGGTATTCATCTTGGTTGGTGGTCCCCGCGAACACACACTGGCGTGGCACGTCCACCGTTCTGCGGCCGTAGCTTTCGCGGTAAGTATCGATGTAGGCCGAGAAGAACTGCTTGGCCTTGGTGCTCTCTGCCTTGTTGAAGCTGTCCAGCTCGCCCAGCTCGATGATCCACTTTCCCCGTATTGCCTGATAAGCGTCCTTGTCACCCAGGTTGATGGGGGAGTCCATGAACCAGGCACCGCCCAGCACCGAGAGCGCCGTGGACTTACCCTCACCCTGGCCACCCTCAAGAATCAGCACACTGTCAGCCTTGCAGCCGGGATCCATCACCCGCGCTACCGCACTGATCATCCAGCGGGCAGACACCTTGGTCACATAGCTGCTGGGGGCAGCACCCAAAGCGCTCTGCAGCCAAAAATCCAACCTGCCCTGCCGATCCCATACCAGCCCATCAAGGTACTCACGCACCGGGTGCCATGAGTTATCAGCAGCCACAACCGCCACCGCCTCCACTACCGCCGTTGAGCGCACGCGCAAGTTGTACTGCTCAGCCAGCCAGCTCACCACACGCACATCATCCAGATCGCTCCACTCGCCCGGCCTGCCCCCATAAGGGGGCGTGCGACGCTTGAGAATCTTGCTGCTGAACTCGTTAAAGGCAATAACACCCTGCCAGCGCTCATCGTTGCCCAATATCAGCTGCACGTTATGCATGTGCGGATGCAACGCCCCACTTTCTGCGCGCTGCAGCTTATCCTTCCAGCCGCCTACCGCCGCCGGGCGAACCACAGCCATCACCTGCCGGTGTACCTCCTCCAGCCCGGCAGACAAGTGCAGATCGTTAAAGTCGGTCTCTTTGTCGCCACGCTCACCCAGCCAGCGCGGCACGACCATCTGGCCGCCGTGGATCTTCGCCGCCTTGTCGGCCTTCTCAACGCCCGGATTCCAAGGGTCGCCATTAGGCCGTTTGGTCTGCCAGTCGTCATCGGCGCAAAACAGCAACTGCCGACCAGGGAACAGCTCACGCATCACCTTGCCCACCGGCAGCAGGTTACCGGCATCAAAACAAATAACCGTCGCCAACCCGGTGGCCGTGTGCAGGCTTGCGCCCGTAGCGTATCCCTCTGCAATCAAGATAGTTTCGCCCGGCTCTGGATGCGGGCCAATCATGTGATAGGCACCTTCTTTGGCCACACCATAAGGCCAATAGGTTTTGTCGCGCCCTAGCTTATCTTGCACCTCGGGATAGATCACCTGCAGGCCAGCTATCTTGCCCTTGGCATTGCGCATCGGCACAAGGCACGCGCCCGACTTAGGCGCATAACGCAGCCCATAGCCCACAATGTTTTTGCGTTGCAGGTAGGCGCTTTGACCCTTGGTGGGCATGCGCTCAAACATACCGGCCGCACGCTTCGCCGCGCGCGCGGCGTCACGCTCCTGCGCCTCGGCTTTCTTGGCTTTTGCCTGCTCCATGCGCGCCTTCATCAGCTGGCGGTCTTCATCGCTCAGCTTGACGCCCTTGGGCTTTATCTTCTGCGTCTCACCAATGCGCCAACTGCCGTATGAGCCAAAAATGATGGTCTCACCGCTATCGGTGCGCTCGTCATAGGCGATGTACCAGCCGGTTTTCTCACCAGCTTTATCGTCCTTTGCCTTAACCCTGGTCAGCTTGCCAAACACCAGGGGCGTCTTTACCTGCAGCCCGTAGTCGTCAAACTGCGCGATTACCTCATCAATCACCTTATCCATTGCGGCCACCCCGCGCCTGATAGTGAGACGCGCAAGGTGTACAGAGCTTGCACCCCGGCACAGCTAGGCGCCGCGCCTCGGGTATGTCTTCACCGCAACTATCGCAAAACATCAAAGAAGGCCCAGCAGGCGCAGCCGGCCGAGCAGCCGCAAGGTGAGCCACCAGCCATCCATCGTGGCAATCGCTTGCGCGATCTGCGTCATCAGCCATTGTCTGAGCCCTCCGCGTCACGCTCCAGCACCCGCTCCAGCATCATCAGCGACGCCTGCCCCTGCCGGATCTGCAGCTTGCAGGCTGCCAACTCCCGCTGATCTATCCGGCCATCATTGGCCAGGCCTTCTGAAATCACGTTCATCAGCTCAGATTGCTTGGCCAGCGTCTTACTAGTCGCGTTAATCACAGAACCGACGGTTTGCCGCTCCAGGCTTTCACCGTGCAGCAGCTCGCGCAAATCCAGCCAGCAGGCATCACCATAGGCCTCGCACATTGAATCCATAATGCGCGGATCCCGCGTGGCGGTTGTCACCTCTTCAATATCGTCAGGGTTGGCAGCGTGCGTGGGCTGAGTGGGGCTCAGCTTGTGCTGCAGGGTGGTAGCGTTACGCCCGTAGATGGCGGCTATCGCTTTGGCACCGCCGATGTAATCCCGGCTGGCGTGATAAAGGGCCAGGGCGAGTGGTAACACTTCGCGCTTGGCCCTTTCGGTACAGCTCATTGCTGCTCGGCTCATGGCATTAACCTCAAAAGTCTGCCAGTGCCACGGCCCGCCTGTTTTGATACAGTCAGTTCCGTGAGCACTCCTCGTGGTCACAAACAGGGGCGAATCTGTGGTGGAAAAGCCCCTGATAAACGGCCAGCCAATCTGTGGTGGAGAAGCTGGCAAGCCCTGCGCAAACAGGGCGGACTGCAAGGCTCAGCCGTTTGGCTGGGCCTTTGCTTTCTTCAAGCTGCTTGATTCTGCTGATAATCGCCGGAGGGCGGAAACACATCATCAAGCGTACAGGGAGCGCCTAGCGTGTTAAGAGCCAGAACAATAGCCCTCGACTCTGCCAGACCAGGCACCCTAGAGTGATTCTCATAGTTACCCAGCCGGCTTTGCTTCCAACCCAGCCGGCGTACCAGCTCCGACTGCTTGATCTCATGCTTTTTTCGGATATCTGCTATCAGGTTCATATTCAGTCCTCGCTTCGGCGCCATATTAATCACGATACGCAATACAAAGCAACACGGCGAATCCCGAAAAGTGAAAATAAGAATTCACGCTGCGTGATATAAAACACAGATGAACACACTAGGTCAGCGAATCGCATATCACCGAAAGGCAAAGAAACTCAGCCAAGCACAGCTGTCAGAGCTGTGCGGCTGGGGCGCACAATCACGCATTGCAAACTATGAAAAGGATAACCGCGAGCCCAACCTAGCCGACATCAGGAAGATCAGTACACAGCTAGGCGTACCGATTGGAGAGCTGATAGGCATCAGCGCCCAGGCAACTAGAGAGACCTCGCAGGGCTACGACGTATTAGCAGCCAAGGAAGGAACAGTGCCAGTGGTAGGCAAAGCAAAGCTAGGAGCAGATGGCTATTTTGACGCTATGGATTATCCCCAAGGCCACGGGGACGGGATTCTGCTCATCAACAGCGACGACCCGAACGCCTACGGTCTTCGCGTAGTGGGCGACAGTATGCACCCACGCATTAAGAACGGTGAATTCGTACTGATCGAGCCGAACAAGCCTTACCACACGGGCGATGAAGTAATGGTGCGCACTTCAACCGGCAAGAGCATGATCAAGGAGTTCATTTATCACCGGGACGGCATGTATCGCTTTGATAGCGTCAACCAAGATCACGCCCCTATTCACTTACATGAATCCGAAGTAACAAAGATTCACCTTGTTGGCGGCATCCTAAAATCCTCTAGGTTTTTCGATACGTGATTATTTAATCACTATATGTGTTGACATATAAATTTCATTACGTGATATTCGCCTCATCTCCACCACAGATGAGGCAACGTCATGTCACAACCTGCAACCGTCCACGTCTTACCAACGTGCGACACCCTCCGCATATTTGAGCTACGCAACGCCCTACGGGGCACCGGCGGCAAGCTGGTCGTACAGAAGCCCAAGCCGGTAAGCGCACGCACCACCCCCAGCAACCCGTGGGGAGGTGATGCAGCATGAGCCACTTTAATTTCACCATTCCCGAAACCGGCCGCACATTGCTGGCCGCACAGTTCGCGCTCAACAACACCTTTGACCACAGATGCACCGCTCCAGGCGCTGGCACCATCCCTGTGTCTGTTGGCTTTGAACAAGGCGACAACGAGGTCCAGGTTACGGTGTGCTGCGGCGATAGCACCAACCGCATCACCCTGGAGCGTCACACCGACTCACAAACCAAGCTGATCCGCTTCATTGAAGACGCGGTAAACGAAAGGCTGGACAACGCCCGCCTTGCTCCAGCTCAGCTGATCCCCCTGCCCGCAGAGCAGCACACTCTCAACCGGCAGCAAAAACTACAGGTAGCCGAGCTGGTCGAGGAAGGCGGCTTTGCTGACTTCACTCTGGCAAGCGCCACCATCAAGGTGGCGGTAAACCCCTGCCCAGCTGGCGGCTTACCCCACGCAATTCTCGCATGCGGCCAGGTAGTTATGTCGCTGCAGACCGGGCTAGACCAAAACACCTGCTACCGCCGCATGGTGGACGCCATCAACAACCTTGCCAGCGCAATGCTGACGCAAGCGGCCGCGTAGGGGGTGAGCCATGATTCGCAACCTACAGAAAGCCGCCCGACAGCTGGGCACTACCCGCCCGGATCTGATTGCCCGCATGAAGAAAGCCGGGCTGCTGAATGAGCAGAACCTGCCTTCACACCCCATGCGCGACAAGCTCTACCTGCAGATAAAAGACGGCAGCTGGTACCACCCCGAGTTAGGCCTGCAATACAGCCAGTCCACCCGCGTAACCCAAGCGGGCATCAACTGGCTGGCCGACAAGCTGGGTCTGGAGCGCCCGCAGATACCGGAGGACAACCGAGGTGTGGCCTAGACAGTACACGGCCAGGATTCAGGCACTGCCAACCAAGGAAGAGCGCCAAGCGGCGCTGGCCGAGGTGCCAGAAGACTACCGCGAACTGGTTAAAACCCACGTTAAAAACGCCTGGTACCACCCACGGGCAAACAAGAAGAGCAAGTGACCATGAGTGACCACGACAACCAGCGCCCCATGCGCTTTCGCCTACCGCCCGCCGCCGACACCCTGGAACGCCTGTTCCGCGTGTTTGGTGACGAGCTACTGCCCGTAGAAGAGGTGCGCACGCGCTACTTCCGCACCATCAACGAGGCCACCTTTCGCGGCCAGCTCGGTACCGAGCGCATCCCCCTGCCGGTCACCACTCTAGACAACAGCCAGAAGGCCGGCCGCTTCATCCACATTCGCCACCTAGCCGCGTATATCGAAGAACGCGCTTGGGAGGCAGACCAGCAACAGGCCAGCCGGGATGAACCGGCAGACCAAACCCCCTGACTGCCACCACCAGTCAGCACATCACGAGGAAGCAACCATGACCCAGCAAGAGATTGTTTTGGCGGTATCCATTGGCATCTGCCTGCTGTCGTACCTGTTCGGCATGCTCACTGGCCGCAAAGTATCCGGCAAGGCCAAGCAAGAGGTGATCGAGCATCTGCGTAACCAGGTGCTCAACCAGCGCCGCCTGACCTATGAGCAAGAGCAGCGTTGCACCAACCTGCAAGCCGAAGTCAGCAGCCTGCGCCTGCACCGCACCACCCAACGAGCCAGGACCAAGCACGAGCGCTACACACTACTGCGCGCCGGGCATGAGCTGCGGCTGGCCAGCCAGACCTTTGCGGGCCTGCAGTCCAGCGAGCATGCCGCCACCGCGCAAACGCTCAGCACCGAGCTGCTGCAGATGGCCAACGCCGTTGGCGATCCAGACTGGGCCGAGAAAGATCAGGACCAGGGCGACGTAATGGAGGCTGCAGCATGACTTGGATTCTGACCCACACCGGCATCAAGTTTGACCTACTGGCGCCAACCCCGGCCATGATCGACCAGCGCGACATAGCCCACGCCCTGTCAAACCTATGCCGCTTCAACGGCCACACCCACACGCATTACTCAGTGGCCGAGCACAGCATCCGCGTAGCGCAGATCGTGCCGGTACAGTTCCAATTGGCCGCCCTGCTGCACGACGCAACAGAGGCCTACGTGGGTGACATGGTGCGACCACTCAAACAAGTCATGCCCGACTTTCGGAAGGTCGAAAAGCGGATCTGGCAGGCCATCTGTGAGCGCTTCGACATGCCAGAGATACTGCACACCTCAGTGCATGCCGCTGACATGACACTGCTGGCCACCGAGCGCCGCGACCTGATGCCCGATCATCCCGGCCAATGGCATTGCCTGCAGGGCATTACGCCGCTGAAAGCTCGCATCGTGCCCTGTAACGCAGTTACCGCAGAAGTGCAGTTCCTGACGCTGCTAATGGAGCTACTAGCCTCCACCCACCGCGCCAAGGTGCAAGGCGGTGCCGCATGAGCGCCTATGTAATGCAAGCGCTCAGCGCCAAACGCCGCGCGCACCTGGCTAATGTTGCCCAGCTTAAAGCCACCCTCCCCGATCTGGAGCCAGACACCGCCGCCCGCGCACACTGGACGCTAGCGAACCTGCAGAGCCAGATCGAACAACTCGACGCGCAGCTACTGCGCAACAGCCAGAGGGCGGCCTGATGACTCACAACACCACGCAAGCCGGTGCCAGCCGCCAATCAAGTCACCCGACAACAAAGAGTCACTGCCCCGCAGGGGCAGGCCTTATCAACCAGGGTGAAGCCACAAAAACCGCGCATACCCCACCACAAGCGTGCGCCACGCCCGCCATTGATCGAGCTATCGCAACAACAAGCAAAGCCCCGCACGCGCAGCTTGCCGTGGGGTATAAGCCCCCTCAGCCCGGCACCACCGGGCACACGAAAGAGGACGCAGCCGTGACCAGTCCCACTCCAAGCGGCATGCAGATGCCCAAAGCCTGCGTAAGCTGCGCCCACTTCACCGGCCAAGGCTTCGCCAACGATGAGCACTGCCCCTTCAAGAGCTGGAACGGCCCAAAGAATCGCACTCCGTTTGGCACCTGCAGCCAGCACAAGCAAGAGGTGTTCGCCACCGAGATCTGCGGCAGTTACCAGTGTGAAGCAGGGGTAACAAGCCACCCGGTAACCAACCGGCCGCAGCCACGCCAGCCCCTGCAGGAGCAGCTATTCGTCCAAGGCGGTGCATTATGATAAAGCGCACTTACAAGCACTTTAGTTTCTGCTGCGGCCTCGGATCCGGTGCGGCCGGATTCAATGACAGCGTGATGCGCCTGCAAAACATGCAAGGCAGCTGGCGTTGCTTAGGCGGCATAGATGTGGACCCCGCAGGCCTCGCCGACTTTGAAAAAGCCACCGGCGTAAAAGGCACTTTGCAGGATCTATTTACCCGCGATCAGTACGCCCGCTTTCACGGTAGCGAGCCGCCACCAGGCTGGCAGGAAGCAACCATTGAAGACGTGCGCCGCGCGGCCAACAACGAAACACCCGATGCCGTTTTCATCAGCAGCCCCTGCAAGGGAGCCAGCGGCCTGCTATCGCAAAGCCTGAGCTTGACACCCAAGTACCAGGCGTTGAACGAACTGACCCTACGCTGCGTATGGCTGATGCTGGAAGCCTGGAAAGATGACCCGGTAAAACTCATCGTGTTTGAGAACGTGCCGCGCCTGGCCAGCCGTGGCCGGCACCTATTGGAACAGATCAAACAGCTGTTCAGCTTTTACGGTTACGCCGTAGCAGAGACAGTGCATGACTGCGGCAAGATCGCGGGCTTAGCACAGAGCCGGAAGCGCTTCCTGCTGGTAGCGCGCCACGTGGAGAGTGTGCCGGCATTCCTGTATCAACCACAAACGCATCGCCTCAAAGGTGTGGGCGAGATCCTTAGCCGCATGCCACTGGCCGGGGATGTTGAGTTGGCAGGGCCGATGCATCGCGTACCGAATCTGCAGTGGAAAACGTGGGTGCGCCTTGCCCTGGTCGAAGCAGGCGGCGATTGGCGAAGCCTCAGCCGCTTCGCGGTAGAAGATGGCCACCTGCGGGACTATGCCATTGTGCCGGAGTTTCAGCGCGGCTACTTGGGCGTCAACAGCTGGGAGCAACACGCGGGCACCATTGCCGGCCGCAGCGGCCCAACCAATGGTGCTTTCTCGGTCGCAGATCCACGGTTTGAACAGTCAGCCAAGTGGAAGGATGGCCAACAATATGGTGTTGTCCCTTTTAACGACAACGTGGGCGCAATCACCGGCCAGAAATCACCAGGGCAAGGTAAATTCAGCGTGGCGGATCCACGGCCAAACTGGAACCGCCAGCGAAGTAACTACCAAGTGGTGCCGTTCGACCAGCACGCCGGCGTGATCATCGCAGGCGGAAAAGGGGTACAGGGTGGCTGGCAGTCCGTCGCAGATCCTCGCATCCTCGATCGGAGCAAAGGTGATGCATACCTGACCGGCGGCCACTACGGCGTTGTCGCCTGGGAACAACACAGCGGCGCCGTCTCTGCGCGCGCAAAGCACGACAACGGCCGCTGGTCAGTAGCAGACATTCGCATGCCTGCAGCCAGCGACCACATAGCCTGCGTGATACGAAGCCTTGACGGCACATGGCACCGGCCATTTACCACGCTGGAATGCGCCGCCATCCAGAGCATGTTTGATCCAGAGGATATATGGCGGCCATGCCAGAGAACAGGCGAGCTTGAATTGGTGGGTGACCAGTTCACGCTGCATGGCAGCAATGACAGCGCATGGCGGGAAAGAATCGGCAACGCGGTACCGAGGAAGGCGGGCAAAGCAATAGCGGACGTGATGCTAACCACGCTGATGCTTTCAGATATGGGCGAGACCTTCACGCTGAACAGCATGCCGGTATGGGTACGGCCAATGGCAATGGCTATCAGCCTGAGCAGGCAAGAAAACGAAGACATAGGTGAACTGAGATGAATACTCTTTTCCTGCTGATGGCTCAGTACAACGGCCAAGCTGTAGTTCCGCTGGATAAGGTCTGCGCGGACTACTTCTGTCACCTAAGTCCCGAAAAGCTGCAGCGTAAAGTAATGGCGGCAGAGATAGATCTGCCAATTGTGAGAATGGAAGGCAGCCAGAAAGCAGCACGCGGAGTGCATGTGCAAGATTTGGCCAAGTACCTGGACGATCAGCGCGCAAAAGCTGTTATTGAAAATGACAAGCTTCAGGGGAGATTTCGCCAGGCCAGTTAGGCTTGGCCGCCTGACTAACTACAAGGGGTGTATATCAACTAGGGCGATCTCAATATATTTACACCCGACAGGAAATCTTTAACTCGATGCTCCGCTATTTCGCGACAGTTTAGAAATCCATCTAGATTTTTCGCCGAGTTCCAACCGTCAATGTAAAGTGTTGTTTTGACCCGATGTGATATTTGTGGATGGGATGACGCTACATTGCTTACATTCAGGTGTGCGGCGAAGTCTCCGCTAGCCATTCCTTGCTTATAGTCAAGGCATCCTGTCTCCCATATTTCTTCGGCTATAGATGACTGTGTCACTTCTGATCGTGATTTGTTAATTTCCTCGATGGCATCATCACTTAATTTTTCTGGGCTTAGTGTGTCACAGCCGCTACCGTTCACAAGAAAGCTGGCTGTTCTTGCATGCCAAGATACATGACAGTCTCCGTACTCCATGGAGTAGCCGTTCATCTCGTCCCAGTAGTCACTTGGCACGCTGTATTCATTTGCTATGCAGGGCGAACTTGAAATTAGAGCTAACGCAAAGGCTTGTAATTTGTTCATCCGTTTTATCCCCAACGCGAAATTAAGGCGCGTGCTGAACGTGCGTACCTGCGAGTACGGACGCACTTAGGCACTTTATTAGGCGCCATTACCCTGAAACTAATTGAGCGATAATTGCGCCTACCGAGAGAGCTAGGGCCACTAAAGAAACTCCTAGCGACCAGGCGAACTTGGAATGCTCCTGATCGTGGCAAGCAAGGATTGCTGCCAAGTACGGAAAGTTGACTACATTTCTCATGTCGCCCGCTACCTGAGCGAACAAATGGATATAGCTATTATCTCCTATCTTATGACGGTATTTGTGATCAAGATAGGAGTTTAAGTAACCGAATAGCAAATATTTGCTTGCGCCAAGGCGGCTGGCAACTGCCTCCATGTCAATCGGAATCATGACCTGCCCGACAGATCCCTTTTCTGGTTGAAAAGGGTACTGCGGCAAATACATATCGTAAATGCAGCGTAGCAATTGTCTTTCGGTAGGAATCTTGTTTTTCATGGTTAGCAGAACGCCTTGTTGATAGACAAAAAATTGTTGGTTAATTAGCGACAAAGGAGCAAAACCCAACTATAAGCTTCAATTCACTCAAAATGTCTGATCTAAGCTTTCAGTCTAACTCGTGCACCCAGCTTAACAGGCGCCGCCAGAATCGTCTCAAGCCAAGGCCAGTTCACATAACGATCTCCCCGACCCCGCATGTGGGTATAGCGCCGCAAAGAGTTCCAGTCCCTATGCCCAGACACGCTTGCCACCCGGGGAATATCCCAATCCATTTCAAACAAGCGGCTCACGCCATCATGCCGCAGGTCGTGAAAGCGCAAACCCTCAATGTCCAAAAACTGACACGCTCGGGTAAACGAAGCAGAAACAGAGCTTGTATTGAAAGGGAATATCTCCGGACAGTTTCGCGGCATACTCTGCACAATGGCCCAGGCCTCATCAGGTAGATAGCACCACACGTCATTGCCGATCTTTTGTCCTGGGTTTTTCATATCGCGCACCAGCACTCGCTGGCCATCCTCATCCAGATCGTCCCAGCGTATGCGCATGATTTCATCCTGCCGTCGGGTAGAGTAAATGGCAAAAGCGATGATCTTTTGCATGGGGTTAGATGACGGACGGCGCTGTTGGATCTCCGCATAGTGCTTCATCAACTTTTCGAGCTCTTCGAGCGTTGGGCGCCGGTCTCGCTCCTTGCTGCGCGATGCCATACCCATTTTGCGCAGCACTTTGCGGGCGTCCGTCATGGCATGCGAGTCTACGTCATACCCCCACGCAGGCCGGGCAACGGACATCACCGCGCCAAGGTGCGATAGGTCATTACCCACGGTCTGAGGCTGAACCGCCCCACCCTCTTTACTAATGCGCCAGTGCCCGAACTCAACCAACCGCTGACTGGTCAACTCAACATCCGCCAAGTCACCCAGCCATGTGGCAGCGATCGCGCTGAGAGTAGCGCGCTTGGTTCTGCCCAGCGGCCGGACCCGCTCGAACTCATCCAGGTATCGAGTAATCATCTCGCGCACCGAGGCTCCAACGCGCATGGCACGATCAAGGGCTCCCCGCTGGGCCAGCTCGACCTCTCGCCGCTTCAACCAGGCGTTGGCTGCTGGCTTGCGGTCAAAGGTCTGACTTTCCTGATAAACTACATTGCCCTTGCGCTTGATACGTATCTGCGCAGTGAAGCTACTAGAACCATTCTTTTTTTTGCGTGCCGTAATCGTACCCATAGCGGTGCTACAATTCCTGAGGACGGTGCTACATTGTAGCACTACCCCCTGAGAAACAAGCGAAAACGGCATTAAAAGAGCTACAAACAGGCACTCAGCAATGCACCCAAACCAGCCATCCAGCCCAGCAACCACGCACCCAGAGCCCAATCGCCGCTTCTCCGTCGCGCCGATGATGGATTGGACTGACCGGCATTATCGTTACTTCGCCCGGCTGATCACGCGCCATGCGTTGCTATATACCGAGATGGTGACCACCGGTGCCATTATCCATGGCGATCGCTCACGCTTTCTGGGGTTCAACCCTGAGGAGCATCCGCTTGCGCTGCAGCTCGGTGGCAGTAATGCCGATGAATTGGGCCAGTGCGCGGCGCTAGCCGAGCAGGCAGGTTTTGCTGAAGTAAATCTGAACGTTGGCTGTCCTAGCGACCGGGTGCAAAACAACTTGATTGGCGCCTGTCTGATGGGCCACCCGCAATTGGTTGCCGATGGCGTCAAAGCCATGCGCGACGCTTGCCAAATACCGGTGACGGTTAAACACCGCATTGGCATTAACGGCCGCGACAGCTACGCAGAGCTCTGTGATTTCGTTGGGCAGGTACATGAGGCTGGCTGCACCACCTTTGCTGTGCATGCGCGAATTGCCATCCTTGAGGGGCTGTCACCCAAAGAGAACCGCGACGTACCGCCACTGAAATACGACGTAGTACACCAGTTGAAGCGTGACTTTCCACAGCTGGAAATCCTGCTTAACGGCGGTTTGACCGACCTAGAGGTGATGCAGCAGCATTTACAAGATCTCGATGGCGTCATGGTCGGACGTGAGGCTTACCACAACCCCTATATGATGGCTGAGGTTGATCATCGTTTCTACGCGGACGACACCCCGCCATTATCCCGTCTTGAGGTTATGGCCAGGATGCGACCCTACATCGCCCGCCACATCGAGCAGGGTGGCGTTATGAATCACGTTACGCGGCACATTCTTGGCCTGTTTCAAGGCTTACCCGGTGCCCGGCATTTCCGTCGCCAGCTAAGCAGTGCCATTCATAAGACCGATCAGCCACTGGCGCTCTATGATCAGTTACTGGACGATATGACACTGCGCCAGCAGCCACGCGATTGCGAGCGTCAGCCCGCTTGAGGTAAGGTCAAGGCAATCTGTCGACGCATACGGAATGCCATGAGCTCAAAACTGGAAAGTCTTAAACAACACACGCTGATCGTCGCCGACACTGGCGACATTGAAGCCATTCGCACCTTGCAGCCGGTTGACGCGACTACCAACCCCTCCCTGCTGCTGAAGGCGGCAGAGCAGCCAAGCTACAGCCCTTTGCTTGATAAGGTAATAGCTGACGCCAGGAGCGCTACCAATCCGGTAGCCGAAGCCTGCGATCGCTTTGCCGTTGCGGTCGGTAGTGAAATCATCAAGCTGATCCCTGGCCGCATCTCAACCGAGGTAGATGCACGCCTGTCATTTGATCGCCCTGCAACGCTGAAAAAAGCCATTGAGCTAATCGAGCGCTATGAACGTGCAGGCGTCACCCGCGACCGCGTTCTGATCAAGATCGCCTCCACGTGGGAAGGCATCCAGGCCGCGGCTGAGCTAGAGCGAGAAGGCATTCAGTGCAACCTCACCCTGCTCTTCTCCTTTGCTCAGGCCAAGGCCTGCGCCGACGCTGGTGTTTTTCTGATTTCACCCTTCGTGGGTCGTATCTACGATTGGTACAAAAAACAGGAAGGGCGCGATTTCAGCGGCCTGGATGATCCAGGCGTGCAATCCGTTGCGCGAATTTACCGATACTACAAGAAGCATCTGTATAACACCGTTGTCATGGGCGCCAGCTTCCGCAATATGGGACAGATAGAGGCGTTGACCGGTTGTGACCGACTCACCATCAGTCCCGCGTTATTGCAGAGCCTGAAGGATGAGGACGGCGTATTAACGCCCTCCTCGCTGCTGACCAACGGGCAGGTAGATGAACGCGATATTTTGAATGAAAGTCGCTTCCGCTGGCAGCATAATGAAGATGCTATGGCCACAGAGAAACTGGCAGAAGGCATACGCGCCTTTGCTGCCGATCAGGTCAAG
>MDTG01011155.1_pt1 | contig 15121 bp, 11 predicted proteins | sample 811421 | NCBI WGS metagenome assembly MDTG01 (sample SAMN05326645, study PRJNA326480) | marine metagenome | isolation source: seawater | place: Pacific Ocean: South East | collected 2011
CCTCCTGGAGCAGGATCACGTCAAAGTCGGCCATCTTGGCCGCGAGCGTAAGCCACTTCTTCGCCAGCTCGGCGCCCTTGTGCGTGCCCTCGTACTCGTCCCCGTCGTCGCGGTTGGTGGTCTCCGTGTACGCCTTGTTGGCGCTGCCCAGGCGCATCTTGCACGCGTTGAAGCTGCAGATGCGCAGCCGGTGGTGCGTGTCCACGGTGACGGGCGCAGCCGCCTCCTCGAGCGGCGGCGGCTCGGGCGGCGCTTCTGGTGGCGACGCCGCCGCAACGAGCTGGATGAAGGCTGCCGCGCGCTCCTCGCGGTCCTTGCGCGCCGCCTTCTCGTCGTCCGTCAGCTCCGGCACGCCGCCATCCGCACCGTCCGCGCCGTCCTTGGCGTCCGCGCCGTCCTCGGTGGCCGGCTCGGGCGCGAAAATCTCCTCAACGACCTTGGTTGCCTCAGCAGCCGACTGCGCCTTGTCCGCGGCGGCGACCCTGGCGTAGGCGACCTGAATCTCCTTCTTAAGCACCATCAGCTTCTCGATCATCGTCGCGCGATCTGCCGAGACTGTGGTGATTGAGAGGCTGTGCTTCTTGCCAAGCCCAAAGTACAGACGGGCAAGCTCATCGTCCGTTAGGCGGCTCAGCTTGGTCTCAGCCACATACCGCAGGTCGCACGCGATCCAGTCGTCCACTTTGGACATGTTTGGAATGCCTATGCCGACAACAGTGTGTGTAAGCGTCTCCCGACACAGTTAGCGATCCCAAACACAATCTGCAGAATTGTCGCACCGGGCACGTCTCTGCCACTTGTGGCTCGCTATTGTAACGCGCGTTTGCTGTATCGTTCCGAACATGGACGCTAGCCAGCGGCTAACAGAGGCGAGCGCCGTCGCCGAGCGCATCCTGTCAGCGGCGGGCTGGACCATGGCGGGTGAGGCGTCTGTGCCGCTCATGCGCATGCGCGAGCTTTCCATGGACCAGTACACCAGGCTCATGAACGAGTCGGGCGCCACATTCGACGACGCGGCTCGCGCGCTGGAAGCCTGCAACGGCGACCTCGTCGACACCATCCTCGAGCTCACCTGCACCCGGAACAACTGCCCCGACGTGCTGCGCGTGCGGGCGCAGCGGCGTGAGCGGCTGCGCCGTGCTGGGTCCGGCCTTGTGCACGTGATCGAGCGCACCAGACGCCTGCACCCCGTGCCCGAGCCCGAGCCGCTGCCCGCGCCGGAGGAGCCCGCGCCCGAGACGGGGGTAGTGGAGGAGGACACGGAAGCTCTTGTGCCAATCGCCTTACCGTTCCATTCGTTCACAGCGGCGGACGGCTCCACGTGGACGCACACAAGCGAGCGCGGGTGGAGCCGCGAAGCGGCCGAGGAGGAACCGAGCGTCGAGCAGCGGGCGGCAATCAACGCGCAAACCGACATGCTTGAGGCGTGGGTGGTCGCGCAGCAGGAGCGCGACACCGAGCTCCTCCACCAGCGCGGGCGGCTGAACTCGGACTGGCGCAACGGGCCGGTGCACGTGCGCAACCGCATCCGCTTCCTCCTGCACGAGACGCTGATCGCGCACGCCGAGCGCGAGGCGATCCTCGGCCGCCAGGTCGACCTTCATGAGCCCTGGACCAACGTGCTCAGGGCCGTGCGCAGCTGGGACGGGCTCCGCACCACCGGCACCGACGTGCGAGCGACCATCGACCGATTCAGCGCGGGGGAGCCCGTCAATTTTTTCGCGGTGCCTCCACCGCGGCCGGAGGAGGAGGAGCAGACGGTGGGCCGCGCGTTTTACGTGGACGACGTCTTTGAGACGGCTTCCGAGTCGGAGCCCGAGTCATCGCCGATGCCAGCGCGCCTGGCCTCGGAGTCGAGCGCGAGCAGCAGCGAGGAGGACGCGGCACCCGTATCCTCCGACCACTTGCTCACATCGCTGCGGCCGCCGATCGCGACCGACCCCGAAGCCAGGCGCGTCCGCATCAACGCGCGGTGGCCCCACGCCGCGGTCGCCAACCGCCTTGGCAGCAGCTGCCGCGCGGCGGTGATGCACGACGCGATCAAGCAGAGCCTGCGCGACGTGCAGGAGATGCTGGACGCGGAGCTGGCCGCCGCCGCGCAGGGCACCGTGTTCAGCGAGGGCTCGTACTTGAACATCATGGAAGCTATCAAGCGAGCGTGGGAGGCGAACGAAAGCGCGCGCGTGACGCGCGTTTGAATGGGCGTGCAAACTTGGGTGGCCCAAGTTTTGGTTGTCGGACCGGGTCCGACACATATATATTTGAGGTGGTACGCTGATTATCACTCTGTCGGAGCTGGGTCCGACCGACAAAACTTGGGTGACCCAAGTTTTTTTGTCGATCGGACCTGGCTCCGACAGGTTATACTGAGCGTACAAATACAACTTGGGTCACGCAGTTTTTTCGATTCTGGCCACACGTGTACACAAAAAGGGGGCCGATTTTGGCGTTCCGAACAATTGCCAATGCAGCGCGCGCGCGACACGGCACACGACTTGTACAAGGATGTGTTGTGCCACCCCGACGTGGGTCCCATCTTGCAAAGCTACATGCATGTGGAGTCGCTCCTGGCGCTGCGCTGCACCCAGCGCGAGGTTGCAGAGTCGATCGCTTTCTCAGGCAAGCATGCCAAGGCCGAGCGCCAGATGCTAACCGACAAGTACGTCAATCACGGCAAGGGGCCGCCAGTGCCGGGCGTGCTGCAGGCGATCATGGCAAACTTTGCGGGACAGGGTCGTTTGCACATGCTACAGTACATGTGCATCGCCCCGTCGCCGTTTGCCATCACGCCCCACACAATCAGCAAGGCCGCGGAGCGCGGGAAGATGGAGATCCTTGAGTGGGCGCAGAGGGTGGTGCCGCCCATTGAGCGCGGCTGGCGCTTGGGAGGCACCCTTGGGTGCGAGTGCTGGTCGGCTGTGAAGGCGGGGAGGGTCGACGTCCTGGATTGGCTGCTCGCGCATGGGTACGAGATGCCAAACACTTGGCCCAACGCCGTGGCCGAGTCTGGGCGCACGCACGTGTTGGAGTGGGCGCTGAAGCGCGGCATTCTGGTGCCAGAAAGAGACTGCACCAACTCGCGCCTCATGAACAATCACACAACCTGGCTCGCGGCGCACGCGGGCAACCTCGACACGCTGAAGGCGCTGCGCGCGCTCGAGCCGCCGTGCGCGTGGGACCCCAGGCACATCCTGAGAACGCTTACGAGGGCGCTGCGCCAGAGGGCGACCAACGAGTGTCTCCCGCCGTATCGCTCGGCCGTGAAGGCGAGCCAGTACACCGAAATCTTGGAGTGGATGAGGGACGGCGAGTGTAAGTTTCTGCGGCAGCCGATCAACAACCTCTTGTTGGATGTCGCTAGCAGCCTCGCAGGGGAGTCTGTGTTTTAAGCCACTGGCGTTTTTTAGTTACGTGCATGCACCCGACCGCGGCGGCCACCGCCGCTGCGGCCGCGCAGCACCAACAGCAACAGACCTCCAACCACAACCACCTCGTCAACGTGCACTACCCGGAGCACTCGCCGCCAAGCCTGACGCCCAGGCGGCGCGGGTGCGGCTGCACGCTCTCGCTCATAGCGATAGTGCTTGTGCTTGTGTTCGTCGCGCTCCTCGCGCTCGAGTCGCCCTTCATCGCCTTGGAGAACTCGCGGATCGCCGCGCGCATGCGCGCCGCGCCGTACCGCCGCGACCATCCGCCCACGTTGACGGCCGAGCCAATCGTTCTGGGGCTGTGGGACGAGCGCAAAACGGTGACGTCGCTGCAGCTGATCGTCTGCCTGAGCCTCGCCCTCGGCGTCGACGAGACGCACATCGCCGTCGTCCCGGAGGGCTCGTTCTTCTACCGCGTCACGGTCGTGCATGAGGGCGCGTGGGTCATGGAGGCCATCAACGCTGAGGGGTCGGTCTTCTTGGACGCGTTGAACGCGCAGGCGGCGCGCTTCGGTGCCCAGCTCGTCATCAGCCACGTCGCGCATCAGGACCGCGACGTCTCGCCCGCCTCCTCCTCCGCTCCGCTCCCCTAAGCCGTCAACCCTACCCCGGTTCGAGTCGCAGCGGCACGCACGCCGACTTTGGACGGGAACGATCGAATGAGCGACTTCTTCCCGTCGAACGCGTTCAAACGGCACGCTTCCTGCGCACGCTCCGCGGCATCAGAGGGTGCGGGGCGCTTTTCGGGCGGGGTGCGGCGCGCCTGGTTGTACTCGCACATCTTGGCCTCGCCGCCCGCCAGTCGGATGAACTCCACGATCCGCTCAAGCAGCTTGCGGCTCGCGCGACGAGCCGGCGAAAACACGACGATCTCGAGGCCGAAGGACAGCGCGAGGCACGCGCAGAAAATTGCGATACTGAAGGTTTTTCCGAACCGACGCGGAGTCGAGATGAGCACCTCCGAGTTGGACTTCTCCCAGCCGAACTTCTTCATGATGGCCGGTCGCTCGGTCTCCCACGAACCGCGGTAGATGACACGAGCTGCAGCCTTCATGAACGCTTCATGGAACTCTAGCTGCTGCGACGATCGCTCGTACCCGCGCTGGTCCACGCGCGTGAGCAATTTCTGAAGCGTGCGATAGTTGACGTCACCTTGGAACTCGTCGCCCGGCATCCACACGCCAAGCCCATCGATCTCGTCCTGGGTTGCATCCTCGTTCACCTCCTCCTTCCCGTCGTCCTCAAGCGCACTCTTGAATGTAAGCACCTCGATGCGTCGAAGGCGCGCTGCATTAAGGTCCTCCACGTGCTTCTCAAACGACTTGAAGAGCGCCTCGTTGATCAGGCAATCCGGCTCCTCCTCTTCGCCCTCCTCTCCGCCCTCCTCGCCTGGATAGTCGGGTTCCAGATCGTCGTTCGGTGCCTCCTCCGGCAAAAATGTGGACAGGTCGGCATCCTCGCGCGCGCGCTTCCTGCCGCTGCCGCTTGTGCGACGGATCTGGATTCGACAGCACTCGCAGTCAAGCGGGTGTCCCGTGGTGGGGTTCATCGGCCCATTTGTCTTGTTGCAATAACACACGCCCGACACACGCCTAGCGGCCGCTTGTAAACGCTCCGCTTGTAACCAACGCGTTGCAACTTGTGTCTTGTGTCGTTCCGAACAGCAGCCGTGCGCCGCGCCCACAATGATGGGCCCGTTTGGCAAGCTTCCCGTCGAGCTGATCGTCGCGATTGTGGACGCCATGCTCGCCCTTCCGGTCAACGTTGGGCGCGACCTGCGCGCCATCGCGACCGAGTGCGCGGAGGCCGTGCGCAGTTTTGCGACCGCGTGCAAGGTCACGCGCGCCGTCCTCACGCCTACGCACATCCGCGAGGCGCGCGCGCGCCTGCGCTTTCGCGTTGTGCCTCCGCAGCCGCTGCTGCAGATCAAGCCACACCCGTACACAACCCTCTTGGATATGAGCGTCAACTCCGAGATCGTCAAGCGCGCGGTCCAGACCGTCACGCGCGAGGCGGTATTGCACTGCGCGTCGGCCGGCCCGGCGGCTTGCTGCTCGGTCATACGCAACGAGTGGAACGCCCGGTATGTCTCCCTGTCCGATTCGGCAAGGGGGTGGCTTGGCCGAACCAGGGGCATTGCGTACGACAACCCCGGGTCGCTGGAGTCGGTCGCCCTTGGGGAGGTCATGAACCGCCGCGCGCGAGCGCAAATAAACATCGTCGACGCGCTTGGCACGCTGCGCGGCCTAACGCCGTGCGGCAGCCCGCTGGTGGACACCTGGACCCGGCAGGAAGTGGTGCAGTTCGGGACGGCGCCGGCCGAGGAGTACACGCCGGGCCAAGAGTTCCAGCCGGTCTTGCGCGTACCGTACGAGGGTGTGTGCAAGTTCGCCACGGCCCACCCCAGCGGGGCGATCACCGTCGTCACCGAGGATGAGCCCCCGGTGGACACGGACCATTACGACCTCAAGTACACAATGACCACGTGGAGCCCTGGCGGCGCGAAAAAGCTGATGCAGCACACCTTCCACTCAATGGACATTGCCGCCCACCTGATTTTAGGCCCCCTCAACGAGACTCAGCTGAAGACAACGCAAGGCACGGTCACGTGCATGTGGTCGCAGGGCGAGTGCGCGTGGCTGCTCTTTGAGACCGAGATAGTGGCCTGGATGGGAAGCTCCAAGAACGCGCCCTTTGTGGCGTGCTTCGACTACCGTTGCGAGGCGGGTGCAAACAGTTATGGCCTTGACGGTCGCGGCATCGAGCTGGGCGAGACGCACCAGCTGCTCGGCTTCTGCTCCCGCTGGAACCACGGCGACGCCGCGTTCATCACGCAGGAGTACAGCACAACGCCAATGTGGATTCTCTCGCACTTTGACGCAACGCGCGTCGAGGTCACGCACGGCATCGACGAGTTCGCGGAAGACGTGTGGAGCGAAGACGCGGACGCCCAGAAGAACAGGCTCGCCATAGATGACGCCTGCCTCTCGAGGGACGGGTTGTACCTCATCGCCAGCGGTCGGAAGGGCGACCACCTGTGGCTCAAAATCTACCAGCGCGTAAGCGACGGCAAGTGGGAACCGCTCAAGATTGGCGAGAGCAACGCCCTTATGAACTCCAACGTGCCGTACGAGGGCTACACTGTAGTCGGCCCCGTGCTGTCGCCGTGCGGCACCAAGGTGATGTTCTTCCACAAGTCTCACAGCCCGCTGCTCTGCACTTGCAACGTGCTCGACCTGAAGGAGACGCTGTACTGGCAGAAGTGGTGCAACCAGTACTGGTACGTGTGGCACGAGTCGGTGCCAAAGGACTGCTACTGGGGCGACGGGCTGTTTGTGCAGGCGCGCGGAGGCGGCGTGCTTCGGCTTGGGCTGGTGGAGGAGCAGTGAAGGCGCATCCACTCCTTGACGCCGCCGTACTCGCGGAAGATGCCGGGCGGGCCGGCTCGCACGTCGTCGGTCGCCTCCTCGGCAGCGGCCGGTGCCGCCGACGGCACGGGCGGCGCGCCGTTGATGAGCGCGTCGAGCTGCATGAGCACCGGGTCTTGCGGCACAATCGGCGCGGGCGGTGGGGCTGGAAGGAGAGGCGGGAGGGGGGCGGGCGGGGGCGCCTCGGGGCGCGGCCCCTTGGGGGGACCGTTGATCAAAAAGTCGAGCTGCGCCAGCACGGGGTTGTGGCACAGGGGATCCTCGTCCCGTTCGCGTTTCATTAATCAAAATAAGCTGGCACACTAAGACACGCACAAGACGCAAGTGATATCGCTTCACATGTAGTGCTCATACGCCCAGCGGATGCACTCCGGGGTCGGGGTGATGACGTAGTGGTCGAGCTTGCCGCCCGAGTCGAAGGCGGGCTCCCAGCGCGTGTGGTGCTCGACGCGGTGCTCGTCGTCGTCGTCGTCGTCGGAATCGGAGTGGCTGGTCATGGAGACGTCGTCGTCGTCGTAGCTGTCGTCGTCCTCCTCGTCCTCGTCCTCGTCGTCGCTGCTGGCGCTGGCGAGGGCTCCGGCTCGGGTGTAGGGGGGAGGGGGAGGGAGGTCTTCAATGGACCGCTTCTTGCGGCGGCGGCGTGCGCGGCGTTCGCGGCGTGCGTCTTCCCATTCGTCGGAGCACTCGCTGCACTCGCTCGCGGACTCGAGGCGCTCGTCGTCGTACACGGGCTCATCGAGCGTGGACTTGATGGCGTGCTGGGCGTCCGGGCGCACTTGCAGGCTGCCCGTGTTGTTGTAGTATATCAACGGGGCCTCGCCGACGTGCGAGCCGGACGTGGCGATGAGGCACGCCCGCGTGAGCAGCCGCTTGGCGCGGCACACGAGCACGCCCCAGATGAACCGCACGCACTTCTTGTCGAACTTGGGGATGCCGGCGCGATGGCACAGCATGGCGACGACGCGCGTGTGGGCATCGAACGGCATGCGCGTCATCTCGAGGTGGTACGCCGCAAACGTCCAGTCGTACTCGTCTCTCGACCAGGAAGGGTCCCAGGTGCCGGCGCACGCGGCCGGGTGCTCGAAGACCTCCTTGGCGGCAGTGCGCAGGTCGACGAGCGCCAGCGGCACGTCGTAGGGCTCGACAATTTGGACAACGGTCGCCGCGAATTGGGACAGGCGCGTGGAGAGGAGGAGGGCCGCCCGCTGGAGGAACCGCATCATGTCGCCCTCCAGGGCCCACACAAAGGTGTGGATGGCCTCCGAGCTCTTGAGGACGCAGTGCGTCTCGGCGGTGTAGGTGTCCTCGCGCGCGCCCTCGATGCCCGAGATGCTCCGAAACGCGTCGGAAGCAAACGCGCCCGCTGTGTAGGGATCGCGCGGCCGCAGCTCGTGGACGCGCTTCACGCGGGCCATGCCCTCAATGTCGTGGACGCGCAGCACGTGGGCCATGGCCTCACCGTTGTGGCAGAGGTCGGCGTCGCGCACATCGGGCGAGAGGCGACAGAGCGAGGGCATCGGGGCCCGTTGAAGGAACTTGACAAACCCAATCGCCACCTTGTACGCGCGCCCGGCCCAGACCGGGTCATTGTTGAGCAGCGTGTGCACAAAGGCCGCCCAATCCTTGCGCACCAAGGCCATGCCGGTCGCCATGGCGACGACGCGCCGGTCGGTCTCGCCCTTCTCCAGCACTTGGAGAAGCAGGTCGTTGGGCAGCGCGCAGAAGGCCGACATGGGCGTCGGGGCGCAAGTTTGGGGTGAGCGAGTACCCTGTTCGGAACGCTACAAACGGCACCTTCCGTGAAGGGCAAGTGTACACTTGCGGCTTCTCGAGCGGCCCGAAAGTGTCGTTCCGAACAGCGCCCCTTCCCGCTCGCTACCCGACACACGCACGTTACACACGTATGGCGCGCTACGCGCCATACGGTTACCGCAAGCAGCAGCCCATGTTTGTGCCGCGGCCCTTTGACCCGGTCGACACCGCGCGCTACGAGGAGGAGGAGCGCGCGTGGAATGTGGAGAGCTTCTCGTGGTACCGCCCCTTTCCCTCAATTCATGGGTGGTACGCGAACGGCTGCCTGCCGCAGCGCGGTCCCGAGGGCTGGATCATGGTTTCGCCCAAGTGGCAAGCGCAAAGCAACCCGACGTCGCCGATGTACACCAGCCCGGCCGCTGAGGAGCGTGGCGCCACAATGTACTCGCCCACAGCCCACCTGGACCCGCTGTTTGCCGAGCCGTATCGGCACGACCGGGTGTCGCCTTTGACTCTTGGGCCGCCGCGCAAGGCCGACGCCGCGACCCCACAAGGAAGCGTGCTGATGGAGACGATGGTCAAGGGGCGCTCCATCGTCTTCGAGTGCGGTGTGGGCGAGCAACAAGGCGCGAAGGGGACGGAGCTGGACGAGGAGGAGGAAGAGGAGGAGGAGGTAGTCTTCACACACGCGCCTGACCCGCACGCCGGCTCCGAGGAAGACGAGGTGCCGCTGAGTAGCTTTGTGGTGGACGGCCAGCTTAAGGCGGTCGCCAACGTCGAGCCCGGCGTCTACATGGACGACGATGAGGCGGAGAATGGCAAGTTTGCGTGGAAGTGGACGCCGGCTAAGCCTGAGCCCAAGCCTGAGCCTGCGCCATGCACCGATCCCGAACTCTTGGAGTTGCAGCGGCGTGCCATAGAGCTGCGGCCCAATCCCAAGCCTAATCCGGTGGAGGAGAAAAGCGGCGGCGGGGGCGACTCCGACTTTTACGACGATTAGAAGTGTACTGTATCTGTGAGGGGTTGTCTAACACAATCTATTTGGCTAGTGTAACGCAACGCTTGCAACTTCTGAAGGCATGTGTAAATTCGGTGGTGGCGTTCCGGACATGGAGAAGCGCTCACGGTTCGACTCGATGCCGGACGACACACAATACCTGATCGCAAAGCTGGTGCTCCGCGGCCAAAGCTTGCCCAAGGAGCGCCTGGCGCTCCGGCTGGTGAATCGGCAGTTTGCCGATAGGACCCACGACGTGTACCTCAGCCTGGCGCGGTGCCGCCGCGGCTTCCAGCTGTGTAAGAGGATCGGCTCAAACACGCACACCACCTTCGTCGTCCAGCTGACGCAACTCGTAATCGACACGTGCCGCGCGCCCGAGGTCATGGCGTCGCGCGTCTACCCGTTCCCGACGCAGCTGTACGCGCGCGTCGTCTGCACCGTGTACATGAACTGCGGGAAGCACCAAAACGGTAACGAGTTCTACAACGCGTTGCGAGACCACGCCGCGCCGATGATCAAGCGCGCGTTCGCCGATGGCCTCGAGTCCATCGAGTGGTGCGTGCACTACCTCAACGGCATGTTCTGCCACCTCAACATTCGGGGGGGGAAGGAGACGCGGTACGGCGCCAACCCCAAGCAATACACCGTGGCCCGGTTCTTGGAGGTGGCCATGGGAAAGAAGGCGCTCAAGGACGACGCGTCCATATTTGAAAGTAGTGACGATGACGCTGACGAGGACGCGTTGGTGTCTGAAAGTAATGATGAGAGTTAGTGAGTCTAATTATAATAATAAACACGTCACTCCACGATCTCGTCTGGCTCTAGCACTTCGCTCGCGCAGCCGCACACAAGCAGCAGCCGCGCGTGCCGCCGGCCCAAGCGCACCGGCACCGCGTGGCCAGTGCGCGAGCGTTGCGCCCCAAGCACAGCGTGCCGCCTTGCGCGGAACAGGCGGCTAAGCGCGCCGCTGGCCACAAGCGCCCAGATAAGCCGTCCCCAGCTAAGGGACGGCTCCTCAGACGAGGAGGTCACAAGTCCCAGCGGCTCCACGCTCTCAGGCGGCGGCGTATCCGCCACTGGCCCCGCCGCCGCCAAGGGAGCGCTTGGGGCCTTGGCCGCCGCGTGCATGCGCAAGTACTCGATCGCGTGCTTGGAGAAGGCTGCATGGCTTGCGCGCATGCGCCGCTCAAGCTGCATCTCCACCAGCCCACCGATCCCCGGCATGCGCACGTGCACCTCAACGGTTGTGCACATGATGCAGCTCGTCTCCGCCTCGGGCAGGCACCATTGGTGTCCCGTAATGGATATTTTCAGGCGCTTCATTGCCATCTCCACGTAGAATTCGCTGCCATGCGCCTCGTCGAACCGATGCACAAAGAAGCTGGTGATGATGTCGCTGCTGAGGTCGGCTGACCGGATGCCCATCACGTTGCCTCCAACGTGCTCGTCGCCCACCAGCTCGCAGTGCACAACCCGGTGCCGCTGCTCGTCCTCAGTCCCTTCGTCGCGCGCGTTCTCCTCGCGGAGGGTGAGCGCGCGCATGTTGAGCTGCGCGATGTGCTTCTCGAGCGCGAAGAGGTTCCGCAACTGCCACGCCTGCTGCGCCGGCAGCTCGATGCGCACCTTGCTGCGCACGGTGCGCGGCATGGCGCGCGTCGCTTTCCCACTCCCAATGAGCGGCGAATAAGGGGGTCTAGCGCGAATGTATTTTACATGGCAAATCACATGGCACACATCTCTCTCCCTCCTTCTACGACAACACAACGCAACACGTCACACAGTCCGCGCCAGCGCGGCTCTAGTTGCCGGAGGTAGAGGAGCCCGCCGCGTCGTCGCCGGGCGCCTTGCGCTTGCGGTGAAACGACCCACCGACGAGCTCGGCAGAGGCCACCTTGAGTTGGCTCATGTCCGCGACCGCGTCCGGCCGGGGCATGCACATTTGGGCGACGATGGCCATGTTCACCGCCTTGCACTTGTCTTCCTTGCCGCCGCAGAGGGCCCGCGCGTGCTCCTCCGCCATGGCCAGCGCCACCTTTGCCGCGACCCAGGGGATGTACATTGGGGTCTTGCTGATGTCGGACGGAGCGCCAGTCGGCACGTGCTCGACGTCGAGGTACACCGTGACGAGCTTGATGTCGTTGTGCATCGTCACGTCCGCGGGCATCGCCACTTGCGAGCGCTTCTTCCCGTTGAAGGCGCACAGCACAGGGACGACGCGCAGCCGGCAGAGCTGCGACTTCCCAACGATCATTTCGAGGCCGCCCTCGTCGGTGAAGCACTCCATGATGCGAGGCATGAGGCGGACCGCCGAGACGAACGGCGCGATCACTTGATGGGAGTTGCCGCGCCGCAGCTTGGTGACGTACTCGGGCTGAGTGTCGAAGACGTAGAACGACATCGTGAAGTCGTCCTCGATCCGCACGCCGAGCTCCTTTAGCTCCGCCCGTGGCACAACATCGCCAGAGTCGACGTCCATTGGGGCGGCGGCGGCGGCGGCCGCGCCCGCGCCCGTTGCATTCGGCTCATTTGCCGCCTCGGAGGAGGAGGCGCTCGCCGCGGCCGCCGCCCCGGAGGAGGAGCTCGCGCCGCCGCCGCTGGTGCGGCGGTTCGCGCGCGCCGGAGGCACGCGCGACTTCGCCGCCGCCGCGACCGCCGCTTCGACCGCGCTTTGATCGGGGTTGACGATGATCTCGGTGTGGGGCGACTTGCCCTTGAAGAGGAAGCCCTTGGTCGGGTCCGCGCCCGCAAAGATGAAGGCCTTGCCCTTGCCCGCGCCCTTCTCCAGGATCAGGGTGCCGGCGCGCAGCTGCGCCTCGGCGTCCCGCTTCATCAGGCGACCCGCCTCCATCTCGCCCTTTGACCGCGGCTTGACCGACCAGAAGATGACGGTGTCGTTGCCGTCGGACCTAGGGAGGCAGCCGGCATCCTTCATCCGCTTGTTGGTGTCCGCCTTGACCTTGGAGGCCGCCTCCTTGGCCTTCTTCTCGCGGCCGACGCGCCGCTCCTCCTCGGCCTCCGCCCTTTCCGCGGCCGCCTTGTCCTTGGCCGCCTTCTCCGCGGCCTTGGCCGCGGCCAGGTCGGCCGCGCGCCAGTCGGCGAGCTTCTTGATCTCGGCGAGCGCGATCTCCTTGTTCAGGCGCGGCAGCGTGGCCACGACCTCGAGCATTGTGGTGGATTGGCCCATGATGGACGTCTTGGGCTTGTCCACAGCCAGGTCGTCGTTGTGGACGACGACGCAGTGCGTCACGCCGTGGCCCGTGCACAGCATGTAGGCGAGCGCGCAGAGCACCCGCCGCAGCGGGTTGCCGCCCGCGCGGCAGCTAAGCTCGTAAAGCTTGGTCATCCGCTCCACCCGCGTCGCGTTTGGGTTGGCCGCGGTCCACGCCTCCTTGGCCTCTTGGAACCGCTTCTTGGCCGCGTCGTTGTCCGCCGGCGTAAGCTGGGTTTGGATGTTCAGGATCGTCTTAAGCGCGCCCATGATCTCGCCAAACTCCTCCTCCGTCCACGTGTGCGGGAAGGGGACCAGGCTCTTCAGACCCGTCACGAGCGCGTGGCCCTCGCCGTCGCTGTTGCCCGTTGGGAACCAGTTGGGGATCGAGTTGGGCCCCATGAGCTTGTTGTGCAGGTCGAGTGCCGCCGTGATGCAGCCCGAGATGTTGGGCGAGTTCTTGAACAGGCTGTTGCGCGTGAAGTCGTCGGCGCGACCGATGGCCAGGCCGCTCCCCGTATGCACAATCACCTTGGGGTCGAACTTCTCTTGGCGACATAGTTCGCTGGGGTGGACCATGTACGACTCGACGGTGAACCCGTTGCCCTCGTGAACGCCCAACGGCATGTCGTCGTAGTGCACGCGCTGGAAGGGCAGCGCGCCGTCCTTCTCGTTCGCGTCCAGCGGGAAGCACTTTTGGAGGAGCCAGTGCTCGCCAAAGTCGACCTCGTGCGCGCCGTAGCGCACCTTGAGCCGGGTCGGGTCCGGGAGCGGCATGCCCTTGGAGTTGAGCACCTCGCGCGTCGGGCACTTGTACATCAGGTATTGGCTCGCAAGCTTGCCGTGCACCTCGTCGCCGCTTACCGTGAGCGCGCCGAGGCGCGAGGTGTAGACCTCCTCGCGCAGATCAAAGAAGAAGTACAGCACCGCGTTGCTCGCGCGCATCGCCGTCTTGGACACGCCCTTCAGGTCCGCCATCTTGTCGAGCGCCTCGTGCATTGCCTCGACGAGCCCGTCGCACAGGTCGTTGGAGTGCGGGTCCGTGTCCGGGTTGAACGCGAAGGGGCTATCGTCCAGCAGATCGTCCATGGTCTCCTCGGCAAACTTGCGCTGCAGGGCCTTGTACTCCGCGGTGTTCTTGGGCACATAGTTGCCGTAGCCGCAGGAGGAGGCCATGTATGGCACCTTGGCGTCCGAGCGGCCGTCGGGGTAGATGAGTAGGTCGCCTTGAGCGTTGGCACGCGTGCCCGGGTCGTCGTACTTCAAGGCGTAGCGCTCGTTGGCGTGCGTGCCGAAGCGTTGCCACTTGACGTCGCACGGGTAGAGCTTCGACACCGAGTCGGTGGGGTCGCGCGCGGTGCGGCGGAGCATTATGCATTGGCCCGTGTAGTCGGGCTTGCCCAGGCCGATCGTCGCGTTGGAGGTGCCCATACCGTGTATCGACGCGAGGTGGGTGCGGTTCGCGTCCTTTTGGGGGTTGACGCGGCGCAGGCTGTCCTTCCACATCGCGTAGTCGTACTTGGTCTCGGTAGCGTACACCAGCATTGTGCCATGCTTGGGCTCTTCGCCCGTCTTGCGCATCGTGATGGGCTTTGTGTAGGCGAGCACGCCGACTTGCGACGGCCCGCCGTCGTGGCGCGTGGCGTGCGCGATGCCCAGCGCATTGTCGGTGGTCTCCTTGAAGGCGGAGTAGGCCGTGAGCTCTTCGTATTGCGCCTCGACGGTGTTCTCGCCAAGGGTGACGGGCTGCATCAAGCAGCTGGGGCGCGAGTGGTCGCCCATGGGTGCCGGCGGGTCCTGCCACAGGTACAAATTTTGTCGGGTAACAAGTGTGTAACGCGCGACTTGGGGCTGTTCGGAACGATAAAATCGGCTCGCAGCGGGTGCAAGGGCGCGGACGCACTTAGGTGCTGGCGCTCGCTTTGTTACACACTCTGTCTCACGCGCGCAGAAGACGCAGAATTAGTTTGTAACGAACGCGTTTTTTTTATCTTACACACAACGCGTTACACGCGATGGGTTCGGGTTGCTGGTGGAAGGCAACCGCCAGCTTGGACAGGATCTCGGTTGAGCTCACAGGACCGGGGTGGTGATAGGAGCGGGCTAGGCTCAGTGGTTGATCAGGCCACTCCCCCGTAACCCCATTCCGGTGTGCACGGACAGGTGGCTGCGTCCGTGACTCCACCAGGCCGGGCAGTCCCCTTCGAAGATCCTTGACGGTTGCCTTGTGGATCCCCTGATTGTGATCCTTCGTTGTTCCCACCCCTACCCTGGTGCAGCAACCCGACCCCCCCCCCCCCCCCCC
>MDTG01160306.1_pt1 | contig 15121 bp, 17 predicted proteins | sample 811421 | NCBI WGS metagenome assembly MDTG01 (sample SAMN05326645, study PRJNA326480) | marine metagenome | isolation source: seawater | place: Pacific Ocean: South East | collected 2011
GTTAATCCTGATGAAGTAGTTGCAATGGGTGCTGCAATTCAGGGTGGCGTGTTACAAGGTGACGTAAAAGATGTTTTACTTTTAGACGTAACCCCGCTCTCACTTGGTATCGAAACACTTGGTGGAGTATCTACAAAACTTATAGAAAAAAATACAACAATACCCACGAAAAAAAGTCAGGTTTTTTCTACTGCAGAGGATAACCAGCCGGCAGTTTCTATTAGAGTCCTGCAAGGGGAAAGAGAAATGGCAGCAGACAACAAAATACTTGGAAACTTTGAATTAGTTGGAATTCCTCCAGCTCCGAGAGGTACACCTCAAATTGAGGTAACATTTGATATTGATGCTAATGGTATTGTTAGTGTTTCTGCTAAAGACAAAGGCACAGGTAAAGAACAAAAAATTCAAATACAAGCATCTGGAGGTTTATCTGATGAGGAAATTCAGAAGATGGTTAAAGATGCCGAAGCCAATAAAGAAGCTGACAAGAAAAAAAGAGATTCAGTTGATGCGAGAAATCAGGCGGACAGTTTAGTGTTCTCAACAGAGAAAAGTTTAAAAGAGCATGGTGACAAAGTATCTACAGAAGAGAAAAAGTCTATTGAAAATGGTATAACTGAACTTAAAAAATCTTTAGAAGGAACTGACGTAGAAGATATAAAAAAGAAGACACAAAATTTAATACAAGTCTCTATGAAATTAGGCGAAGCGGTTTACAAAAGCCAACAAAAATCAGATAAAAATGATAAGGGTACTGGCGGGCCAAAAGGTACCAAAACTGATGAAAAAGATAACGTAGTAGATGCAGATTTTGAAGACGTAAAAGAGGATAAAGAAAAAAGCGCCTAAGATAATAAATAAGGAGACGTCCTGTGGCTAAAAGAGATTGTTATGATGTCTTAGGTATCCCGAGGGGAGCTTCAAAAGACGATATCAAAAAAGCTTATAGAAAATTAGCCTTAAAATATCATCCAGACAAAAATAAAGGTGATAAAGCTTCAGAAGAAAAATTCAAAGAAGCAAGTGAAGCTTATCATATACTTTCTGATGATAAGAGAAAAGCGAACTACGATCAATTTGGTCATGCGGCTTTTGAAGGTGGTGGTGGAGGATTTCAAGGATTTGGTGGATTTGATAGCTCGTCTTTTTCAGATATTTTTGAAGATTTTTTTAGCGACTTTAGTGGAGGTTCCTCAAGAAGAACAAGCAACAGAGGAAACGATTTAAGATACGACATCAGTATAAGTTTAGAAGATGCTTATAAGGGCACTGAAAAAAATGTTAGCTATACCACTTATAAAACTTGCAAGTCTTGTTCTGGAAGTGGGGCAGCAAAGGGTTCAAAACCAATTACATGTGACTATTGTTCAGGCAGAGGAAAAGTAAGAACAAATCAAGGTTTCTTTACAGTACAACAAACTTGCCCACAATGTAGTGGCTATGGAGAAATGATTAGCTCACCGTGTAATAATTGCAACGGTAATGGAAAAACGCAGGCAAACGAAAAGGTAACAGTTAAAATTCCTAAAGGAGTAGACGATGGAACAAGAATAAGATTATCAGGCAAAGGTGAAGCCGGATCTAAGGGTGGTTCAAGCGGAGACTTGTATTTATTTATCTCAATAGATAACCATAATATTTTTAAAAGATCAGATGAAAATCTTTATTATGAATTACCGATCTCCTTTTCAGACGCAACTCTAGGGACTTCTGTAGAGGTACCATCAATTGACGGTGGTAAATCAAAAATAAAAATTCCAATGGGAACTCAACACGGAAAACAGTTTAGATTAAAAGGCAAAGGGATGCCTGTTTTGAGAAGAAGTATTTTTGGTGATCTGTATATAAGAGTTGTCACGCAGGTACCTACGTCACTTTCTAAAAGACAAAAAGAAATACTAGAAGAATTTAATCAAATTGAGACTAATAAACCAGATCCGGTAATAAAAAACTTTTTTGAAAAAGCCAAAAAGTTTTGGAAAAAAACATAATTTTAGATGGAAACTGATCAAATAATGCCTGCAATATTTCTTCTTGCAGTGCTAGCTTTAATCTTACCTGGTTTTTTATCCACCAACAACAAGTTAAAGCAATTTTTAAGTAATTTATCTATATGGACTATAATTGTACTAATTATTATTATGTTTATTTATTTTATTAAATAATGAAAAAAATAAATTTAGCTATTTCAGGTTGTATGGGTAGAATGGGGCAACAGCTCATTAATTCGGCAAATAAAAATAAAAAATTTAAAATTACTTGTTTAACAGAAAACAGAATGATTAATAAAAAAATTTCAGGAATAAAACCTGTTCTTAATTCTTTTAATGCATTTGACAAAGCTGATGTAATTATAGACTTTACTGTTCCGAGCTGTACTCTGGAAATTTTAAAAATCGCTGTAAGGAAAAAAAAGAAAGTTGTTATAGGGACAACTGGCTTTTCAAATCGACAAGAAGATTTAATTAAAAGATTTTCAAAAAAAATTTCTATTTTAAAAGCTGGGAATATGAGTTTGGGTGTAAATCTTTTAATATATTTGACAGAAATTGCCTCGAAATCTTTAGGAAAAAATTTTTTAAGTAAGATTTTTGAAGTACACCATAAATATAAAAAGGATTACCCATCAGGGACTGCATTAATGTTAGGCGAAGGTATAGCAACTGGCAGAAATAAAGGGTTTTATAGTATTGTTGGAAAAAAATATCTTAACAAGAAATCTTTTCCTTACGGAAAAAAAATCAATTTTAACTCTATAAGAAAAGGGAATGCAATCGGAAAACATGAAGTAACTTTTTCTAGCGGGAAAGAAATTGTAACACTAAATCACGAATCTTTTGATAGAGCTCTTTACTCAGAAGGTGCGCTTGTTGCAGCTAAATGGTTATCTAATAAAAAATCAGGTCTTTACTCAATGAGAGATGTATTGAACTTTTAGTGAATAATAAAGCGAAATCAAAAATTATTATTAAAGCCTTAAACAATTTTTATCCAAAAGTTCCAATACCTCTAAATTATAAAAATACTTTTACGCTTTTAATTTCTGTACTTCTTTCCGCACAATGTACTGATATAAATGTTAATAATGTAACTAAGACAATTTATCCTAAGTATAATAAGCCTATACATTTTGTAAAATTGGGGAGAAAAAAAATTGAAAGTTTAATAAGAAGAATAGGTATTTTTAGAGTAAAGGCAAAAAGCATATTTTATTTGTCTAAAACATTAGTTGAAAAATATAGTGGTAGAGTGCCAAATAATTATGAAGAGCTAGAACAACTGCCAGGCGTAGGACATAAAACTGCGAGTGTGGTAATGTCCCAGGGATTTGGTTTTCCTGCCTTTCCAGTTGATACTCACATTCATAGGCTTGCTCAAAGATGGGGCCTGACAAATGGGAAAAATGTCGTACAAACAGAGAAAGATTTAAAAAGTATATTTCCTAGAAAATACTGGAATAGACTGCATCTTCAAATTATTTGGTATGGTCGTGAATATTGTAAGGCAAGAGATTGTTACGGATTAACTTGTAAAATTTGTAAAAGTTGTTATCCAAAAAGAAAAAAACCTGTAAAAACTAAAAAAGCATAATAAATGGATATGAAAATTTTGGGTATAGGGAATGCAATAGTTGATGTATTTTGCAAAATAGATGAAGGTTTTCTAAAAAAAAATTTTTTAACAAAAAGTACAATGAAATTAGTTGATGAAAATGAGTTCAATAAATTATTGTCTAATTTAAAAATTGAGAAAACAATTGCGGGTGGATCTGTAGCAAATTCTATAGTAGCCCTTGCAAAATTGGGAAACAAAACAGGTTTTATTGGCAAAGTAAGCGATGATGAGCTAGGTGCCAGATATGAAGAAGATTTAAAAAAAGAAAATGTTCAATATTTTTATTCAAAAAAAAAGGAAATAGTTCCAACTGGAACTTGTTTAATTTTGATAACACCTGACTCTGAAAGAACAATGGTAACTTTTCTTGGTACAGCCGGTAAAATTAATCAGAATGATATCGACATCAATGCAGTAAAAAAAAGTGAAATCTTATTTCTCGAGGGTTATTTATGGGACCAAGGTGAGCCTAAACAAGCTTTTGACAAAGCAATAAGCCTTGGTAACAAAATAGCAATGTCTTTATCAGACTTATTTTGTGTAGAAAGACACAAAACTTATTTTCTTGATTTAGTAAAAAATAAAATAGATATTACTTTTGCTAATGAACAAGAAATTATGTCTTTAATCAATGCTAAGAAGTTTCAAGATGTAATTGAATTTTCAAAGAAGATAAAAAAAATTATTATCATTACTAGAGGAGAAAAGGGAGCATTAGCTATAAAAGATAATAATGTTGTTGAGTGTAGTGCTTTTAAAGATCTTAAAATTGTTGATTTAACTGGTGCTGGTGACTTATTTGCTGGAGGTTTCCTTGATCATTTCATTAAAGGTAAATCATTAAAGGAGAGCTTGAATAAGGGAACTGAAATGTCCTCAAAAATTATACAAACTATTGGCGCAAGAATAAGCTAAGTTATTTTTTTCTTCTTTTAAAACTTCCTTTGCCTTTTTTTGGTTTGATAATTCTTTTTCTGTATTTTGCAGAAAATAAATCTTTTGCATATTTATTTCTTTTTTTCAAAAACTATACCCATTTTTATGGTTCAAAATAAATTTATCATCTGAAAAATTACTATTGATTTTTTTTCTAAGTCGATAAATATGGGTTTCTACAGTATGTGTATCTGCCTCTTCAGAATAATTCCACACAGAGTGTAAAATTTCGTTTTTTGATATGGGGTTTTTAGCATCATGAAAAAGTTCTAAAAGTTGAATTTCTTTCTCCGTCAAAGTAATAAATTTATTATTATTTAAAAGTTTTTTTTCATTTTTATCTAAAACATACGAGTTTTTGAGTTTTATTGAAGAATTTGCGTTAAATTTTTTTTTAACAGCACTATTTTGAATTGTGTTATTTATATCTTCAATTGATGTTGGAAGTTTAAGAATGTAGTCAAAATTTTTAAAGTTTTTAGTATTCTTGTTTGTTGCTAATATTCTAAAAAACTTATCACTTTTAAAAAATATTTGAATTTGCTTATCTTTTGAATTACTTTCGTGACAAATCAGACCATTGAAACTCTCCGACTTAAGATCAAAGACTAAATCAAATTTTAAATATGGCTTGAGTTCAGTTAATGTTGATATAAAATTTTCAGGACCAATAATTAGAATTTTTAGATTATGCATATTATAATAAAGAAAAAATACCTTATTTATAAAGATTTTAAAGTAAAATGTTCATTAGGTAAAAGAGGAATTGGCTTTAAAAAGAAAGAAGGAGACTTAATAACTCCAAAAGGTATCTTTAAAATTAAAAATGTTTTTTATAGAAAAGATAGATTAAAAAAATTTAAAACAAGTTTAAAAAAATCTGTGATTCATAAGAGAATGGGATGGTGTGATGATCCAAAATCTAAAATGTATAACCAACTCATATACTATCCTTTCAGGTACAATTCTGAAAAACTTTATAGAAAAGATAACATTTACGATATCATTGTAGTTCTTGATTTTAATATGAAGCCGATTATTAAAAATAAAGGAAGTGCAATATTTCTTCATGTTGCAAAAAGAAATATTTCGACAACAAAAGGATGCATTGCTATTAAAAAAAATGAATTAAAAAAATTGTTAGGACTCATTAATAGTAGAACTAGATTAAGTGTTATCTAAGATCTTTGTCCAAATATTGAACTACCAATTCTTACAAATGTAGCATTATGTTTAACTGCTTCCTCATAATCTGAAGACATTCCCATGCTTAATTCTTTCAGACCTAGAGATAAGTTAAGCTCATTTAAAGTTTTAAAATACTCTCTAGTTTTATGATCATTTGGAGGTATTGCCATTAATCCAAGTATGTTTAGTTTTTTTTCTTTTTTACAATAATCATAAAATTGTTCAACTTCACTAATTGATATGCCTGACTTTTGATCCTCAGCACCAATATTTACCTGTATAAAATATTTTAAATTTTTACCACTAACTGCTTCGCACTTAGAAAAAATATCAGCTAGTTTTTTACTATCCAAAGAATGAATATAATCAAATATTTCAAACGCGTTTTTTGCTTTATTACTCTGGAGCTTTCCTATCATGTGTAGCTTTATTTCACTTCTATTTTTTTTCATATTTCGCCATTTTGACATAGCTTCTTGCACTTTATTCTCTCCAAAGTGATCGTGACCATGATCAATGAGAGGTTTAATGTGGTCCAAATTAAAGGTTTTGCTCACAGCAATTATATTAACCTTTTTAGTTTGATTTATTTTTTTAATATTCGAATTTATTTTCTCAAAACTATCTATTATGTTTAACATATGTTTTCTTTCAAAAAAAAATACTTTTTAATTATTGAAACTATCAAAGATTTAAATTTAAGTAATATTAAAAAACACGGTAAATTCGAAATTATCTATAGAACATTGAATAAATCTGATAAAATTAACGAATTATTAAGATTTAGAAAAACTTGCAAACTAAAGAAAATAAATTTTTTTGTAGCAAATGATATAAAGTTAGCAATTAAACTAAACTCTGATGGAGTTTATATTTCTGCAAGCAACAGGAACTTTAATTATCTTAATTTAAGGAAAAATAATTTAAAAGTTATCGGTTCAGCACACAATAGCGCGGAGATATATGGAAAAATAAAACAAGGTTGTTCCACAATTTTTTTATCTAGACTTTTTAAAGTCAGTTATAAAAATGAGAAAGATTTCTTAGGAGTAAATAAATTCAACAATTACTCATTAAAGTTTCCTAAAAAACTTGTACCTCTAGGGGGAATAAATATTAATAATCTTAATAAGATTAAGAATGTGAAATGTAATGGTTTTGCTATTTTAACCGAACTAAAAAAAAAGCCGGTTAAAATAATTAACCGGCTTTTTTAAATTGTGTTTTAATTTTTAATTAAAACGCCAGAGCTACTGAAAATACATAGTCATCCACGTCTTTATTATTCGTGTATTGTGCATTTTCAAATGAGTTCATAGCTACTGCTAACGTCATACCGCCCATTGTGTAAGCAGCCTGGATACCAGTTGCTTCCATTGTGTAGTCAGTATATGTCGCTAACATGTGATCTGGATTTGACTCTTCGTGTTCGTACGAAACTGATAAATTATCATTAACGTTTAAACCTACAGAGTATTTTGTTGCTTCTACAGACTCAGCTAAGTTAGAAGTTCTACTTCCGATTGCGAAAGCTGCGTAACTTTTGCTGTAACCGATAGTAGCTGGACCAGCAGCATACGTTAAATAGTATGATCCTGACTCAGGTTGTTGTTCTGGAGCACCTACAACGCCATCATAGTCTACATAGTCAGCACCGATGTTTAAACCATCGATTGGAGAAGCTTTCACTTGGTAGTGAGTAGCTGTTTTACCCATTGCTGATGTCTGTGCAAACGGAGCGGCTGTTGAATTGAAACCAGTTGAAGAAGCCGTAAAAGTACCTAAGTTCGCAGCACCTGTAGCTTTGTAGTCATTTACTGACCCAGCGCTTGAAGATGATGGAGCGTAAGCAATTTTAGCAGTTATACCAAATGGTAATAAATCTGCAGGCGTGTGGTATTGAAGCGTGTTCGCACCACTTAAATCAAAAGTATCAAACATACCTTCATTGAATGAAGTGTCTGATGGTCTTGAAATTACTGATTGAGATGCAGTGTTATCTGTATCTAATCCACCTTCAGATATAAATACACCAAATGTACCGATATCTGATGTTAATGTAAGTTGAGCATCGTCTTGTGTTGTGTTTCCATCGATATCTTGTTTGTAGTTCCAAGACATACCGTTGTCTAACTCACCTGACGCTGATAAACTAAACTCATTAGTTACACCTAAACCTTTTCCTTGCTCAATTGCCGCTGCAGCACCATCACTTGATGTTATCGAGTATGAAGCTTTTGCAGAACCAGTGATTGATAATTCACCAGCATTCGCAACTGAAAAAGAAATAGCAGTTAGCATTACTAACAAACTTTTTATTACGTTTTTCATTGTTTTCCTTTTGTTGATTAATTTTAATAAAATTAATGATTGGAATTTAATGAAAAAACTGAATTTATGCCTAAAAATCTTTAAAAAACCTGATTTTTTCTATATTGTGTGACATTTATACAACATTAAAAATCCCAGAATTATTGCACTTTTGAGATTAAATTGTTTTAATAACTTTTTTTACTCTAATTTCAAATTTTAAGCTATTTTGAGAGGTATTTTAGTATCAATGAATAATAAATTAATAAAAAAAATATTATTACCCATAACATTTTTGATTTTATTAAATTCATGTAATGGATTTTTTAAATACAGTTCTGCAAGAGATACTCCTGTTAAAGGGATGGAGAGAGCAAAAAAAAATGTAGACGAAGGTAGGGGAATTTCAATAGGTGGCGCTATTAAAAACAGAGGAAAAACAAATTATGAGTTTAGTACCTCCAACCCGTTATGGCGGGCATCTTTAGAAATTTTAGATTTCATGCCTTTAAACACAGTAGACTATTCGGGAGGCATGATCATTTCAGATTGGTATTCCGATGGCTCTCAAAGCGATGAATCTATCAAAGTAACAGTAAGATTTTTATCTAATGAAATTAGAAGTGACAGTGTAAGAGTAATGATACACAAAAAAAACTGCAGCACAAATCAAAACTGCAAAACAGTTTTACTAAGTAAATCAAAAATTATAGATGAGCTGCAAAGCTCCATCGTCAGGAAAGCTGCAACATTAGAATTAGACCAAAAAAAGAAAAAGAGGGAGTAGTCAACTTCCATCATGGAAAGAATTAATTTTCAAGTAATTGAAAAAAAGTGGCAAAAAAAATTTGCTAACTCTAAGCTCTACAATAAAAAAGGTAAAAAATTTTACTGTTTAGAAATGTTTCCATATCCATCAGGAAAAATACATATGGGTCACGTAAGAAACTACACTATCGGAGACGTAATAGCTCGGTATAAATTTTTAAAAGGATATGACGTTTTACATCCAATGGGCTGGGATGCTTTTGGTTTACCAGCTGAAAATGCATCAAAAGCAAATAACCTTCATCCGAAGGAATGGACCCATAAGAATATTAAAACGATGAAGAACCAACTTAAAATGTTAGGTTTATCAATAGATTGGGATCTCGAAATTTCTACGTGCGATAAAGATTATTATAAACATCAACAAGAAATTTTTATCGATTTTTATAATAATGGTTTGGTTTCTAGAAAAGAAACATATGTTAATTGGGATCCAAAGGAAAAAACAGTGCTTGCGAACGAACAAGTAATAAATGGTAGGGGTTGGCGCTCTAATGCTGTTGTTGAAAGAAAAAAATTATCACAATGGTTTTTCAACATCACAAAATTTTCAAGTAATCTTTTAGAAGAATTAAATGTTTTGGGCGGGTGGCCAGAAAAAGTAAAACTAATGCAAAAAAATTGGATTGGAAAATCTTTTGGCTGTGAGATAAATTTTGAACTTGTTGGTACTAACCAAAAAGTAAATATTTTTACGACAAGGCCTGATACAATTTTTGGCGCAACTTTCATAGCATTATCGGTAGATCATGAATTAAGTAAAAATTTTTTAAATAAAAAAGACTTTAAAAATTTTAAGGAGGAATGTAATAAAACTGGCACAACCGAAGAGGCACTTGCAAACGCAGAAAAAATTGGCTTCTCGACCGGTTTATTTGTAAAACATCCTTTTATTAAAAATAAGAAACTACCAGTTTATTTTGCCAATTTTGTTTTAATGGATTATGGGAGTGGAGCTATATTTGGTTGCCCAGCACACGATCAAAGAGATTTTGATTTTGCCAAGAAGTATAATCTTGAAATATTGCGTGTTGTATCGGATGACCAAAATTTAAGTGATTTGTCTGAAGCTTTTACTGGCGATGGCAAAATAGTTAACTCAGATTTTCTTAATGGTTTAACAGTAGAGAATGCAAAAAATAAAATTATTTCTGAAGTTGAAAAAAGAGCTTTAGGAGAAAAAAAAACGCTTTATCGTTTAAAAGATTGGGGTGTTTCTAGACAAAGATATTGGGGATGTCCTATTCCAATGATCTACTTGGAGAATGGAACAGTTGTACCTGTTGATAAGAGTGAATTGCCTATTGAGTTGCCTGAAGATATAGATTTGAAATCAAATGGCAACCCTTTAGACGCTCACCCAACATGGAAAAATACCACACAAAAATCTACTGGTAAAAAAGCGATTAGAGAAACAGATACTCTAGATACTTTTGTTGATTCCTCTTGGTATTTTTTAAGATTTTGCTCACCGACACACAAGAGTTCACCTTTTGACGAAAAAAAAATTAATTATTGGATGCCTGTCGATCAATATATTGGTGGCATTGAGCATGCAATTTTACATCTTTTATACTCAAGATTTTTTACAAAAGGGCTAAATTTATTTAATAAAAAAATTGATCTTACCGAACCATTTAAAAATCTTTTTACACAAGGAATGGTTTGTCATGAGACATACAAGGATAACAAAGGTGAATGGTTATACCCTGAAGAAGTGCAAAAAACTGAAGCTGGTAATTTTGTGAAAAGTACTGACAAAAGCAAAGTAATAGTTGGGCCTGCTGAGTCAATGTCTAAATCGAAAAAAAATACTGTAGATCCCGAAGTAATGATCAATCAATATGGTGCTGACGCAGTTAGATGGTTTATTTTATCTGATAGTCCTCCTGAAAAGGATGTTCAATGGTCGGATACTGGTGTTTCATCTGCAAACAAATTTCTACAAAAAATCTGGAATTTAAATAATCAAGTTTTAAATATGAAAGAAAAATCTAATAATAAGAAGTTTGAGACAAAATTTATTTCTGGGATAGAAAACTTCGCCTATAAAATAGATAACTCGATAAATAGTTTTAGATTCAACGTAACAGTTGCACTCTTTTACGAAACCTTCAACTTTTTTAAAACTTATATTAATATGGATATTAGCAAAAAGGTTTTTACGGAGAGCATAATTAAAATAATGAAATTGATGATACCCTTTGCCCCTCACATAGCTTTTGAATGTCTAGAATTATTTAAGTGTAAAACTGCCAATGAATGGCCAAGCATCATACAAAACGGGATATCCGAAGAAATTAAAATAGCTGTACAAATTAATGGTAAAACAAGAGACGTATTAAATACAAAAAAAGATTTAGATCAGAAAGAAATAGACATAATTATTCACAATCAATCAAAAGCTAAAAAGTATCTGGAAAATAAAAAGATTTTAAAAACTATATTTGTGAAAAACAAAATTATAAATTACATTATCTAAATTGGATGAAAAAAATAAATAAAGTCTTAATTATCATAGTCTTATTTATTACAGGATGTGGTTTTAACGTAGTTAAGGATACTGGCATAATTGGATTTAACATTAAAACTATTCAATCAAAAGGAGATAAAAGAATTAATTACAAAATACGTAATAAACTAAACTTTTATGCTGAGCCTGGTGGCAAAGAATTATTAGAAATAGGGTTAGATACAAATAAAAAGAAAGAAGTAAAAGAAAAAAACATTAAAAATGAAATCACAAAATATCAAGTCACTGTAAATATTGTCGTTTCATATGTCAAAATAGGTCAGGTAAATAGAAATGAATTTACTGTTTCAAGGACAGGAGATTATTCAGTTTCATCTCAACGATCTCAAACTTTGAATAATGAAAAAAAATTAATTGATATTCTTGTCGAAGATTTATCTGAACAAATATTGGATGGATTAAGAACTAAAATAAATGAACTATAAGAGTTATTTAGTCGAGCAAAACCTAACTATTATTAAAGAAAATATCACACTTCTTTTTGGTGAAAACTTAGGTTTTAAAAATGATGTGAAAAATAAAATAAAACTTGAAAATAAAAAATCTGAAATCATAAATTATACACAAGAAGAAATTTTAAAGGACAGCACAATTTTTTTTAATAATCTAACTAACATTTCGTTATTTGAAAATAATAAAATATTTTTTATTAACAATGCTAATGACAAAATTTTACCAATTGTAGAAGAGATGGAAAAATTTATAAATGACCAAAGGGTATATATTTTTTCAGAAGTACTAGAAAAAAAATCAAAGTTAAGAAATTATTTTGAAAAATCTAGAAATTGTGCTGCTATTGCATGCTATCTAGATAACGAAATTGGAATCAAAAAAATTATCAACGAGGAATTGAAAGGTTATGTGGGTTTAAATACAGAAAATCTAAATCTAATAACTGAGAATTCCTCTCTAGATAGATCTAAACTCAAAAATGAGCTGGAAAAAATAAAAACTTACTTTACAAATAAAAAAATCGAATTTGATAAGTTGGAAAAATTGCTAAATGTAAGAGAAAATGAAAGTTTCGATAAACTTAGAGATTTATCTTTAAATGGTGATAAAACCAGAACAAATAAGCTTTTAAGCGATACAAATTTCGACTTAGAAAAAAGTATTTTTTACTTAAGCTCCATAAACCATAGGCTAAACAAGCTAAATCAAGTTAATAAAATTAAGAATGCTGAAAAGAATTTAGAAAAAGCAATAGAAAATGTTAAACCTCCAATATTTTGGAAAGACAAACCAAATTTTATTACACAAGCGAAGAAATGGAATGAGGAAAAGATAAGATATGTTCTTGATCTAACTTATAAGTTAGAAATTAAATTTAAAAGTGATAGTACAATTAATAAAAATATATTAATTAAAATGTTATTAGTAGATATATGTAGTATGGCTAATGTTTAGTTATCAAATCAGATATTAATTGAAATTGATCTAAATCTTTATATTCAATAGTTACTTTTCCAGTATTATTTTTTTTATTGGTTATATGAACTTTTAAACCTAAAACTTTTTCCATTTTTTCTTGCACTTTAATAACGTTTGGGTCGACAGATTTATCATTTTTATTTTTTTTACTCCTTGTTAAATACTCAACCTTTCTAGCGCTGTAATTTTTAGAAACAATTTCTTCCGCAATTGATGATGCGTTTGAAATTCCAATTAATGGTCTAGCTTGGCCTGATGTAAGAGTGCCCTCCTCCAACATTGCGACTACATCAGAGGGAAGAGTTAATAAACGTAATGTATTGCTTATATGGCTTCTGCTTTTTGACATTAATTTTGAAATACTTTCATGATCATATTTAAATTCTTCATTTAATCTTTTATAACCTTTTGCCTCTTCGATAGGATTTAAATCATCTCTTTGAATATTTTCAACGATAGCTACCTCTAAAGACTCTACATCACTCAAATCTAATACGGTTACAGGAATCTCATGTAAGCCTGCTCTTTGAGCCGCTAACCATCTTCTCTCTCCAGCAACGATTTCGTATTTTCCAGATTTTTGTTTACTCGGTCTAACCGCTATGGGCTGTATTATGCCATTTTTCCTAATAGAATTAGCTAATTCCTCTAACTTTTCCTCTTTAAAATTTTGCCTGGGTTGATAAGGATTTCTGCTTAAATCACTTATAGATATTGTATTAGATTTGTTGATCTCGGATGGTTTTTCAGATGATTTTTCATCTCCAAATAAAGCTGATAACCCTCGTCCTAACCCCTTTTTTTTCATATTATTTACGCAGCACTTTCAACACGATTGTTTTTCATAAATTCTTCAGCTAACTTAAAGTAAGATTTACTGCCAACGCAATTTTTATCATATATTACGCAAGGTAAACCATGAGATGGAGCTTCGGATAAACGAACATTTCTTTGAATAACGGTTTGATATACCTTGTCTTTAAAATAATTTCGAGCCTCTCTATCAACTTCAGAAGATAGTTTATTTCGCTTATCAAACATCGTTAATAAAATTCCTCTTATCTTTAGTCTTGGATTTAAATTTTCTTTTATCCGGTCGATAGTTTTGACTAGTTGAGTAATGCCCTCTAATGCGAAAAATTCTGTTTGGAGTGGCACTAATAATTCATCTGAAGCAACTAACGCCATTATAGTTAGCAGGCTTAGAGACGGTGGGCAATCTATAAAAATATTATCATATTTTTTTAATGCCTCGTCTTTTTTTAAATTTAAAATTTCTTTTAAAACAAATGCTCTATTTGCATCGTTAGCGGTTTCAACCTCGAGACCAGACAAATTAACATGTGAACCAATTAAATCTAAGTTTTGAACATCGGTTTTTTGAATTATCTTTTCAATACTAATTTTTTTAATTAAAAGATTATAAACATTTTTATCTTCATCATTATTATTCTTTCCTAACCCGGTAGTCGCATTGCCCTGTGGATCTAGGTCTATCACTAAGTTATTTTGACCCATAATGGACAGTGATGCAGCCAAGTTTATTACTGTAGTAGTTTTTCCGACTCCACCTTTCTGATTAATGATTGCTAGTATTGTAGGTGATGACATCTACTTATTTATCTCCATTAAAATTATTCTCGAATCTTTATTTGTAATGCTCTTTTCTAATTTATAAGGGTATTTTTTTGTTTTGGAAGAATTTTTTATTTCTTTCTGTGCATTTTGACCCTTTAGAATCACTAATTTATGCGGTTTTCTTGCGATTTCACGTGAAACTTGTATTACTTTATCTAGTTTTTTAAAAGCACGGCAAATTATAATGTCTGAGTCTATAGCTTCATCTCTGACATCACCTAAAGCCTCAGCATTAATGCTCAATTCCTTAATTACTTCTTTAAGAAATCTTCTTTTGACAGGTGATTTTTCATACAATTTCACGTGAAAAGCCTTATTTTTATTGAATATTGCTACTACGAGACCTGGAAATCCTGCTCCAGCGCCTAAATCAGCTAATGATTTAAGATTAAAATCAATAAACTTAACTAATTGAGCAGAATCAAGTATATGTCTAAACCAAATTTGATTTTCCGTACTTTTAGAGATTAAATTATAATTTTTATTTTCAATTAAAACTAGATTCGCGAACTTTTTCAGCTTTTCAATTGCATGACCACTAAAATTTAGACTATTTTTAAGAGTATTTATGACTTCAAGCTGCTGCATCAAGCAGTGGCTTTATATTTAAGTTTTTTAATATGTGAGAGAAGAATAATTATA
>MDTG01060896.1_pt1 | contig 15120 bp, 15 predicted proteins | sample 811421 | NCBI WGS metagenome assembly MDTG01 (sample SAMN05326645, study PRJNA326480) | marine metagenome | isolation source: seawater | place: Pacific Ocean: South East | collected 2011
TGTCCAAGTTGGTTTGTGAAGAAATAATAGAACATTGGAGTAAAGTTTATGGTTTTGACTTTTTGTCTCTAAGACTTTTTAATGTTTATGGAACAAGATCTAGAACAAATTCAGCTTATGGTGCTGCTCTTGGTGTATTCTTAAAACAAAAAATTTTAAATAAACCTTTTACAATTGTTGGTAATGGAAACCAAAAAAGAGATTTTATTTACGTTTCTGATGTTTGTAATGCTTTTTATAGTGCTTTAAATAAAAATTTAACAAATCAAAAATTTAATATTGGATTTGGTAAACCAAGAAAAGTAAATGAAATGGTAAAAATTATTGGAGGTACTAAAGTATATGTACCAAAAAGACCAGGCGAACCTGATTTAACACATGCAGATATATCTAAAGCAAAGAAACTTTTATCTTGGAAGCCAAAAGTCACGTTGGAGAAAGGCCTTAATATAGTAATAAAAAACATAAATTATTGGAAAGATGCTCCACTTTGGACTCCTAAAAAAATTAAGCTTGCAACTAAAGATTGGTTTAAATATATAAAAAAATAAAATTATGAATATATTAATTACAGGTGGCTCAGGATATGTTGGTTCTAGATTAATTTTCAAGCTTTTGAAGGAAACAGAGCACAAAATAATTAATTATGATATATCTTTATTTGGAGACGATCATCTTCCAAAAAATAATAATTTTTTGTATTATAAAGAGGACATTACTAATCCAAAAAAGTTTGAAGAAGTAATAATAAATAACAATGTTGATACAGTCTTGCATTTGGCCTGTATATCCAATGATCCAACATATGAACTTAATTCAGAACTATCTAAAAGAATAAATTTTGACTGTTTTGAAGACTTAGTTAAGGTGTCAAAAAAAAATAATGTTAAAAAATTTATTTATGCTTCCACCTGTTCTGTTTACGGTATTTCAGACAGCCCAAATGTAACTGAAACAAATGAATTAAAACCAATTACAGATTACAATAAATATAAAGCTCTTTGTGAGCCAATTTTATTGAAGTATTTAGATAATGATTTTAATGGAATAATTATAAGACCTGCAACGGTATGTGGTTTTAGTGAAAAAATGAGATTTGATTTAACGGTAAATATTTTAACAAACTATGCATATAATAAAGGCTACATAAGAGTTTTTGGAGGCAAGCAATCTAGACCTAATTGTCACATAGAAGATATGTGTGACCTTTACAAAAAATTAATTGATGATGATATCTCAAAATATAATGGTGAAATATTCAATGCAGGGACAGAAAATTTAAAAATCATTGAAGTAGCAGAAAAAGTGAAGTCTGTTATGCAAGATAAACTTAACAAAAATAATATAGAAATTAGAGTGGAAGAGAGTGCAGATATAAGATCATATATGATAAATTCTGATAAAATTAAAAATATTTTAGGATTTGAATTTAAAAAAACAGTTACTAATGCTATTGAAGATTTATGTGATGCATTTGAAAAAAATATAATTAAAGATAGCTTTTCAGATGAATGGTCAAATATAAAAGTTTTAACAAAAATAGAAGAAAACAAAAACAAAAATAAAAATTAGTGAGTAAAAATCAAAAAAACTTCGAAAAAAATGGTTATGTAATTGTTCCTGGAAACAAAAATTTACTTAATAAAATTAGAAAAATTATTTTCAATAATATTAAAAGTAATAAAAAAATAAAAAATAAAAGTGATAATGAAGAAAATATTACTAAAATTTTTAATAATTTTCACCATTATGTTAGCTTAAAAGAACTTAATTCTTTAAGATTTAATATTTATAAAAAGATTAATGTTGGAAGTACATTTAGTGAAATCTACTATAAAATTGTTAAGGAATATTTAGATGACCTAGTTGGCAATGAGTTATCTATGCAAAAAAAAATTAATTTATCAATTCAAATGCCAAAAGATAAAGACTCATTATTAGATCTCCATTCAGATATTTATGCAGGAGAAAGCCCGTTCCAGGTTGTTGTTTGGATCCCTTTAGTTGATGCGTATAAATCAAAGTCAATGTTTTTTACTAAACCAAAATTTAATAAAAAAATGAATGAAAAACTACTAAATACTAACAATTTTACTACAAAAGAAATGTATAATAAGAATAAGAGAAATTTTGAATTTTTAAATATTAAGTTTGGGGAAATCTTAATTTTTTCTCCAATAATTTTACATGGAAATACAATAAACAACACAAAGGAGACAAGGTTTTCTCTTAATTGTAGATTCAAAAATCTACTTTCACCTTACGATGTTACTGTGAAATCTCATAGAAATATTCCTAATTTTTATAGACCTTTAAATATTAAGCCAATGACTAAAATTGGTTTTAATTATTTAAAAAAATATTCAATTTAAAATTATGAGAAAATTTGCTGGTTATATCAACCTAAAACAATTAAATGGAGTTCTTTATCCATCTTCTATTCAAAACATTATGATGAAAGATTATATACAAAATGTATTAAAAGGAGTTTTTTATTTATCACCCACAGAACTTTTACAGGCAAAATTTCCAATTACTTTAAAAACTCTTGTAGGCAAAGAAACAAAAGTTGATGGAATAGTAATGCTGTCAAGTTTCTACTTACCAGATGACTATATAGTTAGGAAGCAAATATATAAAGAAATTACTAAAATGAAGAAATCTGTCCACTTTATTTTAGATGAGCTTATTTTAAAATCAAATAAAGATATTGATAAAATTGAAGAATATTTAATTTTTAATAATTCTTTTTTCACAAAAACAAGAGTAAAACTTAACGAAGAAGAAAAATTTTTTATGAAAAATTATAATAAAGTTACTTTTGTATAATAGTCAAGCTATTGAAAGTTTTATTCAAAATAAATAAATTCATAATCTCCAGTATACCCGCAATGTTTTAACAACCAGACCCATTCTTTTTTTGAAAAAAAAGACTCACATGTTAATGCCCAACACTGAAGATTAAAAAGTTCTTTTTCATTTCTATAACTTTCAGAGCATATAAAGTGTTTTTTTCCTACTCTTTGCAGTTCTTTAATAGCTTGGATTAAATAGTTAATTTCTAAATTATGTAGGGTGTTTATGGAAAATACAAAATCAAACTCTTTAGATTTAAATTTTAATTTTTTTCTCAAATCTGCTTTTAATAAAAATTGACTGATTTCTTTTTTTGAATTTTTTAAACCATATCTTGAAATATCTATTCCGGTGATTTTAATTTTTGGAAGAATTTTTTTAATTTCAAATAATAAAAATCCTTTACCACAACCTAAATCTAAAATTTTTGAATGATTCTTAAGCTTATATCTCTTGATAAATTTTTTTGCTACTTGCTCCCATCTGCCAGGTATATATTTGTAACCTCCATATCCAAACTTTCTATTTCCATCCCAATAATCGTAACCATATTTTTTTGAAACTGTCATACATTCAATTTTCTTTGAAATCATTCTTTCAATATAATTTCTTTTAGTTTTTGTATGAAGTGACGTAATAAAATTAAGTTTTCTCATAATTTTACCAATTTTTATTTAAATCAACGTCATTCTTAAGGCTCATAAATGTTGGTCCATTTATTTTATGAGTTTTCTTAACATATTTTTCAGTTTCAGATCCATTTTTTGGGTAAAAAGATCTTACATTTTTCATTAAAGACATTAACTTTTTGGCATTAAGTTCGCTATGCGTTGGCCCCAAGGAGGGGTAATCTGCAAATCCAACTAGATTTACATTCGCTTTTTGTTGGTCTATGTCTAATTTAACTTGTTCAAATGGTCTTTCGATTAAAAAAGGAGTAATAGTATAAACCCAGGGTTTCAATCCCTGCAATGCTGCTCCTGATGCTATTCCAATAATACTTTGCTCACATATACCCAAATTAAAAAATCTACTAGGATGTTCTTTTCTGAAACTATCAAAAATTCCATATCCAATATCACCTACAATCAAAATTATTTTTTTATCTTTTCTTGCAAGTTCAGTAATTATTCTTCCAAATGTCCTTCTCATTTTAATCCCAACCTTTTTTTTGCAATAATTAGCTCATCTTTATTAAGTTTTCTTGCATGCCAAACTGGATCATTTTCAAATTCTTTAACACCTTTACCTTTTATAGTATTAAAAATAACTGCAGTCGGTAATTTTTTTTTATTTTTTATATTTAATGATTTTAAAATTGACAAAAAACTATGACCATTTTTTACATTTATACAATTGATATTAAATGATTGAATTTTTTTAAATAAATTATGCAGTGGTAAAGCATCATTTAATTTTGAAAGTGCTTGAATTTTATTATAGTCAATTAGTATCACTAAATTATCTAATTTATGTTTTGCTGCTACCAAAAGTGTTTCCCAAGTAGTTCCTTCTTGACATTCACCATCACTAATCAAAACATATATTTTTTCTTTTTTTTTCAAAATTTTATTTGCAAAAGCCATACCTGCAGCAATAGGCAGTCCATGACCAAGACTACCAGTTGTAGAAAAAATTCCATTTTTTTCATCAATTTCTAGATGAGTTGTTATTTTGGGCTTTAAACCGCTTTCTTTCAATAAAATACATAGAGGAAAGGATGCATGAGCTTTACTTAATATAAATTTATCCTTTTTTTTAAGTATTTTTGAATACAGAGCAATAATGATTTCTATCATTGAAAAGCTTCCACCTAAATGTGCTTCCTTCTTTTTCTGAAACATCATTAGAGTATCTTGACGCAACTTAATAGCTTTTAACTCTAATTTTTTTAATTCAGTTTTTGAAATCATGTATTTTTATGAAAAGCTTATAATACATATACTATGAAATAAAATATATAAATTAATATTATTTTTAAGTAAAGTTTAAATATTATGAGTAATTATAAAATATATATACAAATTTTTTTTTTAATACCAGTAATAATATTATTCCTCATAATCAGAATTTTTAAAGATTTTAGAATTAATAAAATTATTTCAAAAAAAATAGGACACATGGCCACTCCAATGGAAATTTATATTTGTGAAAAAAAAGATAATCCAAAAAAAACTCCTATTATTTGGTTTTTTGATAAAATGATAGCCAATCAATGTTTAAAAATTAAATGGTCACAAATGTTACTTATTTTGCCTCGATATGTATTGGAACCAATTTATATTTTATTTAAAAAGTACAAGTTTTTTCATTTTTTTCTTGAAGATTTTAGTAAAGACAATGAGTTGGTTAAAAGACATATTAAGGATGGAGTGAAACAAATAGATGATAAAAATGTACTATTAAAACATAAACCATCAATAGAATTTACCGATAAAGAAATAAATGAAGGTGAAAATTATTTAAAAAAAATAGGGTTCAATAATAAAAATTTTTTTGCTTTTGCATCAAGAACAGCTGAATTTCACAACGAACAAGGTGAGTCAGTCAGGAATGCAAATATCAATAATAAAATTCTAGGAATTAAGTTTTTGGTTTCCAAAGGCTACAAAGCAATAAGAATGGGCAAAAATGTAAAACAAAAAATTAATTTTAATGATACAAATATTTTGGATTATGCAACTTCAAATGACAGAAGTGATTTTTTGGATATTTATTTAATTTCAAAATGTGAATTTTTAGTTTCAGCTTCTACAGGAGTTAGCACTATCGCGGCATTATTTAGAAAACCTAGTTTAATTTTAAATGAGACCAGTGTTCATGATTTAATTGCTCATCCAGATAGAATAATGTTGCTACTTAAAAAATATAAAAATCGAAATTCAGGAAAAATTATTAGTTTTGAAGAAGTTTATAAAAAAAAGTTAGATTTTATTAAATCTGTCTCAAAAATTAATGAATTAGGATATGATATTATAGATAATAATGAGTTAGAGATTAAGAAAGCTTCAGAAAATTTTCTTCATATAATTAATAATAATTATAATTTAGATGAAATTTTATATAGACAAAAAAATTATTGGCAAAATATAGAAAAATACTTTGGGTTTAAAAATAAGTATAAAACCATCATTTGTCCTGATTTTTATTTAAATAATATTAATTTATTTGAATAGTAGCAGAGCATTTTTAAGCTAAGAATTTTATATTAAAAATAAAATGCTATTTCATATAATGAAATATTTATTAGGTAAAATATTAACAATATGAAATTAGAACCTGCTAATTTTGATGTTTAAACTTTATTAATTATAAATAATCTTTTAAAAAGCCATATGCAATTCATTTACAAATTAAAAAAACCTATTTTAAAAGATGAGAAATTTATTGAAGATTTTTTTATCAGAAAAGGCCTTAAGCTATTAGTTGATTTATCTAAAAGAAAAAAGAATACATTAAATGAAATGGTAATTGATGAACCTTATATCCCAGAGTTGGGTGATTTATATAGTCTGTATCAATATGTTGTGATAAACAAAAGAACAACTATATTTGAATTTGGCTCAGGTTGGTCAACCCTTATATTCAGCTTGGCATTAAGAGAATTAAGAAATAAATTTTCTAATGAAGTTGATTTATTAAGAAGAAATAACAAATTTGAATTATTTGTTGTAGAAAATGAAAAAAAATTTTTGAATATTTCTAAAAATAGAATAAAAAAATTTTATAAAAAATTAAATATTAAAGATCCAATTAAAATTCACTATCACTTTTCAGATGTTGAGATGACGACTTTTGATAATAAAATATGTACTCAATATAAAAAACTACCAATATGCAACCCTGATTTGATTTACTTAGACGGTCCAGATCAATTTAATATTAAAAAGGATATAAATGGTATCAGTACAAAACATAAAGATATGATGCCAATGGTTTGTGATATTTTAAAATTTGAGTATTTTTATACTCCTGGAACTATGATAATTTGCGATGGAAGAGCAGCAAATGTAAAATTTTTAAAAGATTATTTTAAAAGAAAATGGAAGTGTATTTACAATAAAAAAAATGATCAATATATTTTTTATTTAGTTGATCCAGTTTTAGGAAAATACAACAAATTACAATTAGAATTTTATTCAAAAGGTAATTAAAATGTCGTATACTTTACCTATAAAATAATTTAAATAATCATTATGCCAGTTTTTATCATCGCAGAAATAGGAATTAATCATAATGGAGATATGAAAATTTGTAAGCAATTAATAGATTTAGCGTCTATGTCAGGATGTGATGCTGTAAAATTTCAGAAACGAGACATAGAATCTGTTTATAGTAAAGATTTGTTAGACAGCCAAAGAGAAAGTCCATGGGGCAATACTCAAAGACAACAAAAGATGGGTCTTGAATTTAATAAGGAAGATTATGAAGAAATTGATGAATACTGCAAAAACAAAAGGATAAGTTGGTTTGCTTCAGCATGGGATTTAAAAAGCCAAAAATTCTTAAGAAATTTTAATTGTAAATATAATAAAATAGCATCAGCAATGTTGGTTAATGAAGAATTATTAAGAATGGTTTCAGAAGAAAAAAAACATACCTTCATATCTACTGGATTAAGCACAATGGATGATATTGAAAAAGCAGTAAAAATTTTTAGAGATAGTGACTGCTCATTTGAACTTATGCACTGTGTTTCAACTTATCCAATGAAAGATGAAGATGCAAATCTTAAAACTATTTTAACTCTTAAAGAAAAATTTAATTGTAATGTTGGATATAGTGGCCATGAGTCAGGTTTAACGGTATCTTATGCTGCAGTTGCTCTTGGTATTTCATCACTAGAGCGACACATCACACTTGATAGAGCAATGTATGGGTCAGATCAGGCCGCATCATTAGCCCCACCAGGAATTAAAAAAATAGTTCCGGAAGTAAGAAAAATCGAAAAAGCCTTAGGAGATGGGGTAAAGAGAGTGTTAGAAGATGAGGTAGTAATAGCAAAAAAATTACGAGCACATTTATAACATAAATAATAAATTAAATGTGATGAAAATTGTTTCATTAATACCCGCCAGAAAAGGAAGTAAGGGGATAAAAAATAAAAATTTAATTGATCTATGTGGAAAACCATTAATTTATTACTCAATTCAGGCCTCAATTAATTCTTTGGTTGAAGAAACATGGGTAAGTTCAGATTCAGATGAAATATTAGAAATATCAAAAAATTTAGGATCAAAAATTATTAAAAGACCAAAAGAATTATCTGAAGATAATTCTACAAGTGAGTCAGCATTGATTCATTTTGCAAAAAATACAGATTTTGATATTTTAGTTTTTATACAATGCACAGCTCCATTAATTAAATCAAAAGATATTAATAAAGGTATTCAAAAAATGAATTCATTTGACTCAATTGTTTCAGTTGCTGAGACAACACAGATGTTTTGGGATTCAAACGGACCTCTTTATGATATAAAGAATAGATTAAGACGTCAAAATAGTATCAGAAGATATTTAGAAACTGGAAGTTTCTTTATAACAACAAAAAAAAATTTATTGAAATTTAATAATAGATTATCAGGAAATATTGGTTTTGTAGAAATTCCAAAATATAGATCATTTGATATTGATGATTATGATGATTTAAGATTAGTAAAAGCAATTTTAAACTCTAAGGAATTTGATTATGAATAAAACTTTTTTTATTACAGGTGCCTCAACAGGACTTGGGGAAAAATTTGCAACATTGATTACAGGTGTTGCTAAAAATATAATTATTGTTGGCAGAAATAAAAACAAGTTGTTAAATCTAAAAAAAAAAATTCATAAAATTAATACTAATGTTAAAGTAATTAATTTAGTAGCAGATTTATCTTCAAATTCTGGAGTTATCAAATTAATAAAAAATTTTGAAAAACAAAAAAAAATTAAATTTGTTGATGTATTAGTAAATTCTGCAGCAAATTTTACTGTAAAAAAAATTGAAAATATTTCAATTAATGAGATAAAAAAAGACTTTCAAACAAATGTAATTTCACCATTTATGCTTTCAAAATATTTTGGTCTTAAAATGAAAAAAAAAAATAGAGGTATAATTTTTAATATAGGCTCATCTTCTTCATATGATTGTTCTGAAAATACATCGGTATATTGCATAACAAAACATGCTTTGCTAGGAATGTCTAAATCATTTAATGCTGAATTGAAATCATATGGGGTAAAGTCAATTTTTATAGCACCTGGATCAATGAAAACACCCATGGGAAGAAAAGTGAAAAACCAAGATTATAATACTTTTATTGATCCTGAAGAAGTCGCAATTGTAATGAAAAACTTATTAGAGAATGAAAAAAGTATTTTTATAGATGAGCTAAAAATTAAAAGAGCAATATATAGATGAGTATTAAAATAGATCTCGTTGGTAAAAATGTATTAATCACTGGAGCTGGCGGAGATATTGGTTCTGAAATTACTTTAAAATTTCTTGAAGCAGGCTCCACTTGTTTCTGCCTTGACAAAGACTTAAAAACTTTAATAAAAATAAAAAAAAAATTTTTTGAAAAAATAAACCTTATCAAGATAGATTTTGAAAAAAAAGATTTTATTAAAAACTTTTTAAAAAAAATAGATAAAAATATTAAAATTGATATTTTAATTAACAATGCAGGTTTTACATCCTCACAAACATTTTTAAAATATAGTCTAAAGAATTGGAAAAAAACTATTGATATTAATTTAACAACACCGTTTATACTTTCTCAATTAATATCAAAAAATTTTATGGACGCCGGGGCCTGTATTATAAACATCACGAGTCTTGCTGCAGAACAAGGGTTTCCTGATAATGTGGCATATGTCGCTTCAAAAGGTGGGCTAAAACAATTAACAAAAGCTATGGCATTAGACTTGGCTGAAAAAAATATTAGAGTAAACTCGATAGGCCCAGGTTATGTAAAAACTAAAATGACTAAAAAAAGTTGGTTAAATAAAAAAAAAAGAAATAACAGGTCTGATAGGATAATATTAAAAAGGTGGGCAAAACCTAATGATGTAGCAAATGCTTGTCTTTTTTTGGGATCTGATCTTGCTGAATATATTAATGGTCAAGAAATATATGTTGATGGAGGATGGTTATCAAAAGGACTAAAAAATGATGAATAATAAATAATATGTAAATTTGTGCAAAAAATTCTACATACTTTTAAATAAAGCAATTAAAGAAATAAAAACTCTAATATTACTTAGAAATATTGTAAAATAAAAAAAGCTTATTATACAATTCTAAAGTATTAAAGAGGCATCAATTAAAGCACATGAATAGAAAATTACTTAACAGCTTAAAAAAAAGGATTCAAAAAATTATTAAAGATTATGATGGATATTTAATTCAAAAGTGTGTTGATGTTAAAAATTTTACTGGTCAAGATATTGATACCTTATATTTAAAAAGAAAAAAAAATCATGAATTTAGCAACACAATTACAGTAAATAAGCAGTATAATAATTTAAGGTTATTTATAAACCACTCTAAACATATAAATTTTTTAACTTTGGATATTGAAGAATTATCTACAATGCCAAAAAATATTAGGGATGTTTACACAAAAAATTTTAACCAAAAAAAATTTTGCAAACACACAAGATTAAATCATTTAGATAATAAAAGTATAATTTTTTTTAAATTATATAAATATTTTTTTAATACGATTCATTCTTTTTATCAACTTCGTAATTTAAAAAAAGATATAGATAAATTAAATAATCAAGATCTTTCTTTAATTATAAATTCTGCTGAACAAGCTTTTCCAAATGAATTCCCGATAATAAAAAAATTTATTTTTTGGAAAATTGAAAAATTTTGTAAAAATAAAGATATAAATTTATTTTTCATAGATTTAAAAAAAAAGAGACATAATAAAAGACAAATATTTTTTGGAAAATTAAATTTTAAAAATATTTTATTTGCAAATAATTTTCTTTATGCATTTCTTTTTGGCTCAAATGCCAAATGGAAGTATAGTCATAACCCAATGCCTGCAATTTCTATAATTGGAAACGATGGATGTGGTAAAACTACGGTTGTTAATTATATTAGAAATAATTTTTCCAAAATGGACCCTCTAATTATTGATATGAAAGGATCAAAGCCTTTTTTTTCTTGGGTTTATAAATTAAGAAATTTACTTAAAAAAATTACATCATCTATATTTATTAGGAAAATATATCTTATAAAAGTAACTTTATTATTTTTTGGAGAATTATTAGATTTTTTTGATAAATATTTTAAATATAAAATTGGTATGGCATGGGCAGATGCTGGCTATGGATTAACAATTTTTGAAAGATATCCAACTGATAGAATTAGAGGTGAATTTCCAAGTATTAAAAATAAATTTTTACCCATAGAACAATTTTTCCCTTTTCCAGATGCAATGGTTTATTTGGATGTTTTACCCAAAGTATCAATCAATAGAAAAAAAAAAGACAATCATACTATTCAAGAAATGAAGAGTAAAAGGACAAATTATTTAAGATTAATTAAGGAATTTGATGAGATTGAATTGATTGATACATCAGCAAACATTAATCAAAAGATTTTGAAGATAAAAAACTATATCTTTAAATTATATTTTAAAAAAAAAAGAATAATAAAAAATAATAAAAAAAATATTAGAATGAAATGGAAAAAAAATTATAATAGAAAGATAGCAGGTAAAAATTTAGATAGATCACAAAAAGAGTCTTTTTTTGAATAAGATATTAAAAGAAATAAAAAGTAAAATTTTATATGTTTCTCCAACAAAGGTTAAGTATTGTATTCACCCTTCAAAATTTTGTGATTATAATCAATTTGATTTATCAAAAATACACCCCCATGCAGGAGTCAATAGGGGAGTTTTTCGAGAAAAACGTTATGGTTATTTAAAAATTAATTCATCTGCTTGGGATAAAAAACCTGGTGTATTATTTACAAGACTTTTAGAATTTATAGCTTTGAAAGATCACTATACAGGCAAAAAAAACTGGAAACGATCTAGGTTTGCAAAAAGAAATGTTACATATATTAAATCTAATAAAATTGTAAGAGGGTTTACTAATTATAAAGATTATTTAATAACAAGAGAAAAACAAATAGACGATTTATTTAATTCAATAATAAAAAAAGGCATTCATCATTATGACTATTATAAAAGAAAAAATATAGTAGTAGAAAGTGGATCTCATTATGATGATATTACAGTCGTTTTAACGAAAAATAATGAACTTTATTTCAATAATCGTGGTCACCATAGACTATCAATAGCAAAAATATTAAGATTAAAGAAATTACCAATTAAGATAGTCACTGCAAAATCAAAAAAATTATTTGAAAAGTTTTATTTATTAAATAAATAAATATTTACTTTATGGTAAGTAATATTAAAAAATTTAACTTATTATATTAAATTAGGAATAAATAATAGTATAGAATATTAACTAGTTAGTTTACTTAATATAATATTAAAAATTTATGAAAAATTATTTTTTAGTTTTAGGCAATTACATATTTTATTTTTTAATTTCTGTCTCATGTTATTTAAATTTACCAGCTTTTTGTGCCTATTTAATTAAAGTTTCTCTTTTCAAGCCCAAGTCTTTTAGAAAAAAAATTAAAAGTAAAAAAATGTTCATTGTTTTTTCTAGAGAGATTGGCATAAGAGACATAGAAATTATTCACAAATCATTGAATTCTAATTTTGAATTTTTCTTTTTGAGAAGAAATATTCCACAAGTAATTTTATTTTGTTTTTGTAATAGAAGAAAATTTTTTTATAACTATTTAAATCCTCCGTCGAGTATACAAGATTATTTTGATCAAAATTTGAATTATAAAAAAAATCATGAAAAATTCTGTATAGAAGTTATTTCTAATCTGAAAAAATATTATAATGATAAAACAATAAATTTTATAACTTTTAATTTTGATTATTTCGCAGAAGCGGCACTCTATGTAGGATGTAAAAAAAATAATATAGCCGTAAAATTATGGCACAAAGAAGGTATTCAAACCGATGCTGATGGTGAACATCGAATGACAACATCTTTTTCTAAGTTGAGACACATGTTTGACTATTTTACTGATATTTCTGTTTACAATGAACGTACTAAAGAAAGATTTATTAGATTAGATAAAAATAATTCAAAAAAAATAAGTGTAAATGGATGTCCAAGAATAACAGATTTTATAATAAAAAAGAGGCATCACAAAAAGATTAAGACTATACTATTTTTACCTTTTGATATTAGAAGAGGAATTCCTAAAACAAATAAAAATAAAAATTTAAGCTTTAAATTATCATTAGATATAATGACTAAAATTTTAAATGAACTTTCTAATAATAAAAATCTTAATATTATCATAAAATACAAACATAATTCTGCAGATAAAATTGATAAGCAAATTAGTAATAAAATTAAAATTTTCAAAACAGGATCATCTGAAAAATTTATTAATCAATCTGATATAATTATAGGTCAAAATTCAGTTGCAACAATTGAAGCTTTGGCAAATGGAAAATATGTTATGGTACCTTTTTTTGAAAAAAATTTAAAACTTAAAAAATATTTACTTAATTTTGATAATGATATTATTTATACTTCAGAAGCGAAATTGAAAAAAAAAATTTTAAACCTTGTAAATAAAAGAGTAGTTTTTCCACTAAACAGTAAAAAATACAACAAGACTATCCAATATTATTTGGGTGATCCCAAGAATATCATAGAAAGATATATAAAATTTCTAAATAATTAGATATATGCTCTCCATGGATAAATGAGTTAAATATGTTTATTAATAGATTAAACTTTATTTAAAATGTTATTATTAGATATTAAAAGTAAATGGAAAAAATAAAGAAAATTTTATCTCTTTTTACCCCACGTGAACGTAAACAAGCATTTTTATTGACTATAATGCTTTTAATAATGGCTTTATTAGACACGATTGGTGTAGCATCTATATTACCTTTTATTGCTGTTTTGACAAATCCTGGTGTTATTGAGTCAAACTCAATGTTAAATATTATGTTCCAATTTTCTAGAAAATTTGGAGTTGAAAATAATCAGCAGTTTCTTTTTGTTCTAGGAATTCTTGTATTCATATTTTTGGTTGTCTCAATACTCTTCAAGGCTTTCACAACTTATGTACAACTAAGATTTGTTCAAATGCGAGAGTATAGTATTGGTAAGCGTTTAGTTGAGGGATATCTTCATCAACCTTATAGTTGGTTTTTAGATAGACATAGTGCTGAACTTGGAAAAAATATCTTATCAGAGGCAGGTATGGTGGTTGGAGGATTTTTAAAGCCACTAATAGATGTGATTGCTAGAGTTATGGTTGCTATAGCACTTATAACTTTATTAATAATTGTTGATCCTAAACTTGCTTTAATAATAGGATCTACTCTTGGCGGAGCTTATATAATTATTTTTTATTTAATGCGCAGCTTTTTAAATCAAATTGGAAAAAAACGTTTAAAACATAACGAGATACGTTTCAAATCAGTAAGTGAGGCTTTTGGTGCTGCAAAAGAGGTTAAAGTTGGAGGATTAGAAAATGTTTATATCAAATGGTTCTCTCATTCTGCTCAAATTTATGCTCGAGCCTCAGCATCTTCAGTTGTTGTTGGTCAATTACCTCGTTTTTTCTTGGAGGTTATTGCGTTTGGTGGTGTTTTGCTAATAATACTTTACATGATGGGACAATCAGATAATTTTAGTACTGCTTTACCCATCGTCAGTTTATATGTTTTTGCTGGTTATCGTTTAATGCCAGCACTTCAGCAGATTTATGCTGCTTTCGTGGTGGCTACTTATGCTGGCCCTTCTATAGATAAGTTATCTGAAGACATGAAATATCTTAAATCATATAATTCAAAACAAGATCAAGGTGTTTTATCTTTCAATAATACAATTACTTTAAAAAACATCAACTATAATTATCCCAATGCATCACGAACAGTATTAAAAAATATTAGTTTTAGTATTCCTGCAAAATCTTCCATTGGTTTGGTCGGAGCCACTGGTAGTGGTAAAACCACAACAGTAGATATTATTTTGGGATTACTTGAACCTCAAAGTGGCACCTTAGAAGTTGATGGAAAAATTATAACAAAAAAAAATTCAAGATCATGGCAAAGATCTATTGGATATGTTCCACAACATATTTATCTCTCAGATGACACGGTTGCTGCTAACATAGCCTTTGGAATAGACCCCAAA
>MDTG01404375.1_pt1 | contig 15118 bp, 11 predicted proteins | sample 811421 | NCBI WGS metagenome assembly MDTG01 (sample SAMN05326645, study PRJNA326480) | marine metagenome | isolation source: seawater | place: Pacific Ocean: South East | collected 2011
AATAGCAAGAAAGAAATCTTATATTAACAGATCATCTTTAAAATGGGACAGTAAATTTAAAAAGGAGGGTGTATGACAATAAATATTGGCGGTGGAGAGTTGAAAGAATTAAAACCTAGAATTTTAGTTATGGGAATAGGCGGCGCAGGAGGGAATGCGATAAATGCAATGATCGATGATGGTATGCAAGGGGTAGAGTTTGTGGCAGTGAATACAGATGCACAAGATTTAAAAGTTAATAAAGCCGATGCAAAAATCCAAATTGGAATGAACCTAACCAAAGGATTAGGTGCAGGCGCAAAGCACGATATCGGTCAAGCTGCAGCAGATGAGTCTTTAAATGAAATAGTGACTTACTTACAAGGCGCGAATATGGTTTTTATCACAGCTGGAATGGGGGGAGGAACTGGCACTGGAGCTTCACATGTTATAGCAAGAGCCGCAAAGGAATTAAATATATTAACGATTGGTGTTATTACTTTACCTTTTTCTTATGAAGGACCAAAAAGAATGAGAAGAGCAGTTGAAGGCTGGGAAAGATTAAAAAAACACTTAGACGCATCAATTGTAGTTCCAAATCAGAATCTTTTTAAAATTGCAAATGAGTCCACTACTTTTGAGAAATCATTTTCTTTATCTAATGATGTTTTAAAACATGGGGTTAGAAGTGTTACTGATTTAATGGTAAGACCTGGTTTAATTAATCTTGACTTCGCAGATGTTGAAACAGTAATGAGCTCAATGGGCAAAGCAATGATGGGTACAGGTGAAGCTGAAGGAGAAAACAGGGCTTTGTCTGCTACGGAGTTAGCATTGAATAATCCTTTAATTGATGACTATTCTCTAAAAGGAGCAAAGGGCTTATTGGTTAACATCACTGGAGGAGAAGATATTAAATTATTTGAGGTTGATCAGGCGGTAAATAAAATTAGAGCTGAAGTTGACCCTGAAGCTGAGCTTATTTTTGGAGCTATCAAAGATGAGAATTTAAATGGCAAAATGAGAGTTTCAATAGTGGCCACAGCACTTGATGGAGACTATCCAGAATCTAAATCAATCGCGAACAATATTCATAGAATTCATACGAGAAGTTCGGGGTATACAGACGATGCTGGAAGTAACTTTGCAATTAAAAACATGCCTAGTTCTAATTCTATACAAGGTGCCACAGCGTTAAAACTTGATACAGAAGTTAAAGAGAATGAAAACATGTTAGTTTTAGATAAAAAAGAGGAAGATATATTGGACAACCCTAATACTAATGAAGATTTAATTTCTGGGGTTTCAATTGAGAACGCTGGCTATTTTGAAAACAACTCAGAGTCAAATCAAATTAATGATGAAATTCCAGTTTATGAGGAAAAACCAAATGATTTGTTAGAACCAAATATTTCTCAAGAAGAAGAAATCACCCCCCAATTATTTTCTGATGAGGCGGATAACAGTACCTCATCAGAAAGTAAGGAAAGTGAGACTTTAATAAACGAAGAAGACGAGGATTTCGAGATACCTGCATTCTTACGTAAACAAAAGTTTTAACATTTCCAAATTAGATGAATGATATTTCATCGTTAAAAAAATTGTACCATTACCCTGTAATGCTAAATGAAGTCATGGAGATCTGTAAACCAGAAAAAGGAGGTTTATTTGTTGATTGTACCTATGGTGCAGGTGGATATAGTAACTCGATACTATCTTTTCCAAAGACAAAAGTAATTGCTATAGATAGAGATCCTGAAACAAAAAAGTTTGCAGACATTACTAAAAAAAAATTTAAAGACCGTTTTAGCTTTCATAATTTAAAATTTAGCGAACTAAACAAGGCGATAGATAAAAATAGCAAGGTAGATTTTGTAATTTTTGATCTAGGGATTTCCTCTCTTCAAATTTCAAATTTTAATAGAGGTTTTTCTTTTAATTCAAAGGGAAAACTTGATATGAGGATGGGGTTGAATACAATTTCTGCTGAAGATGTTTTAAATAACTTAAGTTTAGAAACTTTAAGAAATATAATTAAATTTTTTGGAGAAGACAAAGATAGTTTTCGGATTGCGACTAATATTATAAAGCAAAGGAAAAAGGGTCCAATAACTTCAACTTCAAAATTTGTTGAAATAATTGAAAAAAGTAAAAAAAAAGATTTTAAAAAAAAAATCAACCCGTCCACGAAAACTTTTCAGGCAGTTCGTATTTTCGTTAACAAAGAAATTAACGAGCTAATAGATGGATTATCTGTTGCTACTGAATTTTTAAAGTCTGGAGGTAAATTAATTATAATTAGTTTTCATTCGATTGAAGATAAAATAATAAAGTTTTTTTTTAGTAATTTTTCTAAAAATAAATCAAAAGGTTCAAGGTATTACCCGGATATTGATAATAATATAATACTTTTTGAAAACTATAAAAATAAAATTATAAAACCTACAAAATCTGAATTAGATATTAATAGCAGTTCAAGATCGGCCAAACTTAGATTTGCAACAAGGAGTTCAGAAAATTTTTCTTACCCAACAGATTTAAAGAAAAAATTTCTTTACCTTTTGAATCTAGAAAGTGAAAATGTTTAAAAAACCATTGCTAATATCTTTATCAATTTTTTTTATTTTGATGTTTTTTACATCTATAGTAAAAAACAGCTCTAGAAACCTAGAAAAAAAGATACATCAACTCAATAAAAAAATTGCAGTTTTACAGTACGAGATAAGCGATGCCCAAACAGATCATGTTTATCTTTCTAGTCCTGAAAAAATCAAAAATAGCATAAATTATTTTACCGATAAGAAATACTACAGTTTTGATTATTCGAGAATTTTTTTTTCAACAGATGATTTTTTGAGAAATTATTCAAACCAAACAAAATATTTTAAAATTAAAAAAACAAATGAATAATAAAAAAAAAAATAGTTTCTATTTTGAGGATTATAATCGCGATTTAAGCAATACATCAAAAAAAAGTAAAATAGGGATAAGTGATGATAGGATCTATTTATTATTTTTTGTTTTCTTTTGTCTAATTTTTATTTTTTCTATAAAGATAGTATTTACCTCTTTGCAAGAGTCTGATTTTAAAAAACAAATTAAAAATTATTCTATTTTTAATAAAATGAGAAATGATATTGTGGATAGAAATGGTGAACTTATTGCTAGAAATATAAGAGTATACCACGTAGCGGTAAGACCGTCATTAATTAAAGATAAAAAACAATTTATAATTAAACTAAAATTAATTTATCCAGAAATAGACATTAAAGTGCTCAATACAAAACTGAAGAAAAATAAATATTTTTACATTAAAAAAAATATAACAGAAGAAGAAAGAGTAAAACTTTGGTCACTTGGTGAGAAAGGCTTGTTGTTTGAAGCTTCGCAAACAAGAATTTACCCACATAAAAATTTATTTAGTCACGTGGTTGGTCAAATTGATTTAGATAATAATGGTATTTCAGGTGTAGAGAAATACTTTGATAAAAACTTAAAATCAGATGAAAACAGTCCTTTAAAATTATCTCTTGATATTAATTTGCAATATTTAATTAGGGAGGAACTCGTTAAAGCAGTATCAGAATTTAGTGCAAAAGGAGCAGCGAGTGTTCTTATGGATGTAGAAACAGGTGAGGTTTTGTCTCTAATTTCTTTACCAGATTATGATTTAAATTATAGACAAGAAATTAGTGATAAAACTTTTACTAATAAAATTACAAAAGGTGTTTTTGAAATGGGTTCAATTTTCAAAACTTTTACAGTTGCTCTTGCAATAGACAGTAATTTATTTACACCAAATACGGTTGTTAAAAATATCCCAGACAAAATTAAGTGTTCTAAGTTTACAATTAATGAACATGACGAAATGCCAGGTAATTTATCTCTAAAACAAATTTTGATTAGATCATCAAATATAGGAACTATTAAAGTAGCAAGAAAAATAGGCGAAGGAAAACTAAGAAAATTTTTAGAAAACCTAAATCTTTTGAATACACTTCAATTTGAGTTAGACGAAGTTGGTTCGCCGCTAAATTTTGATTGGAATAAATGTAAACTTGAAACTGTTTCCTACGGTCATGGTATTACAACAACTCCTTTACAAGCGGCAACAGCCTATGCATCAATTTCTAATGGGGGCTTTTTCGTAAATCCTACATTAGTTACAAATCAGCCTATTAATGTAGATAAAAAAAGAATTATTAATTTTAAAACTAGTAAAAAAATAAATTCAATTTTGAGAGAAGTTGTAACAAATACTCATGGAACAGCTTCTCTTGCAGAAGTTAAAGGTTTTGATGTTGGCGGCAAAACTGGTACAGCAAAGAAAAGTATTGATGGTCAGTATACTGACAAGAAACTTACGTCCTTTATCTCTATATTCCCTTCAACGGAACCAAAGTATATTTTATTAGTTTTAATTGATGAGCCTCAAGCAGCCCCGCAAATTGTATATAATTACAGAGGTAAAAAAATATCAGGTATTAGAAGAAATGACTCAGGATGGAATGCAGTTTATACTGTGGGCAGAATTATAGAAAAAATTGGTCCTATTTTAGCCATAAATAAAAACGATTTTTATGACAACTATGTTGTTAAAAAATCTAATTAGTAACTTAAGACCCAATGTTTCAAAGATTGCTATAAATGGTATTTCATTTGACTCTAGGAGTGTAAAAAAAGGAAATTTATTTGTATCAATTAAAGGAGACAAAACTGATGCAAATAATTTTATAGGCAAAGCAATTAGAAAAGGTGCAAGAGTAATATTTTACACGGGAAAGTTAAAAAAAAACAAAAAAGCTGCATTTGTCAAAGTTAAGGATACAAGATCTGTTCTTGCCCAACTTGCATCTAAATTTTACAAAAATAAACCAAAAAATATTGTTGCTGTGACTGGTACAAATGGAAAAACTTCTATTTCAGACTTTTTTCATCAAATTTTTATTTTACATAATAAAAATGTAGGTTTTATTGGAACATTAGGATTTAAAAAAAATAAACTTTTAAATAAAAGAGCACTTACCACGCTAGATCCCCTTAATTTAAATAAAGATTTACAAGAATTAAAAAAGGACGGAATAGAAAATGTTATAGTTGAAGCCTCGAGCCATGGACTTAAACAAAAAAGACTAAATTATTTAAAGTTTAAAGCTGGAATATTTACAAATTTAAGTCATGACCACTTAGACTACCATAAAAATATGAAGGACTATCTTTTCTCAAAGCTTTATTTATTTTCAAATCTTTTACATGAAAATAGTAAAATTATTACCGACAGTGATATTCCAGAGTATAAAAATATTAAAAAAATTCAGAAAAGAAGAAGACTTGATATTTATACAATTGGGTCTAAGGGTAATATATTTAAGGTATTAGACCATAAAATTTTTAAAAACTTTCAAATTATTAAAATTAAATACAAAAAAAAATTTTTTATATTAAAAATAAATTTATACGGATCTATACAGATAAAAAATTTATTAATGGCAATACTTGCCTGTAAAGCTTGTGGCCTTAAAATTGAAAATATATTTAAAAGAATCGATAAAATTAAAAGCGTAGAAGGTAGAATAGAATTAATAAGAACTTTACCGAACAAATCAAAAGTATTTTTAGACTATGCGCATACACCAGACGCACTTAAAAATGTAATTTTATCTCTAAAAGAACATTTTCAAAAAAAAATTACTGTAGTTTTTGGTTGTGGCGGTGAAAGAGATAAAGGTAAAAGAATTTTGATGGGCAGAATTGCAAAAAAATATTGCAGTAAAATTTATATCACCGATGATAATCCAAGAAATGAAAACCCAAACAAGATAAGAAAAGATATTATGGGAGGTTTAAAAAGTTCTGAGGCAACAGAAATAGGAAATAGAAAAAAAGCTATAATTAAAGCTTTACAAAATTCTGATCCCCACGAAGTGATTTTAATTGCTGGTAAGGGGCATGAAACATATCAGGATTTAGGAAAAAGAAAGATTTTTTTAAGTGATAAAGTCACTGTAAAAAAATTTAATCCATCAAGCAACCTCTCGAATACAAATAAAAATAATTTAAAGTTTAATAGTTCTATATTGAAAAAATTTTTCAATAAAAAAAGAAATTATTTTTTTAATTCTGTTTCTATTAATTCAAAAAATGTAAGAAATGATAATTTATTTGTGGCTATTAAAGGTAGAAGAAATGACGGACATGATTTCTTAAGTGAAGCAATAAAAAATGGTGCTAATTGTTGTGTAGTATCAAAAAAAAATAAAAAAAATAATAAGTTTTTATATGTAAAAAATACTATGAGTTTTTTAAACAAGCTCGCAAGAATTAAAAGAGAACTTTCTTCCGCCAAATTCATAGCGGTCACGGGTAGTTCAGGGAAAACAACAGTAAAAACTATGATTGGAAATTTATTAAATGAATACTCAAACACATTTTTTTCACCAGAATCTTACAATAATCGATACGGTGTTCCTTTAAGTCTGTGCAATATAAATCCAAGTGATGATTTTGGTGTTTTTGAAGTAGGAATGAGCAGGTTTAAGGAAATTAACAAACTTTCAGCATTGGTTCAACCACACATTGGGATAATAACAAATATTTCGGAGGCTCATTTAGAAAACTTTAGAAACATCAATGATATTGCAAAAGCAAAAAGTGAAATTATTTACAATATACAAAAAGGAGGAATTATAATTTTAAATAGAGATGATAAGTTTTTTCATTATTTTAAAAAAGTTGCAAAAAAAAATAAAATAAAAGTAAAGTCATTTGGCTACTCTAAACAATCCGATATTAGATTCTTAAAAATTAAAAAAAAATCGAATTACTTTTTATTAAAACTATGTATAAATAAAAAAACTTTTTTGCTAAAAGTTGATAACAAGAATAAGAGTTATATAATGAATATTTTAAGCTGTGTTGCAATTATTAATGAATTAAATTTACCTTTAAATAAAGCATATAATTTTTTTAAAAATCAGACTTTTTTGGATGGTAGAGGAAAAATTAGCAAGGTAAAAAAATATAAAAAAAACTTTTATCTGATTGATGAAAGCTATAACGCAAATCCATTATCTGTAAAATCTGCTATTGATAATTTATCGGCTATCCAGAGAAAAGGTAAAAAAAAATACTTTCTTTTTGGGGATATGTTAGAACTAGGCAAAAAATCAATTTTTTACCATAAAAAAATCTCTAAATTAATAAATAATAGTGATATTGATAAAACTTTCGTTTATGGAAAAAATGTTTCTGAGACTTTTAAGTTTTTAAAAAAGAAAAAAAAAGGTAAAATTTTGAAGAATCTAAATTCATTTAATAATATAATTTCTAAAATTCTAAAAAACGGAGACTTATTAATGATTAAGGGTTCTAACGCTACAAAATTACATCAAGTCTCACAGGATATATTAAAAGGAGATAAAAATGCTATATAGTTTTTTAGTCTCTTTAACTGATAGTTTTTCGTTTTTAAATGTATTTAAGTACATTACTTTCAGGACAGGTCTTTCTGTGGTTACTTCATTGACAATTATTTTTTTAATTGGAAGTCCTTTAATTAGATATTTTTCAAAAAAACAAATTACAGGACCAATAAGACAAGATGGACCTATAGATCATATCGTAAAAAAAAGTGGCACACCTACAATGGGGGGATTAATGATACTTATTGGAATCATATTAAGTACCATTATGTGGGCAGATTTAGAAAATGTTTATATTTGGATTGTCCTTTTTGTATGTTTGAGCTTAGGATTACTGGGATTCTTAGACGACTATTTAAAAATCAAATTTAAAAATTCAACTGGAATTAATGCTAAATTAAAATTTCTTGGGCAATTATCAATTTCTTTAGTTGCTATTTTGTCTCTTATGTATTTTACCGAACATCAAATCATATCCAATTTATATTTTCCTTTTTTTAAAAATCTGGTTTTACATTTAGGTATATTTTTTATTCCGTTTGGTATTTTTGTAATCATAGGTTCTTCTAATGCTGTAAATTTGACTGATGGTTTAGATGGTTTAGCTACCGTTCCTGTAATGCTTGTAGCGTTATCTTTTTCATTAATTTGTTATGTTGTTGGAAATACAATTTTTTCAAACTATCTACAAATTGAATATATTCCAAACGTAGGAGAGTTATCAATTTTTTGTGGTTCAATCGTTGGATCTTGTTTGGGCTTTCTTTGGTACAATGCTCCACCAGCTAAAATTTTTATGGGTGACACAGGCTCACTATCATTAGGCGGTTCAATAGCATCTGTTGCGATAATAGTTAAGCACGAAATTGTTTTAGCGATTGTTGGTGGTTTGTTTGTTTTGGAAACAGTTTCTGTAATTATTCAAGTAATTTCTTTTAAGTTAACAGGCAAAAGAGTTTTTATGATGGCGCCTATACATCATCATTTTGAAAAAAAGGGCTGGGCAGAGTCAACTGTAGTAATAAGATTTTGGATAATTGCAATTATTTTAGCTTTAGTGGGTCTAGCAACTTTAAAATTACGTTAATACAAATGAAAAATTTATTGAATTTAAGCAAAAAAAGCTTTGCAGTTTATGGTTTAGGAACCACCGGTAAATCTGTAATTAACTATTTTAATAAATTTGGTTTTAAAAATTATACGATATGGGATGATAATAAATCTTTACAAAGATATTGGCATTTAAATAAAAAAAATGAAAAAGATTTTTTAGAATTAATTAAAATTATTGATTATATCGTAATTAGTCCCGGTATAAATATTAAAAAAACAAAACTAAAAAAAGTATTAAAAAAATATAATCATAAAATTATTACTGATCTAGATCTATTTTATATTTTAAATCCTAAAATTAAGTCTATCGTTGTAACGGGCACAAATGGTAAATCAACAACTTGTAAAATTATTGAGCATGTTCTTAAAAAAAATAAGATCGAAACTCAATTGGGAGGGAATATAGGTAGGCCTGTTCTTAGTTTAAATTTAAAAAAAAATCCATTAATAATAATAGAGGCTTCTTCTTTTCAGTTGGCTCATTCAAAGTATGTAAAGCCAGATTACAGCATGATACTTAATTTAACCAAAGACCATTTAGATTGGCATGGAACTATGGAAGATTATATCCAATCAAAATTAAAAATTTTTTCTTTACAAAACAAAAATAATTTTGCTTTTATCAATAATAAAAATTTATTAAAAAGGTTTAAAAATAAAGGTTACAAGGCAAGAATAAAATTTATAAAATTAAAAAATTATAAAAAATTAAAAAAAAGAATTGAAAATAATTATTTAAATTCTGAAGCAAATGAAGAAAATATGGGATTTGTTTACGAATTATCAAAAAAATTTAAAATAAGTGATAATAATTTTACCAAATCGCTAAAAAGTTTTAAGGGTTTAGAGCATAGGCATGAGATATTTTACAGAAAAAAAAATGTTATTTTTATAAACGACTCAAAGGCTACTACTTTTCAAGCGAGTAAATTCGCATTGAAAAGTAATAAAAATATTTTTTGGGTAGTTGGTGGGTTGCCAAAATTAGGTGATAATTTTAAACTTGGTGCTCTAAGAAAAAATATAATTCAGTCTTATATTGTTGGAAAAAATATAAAATATTTTAAAAATCAATTAAAAGGGAAAATTAGTCATAGTTCGTCTTTTACACTTAAACGTGCATTTAAATCAATATTTAAAGATATAAAAAAAATAAAAAAAGGTTCACATATTACAATATTATTAAGTCCAGCTAGTGCATCTTTTGATCAATATAAAAATTTCGAAGAAAGGGGAAAACATTTTAAAAAATTAGCTAAATTTTATGCAAGAAAATTTTTCTGAAAAATCAAAATTGAAATTTTTTAAAACACAAAAATATTGGAGAAGTATAGATAAACACATACTATTCAGCTTTTTTCTTTTATTTATTTTGGGTTTGTTTTTCTCTTTTTCATCTACTTCATTTTTAGCTGATGAAAGATTAAATAAAGATTACTATTTCTTTTTTCAAAAACATCTTTTGTATGCTTCTGCATCTTTTATAATAATGATTTTTATATCTAATATAAATTTAGATTTATTGAACAAAAGTTTGTTACCAATTTTTTTAATTTTTTTTATTTCTTTAGTGCTTGTTCCATTTATTGGAGTGGAGGTTAAGGGGTCGAAAAGGTGGTTAGATTTTTTTTATTTTAGATTTCAGCCAATCGAATTTGTTAAGCCATTTTATGTATTAATGTTTGCAAAAATTATAACGTCAAATAACATTAAAAATTTAAATTTATCGTATTTATTTTCTTTTTTTCTACTTTCAGTAATAGTTTTTTTCCTTATTGGCCAGCCAGATTTAGGCCAGTCAGTTTTACTAATTTGCACATGGATTTCATTAATCTTTGTCTCTGGTGTAAATATCTATTTTCTAATCTTTTTTTTCATATCTATGATTTTTTTATTTTCTGGGCTCTTATATTTATTTCCAGAAAGATTTAGTTATATCTTTGAGAGAATCACTTCCTTTCTTGATCCTAAAACTGGTCAATACTCTCAATCTCAAAAAGCGATTGAAGCAATTAGACAAGGAAATCTCAAAGGGCAGGGCATGGGAGAAGGAATTTTAAAAGAAAGAGTTCCTGAGGCTCACACGGATTATATAATCTCTGTGATAAGTGAAGAATTTGGCTCAATAATTTCTATCTTTATAATTTTAATATTTTTATATATTGCTTTCAGAATAATTAAAAAAATTTTACAATTTTCAAATAGTTTTTATAAACTTTCACTTTGTGGTTTAACCTCATTATTAATTTTTCAAGCCTTTATACATGTAAGCGTAAATGTAAATCTTTTACCAACAACAGGAATGACTCTTCCATTTTTAAGCTATGGAGGTTCATCTATTCTATCTAGCGGAATAATTGCTGGTATAATTTTAAACTACACATCTTTAGGAGAAAAATAACTGTGGATTTAAAAAAAATTAAAAAGATTTCTATTATTGCTGGTGGTACTGGAGGCCATGTTTTTCCATCTTTGAGTTTGGCAGATTATTTAAAAAAAGATTATGAGATTCAATTAATATCTGACAAAAGAGGAAAGAAGTATTTAAAGCTCAATCATGATTTTGAAGTAAAAATAATAAGTTCTAGTACAATTTTTACTAAAAACTTACTTAAGGTTTTAATATCTTTAATAAGAATTTTCTTTTCTTTTTTGGTGTCTATGTTTGATTTTATTATCTCAAGACCAAAAATAGTTATTGGTATGGGGGGGTATCTGTCTTTTCCGGTTTGTTTGGCTGCTTTTTTTTTAAGAATTCCAATAATAATTTATGAAAATAATTTGATGATGGGAAGAACAAATAAATTTTTATCCCCTTTTGTAAAAAAAATTTTGGTATCAACACCTGACGTAAAAGGCATTCCTAAGAAATTTAATTATAAAGTATTTACTTGTGGTTATTTGTTAAGAAATGATATTTTTGAAATTAGTAGACAAGAATTTAAATCAAACAAGAGCGAGCTATCTATTTTAATTACTGGTGGTAGCCAATCAGCAAAAATTTTTGGAGAAAAAATTCCAAATATTATAAAAAAATGTTATGAAAATAAAATTAGATTTACAATCTTCCAACAATGCACGAAAGAGCAAACAGATGATATTAAAAAGGTCTATGAAAATCTAAAATTAAATTTTGAATTGTTTAATTTTTCTGAGAATTTATTTGAATATTATAAAAAAGCAGATTTAGTAATAACGCGATCAGGTGCTTCCTCATTGGCAGAGTTAGTTAATTTAAAGATACCTTTTATTGCCATACCTTTGCCATCCTCAGCAGATAATCATCAATTTCAAAATGCGTTATATTTTAAAAATAAAAAATATTGCTTTCTTTTAGAAGAAAAATATATTTCTGAAAAACTCTACAATATTTTGAAAGATTTAAATGCAGATAGAAATCAATTGATAAAATTCAGACAAGAAATGAATAACCATTCAGACAAGTATACACTTACTAAAATTAATAAATTAATAACAGAAACTTTAAATGAACCAAACTGAGATTAGCATGAATGAAAGAATCCACTTTGTTGGTATCGGCGGTATAGGTATGAGTGGACTAGCAAAAGTTATGAGAACAATGGGTTTTAAAGTTCAGGGAAGTGACCATGCAAAGGGCAAAAATGTAGAAGGATGTAAAAAAATTGGTATTAAAATTTTTTATAATCATAAAAGTAAAAATGTTAAAAATTGTAAAATAATTGTTAAATCTTCTGCAATAAATTCAGATAATCCTGAAATCATAGAGGCGAAAAAGAAAAAATTATTAATTTTAAAAAGAGCAGAGATGTTGGCGCATGTAGTTTCATTAAAAAAAAATATTATCATTACCGGATCGCATGGAAAAACAACCACCACTTCTCTGATTTCTAAAATTTTAACTGAAGCTAAATTAGATCCTACAATTATAAATGGTGGTGTAATAAATTCTTTCAAAAGCAATGCGAGATTAGGTAAAAGTGATTGGGCTGTTTTGGAGGCAGACGAGTCAGATGGAAGCTTCTTAAACTTGCCTATAAATTATTCAGTTGTCACTAATCTTGATAAGGAGCATTTAGATTTTTATAAAAGTTTTAGCAATTTAAAGAATAGCTTTGTTAAGTTTTTAAACAAAACCCCCTCAATTGGTAAATCTTTTGTTTGTATTGATGATTTTGAAATTAAAAAAATACTACCAAAAATAAACAGAAGAGTTTTTTTTACTTATGGTTTTTCTAAAAAATCTAATTTTCAAGCTTTTGATATTAAGTATAAAAAAAATTATTCGGTTTTTAGTTTAAGGGTATCAGTGCCCGGTATAAAAAAAGCTATATTTAAAAAAATTAAGTTAAACTTGATTGGAGCACACAATGTTCAAAATTCTTTAGCAGCTATATCTTTATGTTTACATATCGGTGTTAAAATAAATGTTATCAAGCAATCTTTAAAAAGATTCAGTGGCATTCAAAGAAGATTAACTAAAGTTTTTCAAATTAATAAAAAGGAATTCTATGATGATTATGCACATCATCCAACCGAAATAAAATCTGTTTTAAGAAGCTTAAAAAATACATCGGGCAATAGAAAAATTATAGCTGTTTTTCAACCTCATAGATACTCAAGACTGAGTTTATTAAAAAAAGATTTTTCCTTATCTTTTAAAGACTCTGACACAGTAATTTTATGTCCAGTTTATGCAGCTGGAGAAAAAACTGATAGAAAATATGATGAGGTTAAATTTTCTAAAATGATTGCTAAAAATTCAGATGTTCAGGTAATTATAATTAAAAATGAGATTGATTTGAAAAAGTATTTTATAAAAAATATTTTAAGAGATGAAATAGTAATTTGTATGGGCGCAGGGTCCATTTCAAAATGGATAAGGGAAATGAAGATAAAATGAAAAACTCTATTTATAAAAAAGAAAAGCTCTCAAAATATAGCTGGTTTAATTTAGGAGGACCCGCAGAAACTCTTTTTAAACCAGAGTCTGTTGAGGATTTAAAAAAATTTTTAAAAAATAATATAAATAATAAACAAATTCATGTATTGGGTGCGGGTTCAAATACTCTTTTTAGAGATTTGGGTTTTCCTGGAATTGTAATTAAATTAGGAAAAAATTTTTCATATACAAGGCTTTTAAAAAATAATCAAATAGAGGTTGGGGCAGCTACATTAGATAAAAAGGTTTCTGATTTTGCTAAAGAAAATTCTTTGTCTGGATTAGAATTTTTATCATGTATTCCCGGAAGTATTGGAGGAGCTATTACTATGAATAGCGGGTGTTACGGATATGATATATCACAGTCTCTTGTTTCATTAAATGCAATAAGTTTTGATGGAGAAATTATCTCTTATAATAAAGATCAAATTAATTTTTTTTATAGAGGAAATAGTTTAAAAAATAATTTAATATTTTTGAGTGCAATTTTTAAGTGTGAATATTCAAAAAAACAAATCATTGAAAAAAAACAAATAGATTTTAAAAGCCAAAAAGACAAAAGCCAACCAAGCAAAATTAAAACATGTGGAAGTACATTCAAAAACCCCCCAAACAAAAAGGCTTGGAAACTTATAGAGTCCTCAAGCTGTTCAGATTTAATTGTCGGAGGCGCAAGTATGTCACCTAAACATAGTAATTTTTTTATCAACAACGGAAAAGCAACTTCAGAAGACATTGAAAATTTAATTAAAAAAGTTAAGGAAAAGGTTTTTTTAAAAACCGGAATTAATCTTGAGCTAGAAATTAAAATAATAGGTAAAAAATAGATGTTGAAAAAAAAAGTTTTAGTTGTTTTAGGAGGAACCTCAAGAGAAAGGCAAATAAGCTTAAAAACCGCAAAGTTTTGTATTATAGCCATTAAAAAACTGGGTTACAAAGTACAAAAGTTTGATCCAAAATATTCGTCTTTTAACCAAATTAAAAAAGATAATATAGATTTTATTTTTAATGCTCTTCATGGAAAAGATGGAGAAGACGGAAAAATTCAAGCTTTTTTTGAATATTTAGGAATACCTTATACACATTCAGGTGTTTTATCTTCAATGGTAGCTATGAATAAATATTTATCAAAAAAAATCTTTATAAAAAATAAGATTATAACCCCTAATTATTTTTTTTTAGATAACAAAAATTTACATTATTCAGAATTAAAAAAAAATATTAAAAAAAATAAAATAAAATTTCCAGTAGTAATCAAACCAAACAACGAAGGATCTAGCATAGGTGTTAAAATATGTAAAAATTTTAAGAATTTAACAAAACAATTTAATAAACTAAAAAAAGATTATAAAAATTTAATTGTAGAAACATTTATACCAGGAAAAGAAATACAAGTAGCAGTAATAGGTGGTAAATCTATAGGGGCAATTGAACTTAAGCCAAAAAGAAAATTTTACGATTATGATGCTAAATACAAAAAATCATCGAAAACTTTACACATAATGCCTGCAGAAATATCCAGGAGAAGGTATAGTGAGGTTTTAAGAATTTCTAAAAAAGCAAATAAGATTTTAGGTTGCAAAGGGATAGTAAGATGCGATTTTAGATTTGACGGTAAAAAGTTTTATCTTTTAGAAGTGAACACTCAGCCAGGTATGACAAATTTATCGCTTGTTCCGGAAAT
>MDTG01035164.1_pt1 | contig 15117 bp, 14 predicted proteins | sample 811421 | NCBI WGS metagenome assembly MDTG01 (sample SAMN05326645, study PRJNA326480) | marine metagenome | isolation source: seawater | place: Pacific Ocean: South East | collected 2011
CAGGTAATGGGTGAAGCAGGGGAGGGGGCGACGGATTTCCGCTTCAACAGGATCATTTCGAGGAAGAGGAACAACAGGGCCAAAGCGATCAGGCCCAGCCAAGCGGGGTCGCCATCCCCGAGAACATCCACGGCGTCGACCAACTCTTGGACGTCGGACGAGAGGACTTCCGTTTGCCGCCATCCAGCAGTGACCATGGCCTGTTTCCACCCTTCCGGGTCCAACGTGGTGAGGTCGCTCTCCGCCAACGGAGGGTTGACGCCCAAGGTCAGAATGGTGCGGGGCGTGTTGCGATCGTCCTCCGCCAGGGTCAAGGTGTAGGGGCCAGGTCGGAGCTCGTTGAAGGGCAGTCCCACGCGGAATCCACCCGGGAAGCTCCTGGGGTTCAACAGGGTCCTGAATGCGCTGTCCGCAGCGGATTGCAGTGTCCAGCCTTCCGTTCCGACACCGCGCAAACCGCGCACGGTCAAGTCGGCTTCCCGTCCAGCCTCAAACAGGCGAAGCCCGGAAGCACGGGCGGTCTCAGCCATCCGGAGTGCGGTGGGCACCAACAGGGCGTGTTGGGCGAGGTTGCTCCAATCGGTGGCCAATGGGGAGGCCAACCAGTAGAAACGGCCCGCGCCCAATTCGCCGGCGGTCAGGAAAGGTTTTCCGTCTGCAAAGGAGAGGATTCGGCGTTCACTGCGACCTGGGCGCTGGCGCCCGAACCAACCGCGGACCGAGGGCAGGTCAACGCGTTTGGGGGCTTGGGAAAAGACCCCCTCATAAAGCGGGTGTGCGTAGTGCAATTCGCCGAGCCTAGCGGGCTCATCCAAGGCTATCCATTCACCGGGTTGTCCGATACTGAGGCCCATCAACAGCTCGTTCCACCCATCGCCAAGCCGTTCTCCGGGCGGAATCAGCCAAGCACTTTGGCCGCCTTCCACGGCTTCAAGCAGGGCGTTGACGAGACCGGAATTCGGGTTGTCCACCCCTTGGACGACGACGAGGTCCGCTTCGGTCAGAACGGCGTAATCGAGGCCGCCTTCCGTCATGGCCGAGACATTGTGCAAGGTGGCGTCGGCGAAGAGGCGCTGCAGGGCCACTTGTTCGGCCGGTCCTGCGGATCGCCCTTGGATGAGCACCACGTTGACGCGTTCGCTCACTTCGTAGCCGAAGTGCAGGGCATCGTCAAAGGTGACGGGGGCATCCACCGTGCGCACCGTAGCGTGGACATGGCCCGCCGCTTCATGGCGGAATCGGAGAACGGTGTCGGTGTCCAAACCGGGTCGAAGGCCGTAGGAGCCAATGGCCATCCTGCGACCATTGAGGTCTAGGCTGAGAGGGAGGTCGTCCACCGGACGCTGCGCATCGTGGGAGATTCGGACATGAAGCACTTCGCTTCGGCCGGTCAGCCGCATGGGGGTTTCGAACCACGCCGAGTCGATGCGGACATTGACTGCGGGTGCAGTGGGCTGCGTGACAAACCGGATGGCAAGGCTCGAGTCGGCCTGTCCGGACAATGCCGGGGACAAGCCATGACTGGAAGCCTGCAGGTCGGTGAAGAGGTAAGCGGTGCCTTCCCCGTTTTCTGCCGATAACCGGTCCTGCACTTGCAGAAGCACGTCTCCGATCCCGGGGGCGCCGTATCCGGGACGGATGGCGGCGATGCGCTCGAGGGCCTCTTCCCGGGATCGGGTTCGCCGATCGGAAGGGGTGAAGTCCGAGGTGAACACCTGGAACCGGTCGGTGGGGCCGGCGGCATCGACCAGTGCCGAAGCTCCGGATTTCGCAGCTTCAAGCAAAGGGCCGTTGGCCCCTTCCAGCTCCATCGAAGGGCTGTTGTCGAGATAGAGGGCCATGGTGCGCCCTCCTTTTTGCCCATCCGCTGTGTCCTGATCGAGGACAGGCTGGGCAAACGCAAGGATGATGCAGGCCATGGCCAACAAGCGCATGAGCAGGACCAGCCAGTGCCGGATGCGGCTGCGAGATCGACTTTCCTGTTTGACTTCCCGGAGGAAGGCCGTTTGGGAGAATTGGACCTTGCGGTGGCGACGAAAGCTGAACAGGTGGACCAGAACCGGGATGGCCAGCGCGGAAAGCGCCCAGAGGACCTCGGGATGGACAAACTGCATCGGTTCGCGAATTTAGCGCCGTTTTCCGCCCATGTCTGTCCAGCGTTCATCTCGTCCCCCGTCTCCGTTTCGTCGACGGCCGTCGGCCGCGCGGTTAGAGGAATGGCGGGAATGGTTGGATGAAGCGGCAGACCGGTTCGAACGTCCGGATTTCCTGGACGCGGACCCGTTGGGCATTCCGCATCGGTACAGCCATCCGGACGATGTTGCCACCGCCGGGTTCTTCGCGGCCACCCTCGCCTGGGGAAACCGAAAGTCCATCTTGCGGTCCTGCGATGGTCTGCTCGCCCGTATGGACGATGCGCCTGCTGAATTCGTCGCGTCTGCCAGTCCGAATGAGCTGAAGCGATTGGACGATTTCGTCCACCGGACCTTCCAAGGAGAAGATGCCCGTCGATTCGTGTTGTGCTTGCGTTCCCTGCAAGGGGATGGCGGGCTCGAAGGGGTGTTTTCGGCGGCGTTTCGTGAGGCACCCGATACGACGGGAAGGCCCGGGGTCAAGGATGCCGGGCTGGCCTTGCACGGGTTCAAGCAACGGTTTTTTCGGGACCACCCGGCAGGAAGAACTTCCAAGCATGTGGCGGACCCACTCAAGGGCAGTGCCGCCAAGCGGATTTGCATGTTCCTGCGATGGATGGTACGCCCGGCTCAGCGGGGTGTGGACTTCGGTCTGTGGGGAGGCATCCCGCTTTCCGCGCTCCGGCTGCCGTTGGATGTGCACACGGGAAATGTGGCCCGAGAACTCGGATTGCTGAAGCGCAAAGCCAGCGACTGGCGTGCCGTTGAAGAAGTCACGGATGTCCTGCGAATGTTGGATCCAGACGATCCGGTACGGTACGATTTTGCCCTCTTCGGCATGGGGGTGACAGGGGCGCTCGACTTCAAGTGAAGCGAGATCGCAATGCCTCCAGCGCGGCGTGGTCGACGGCAAAGGTCAGGTCAGCTTCAGTCAACGTCGCCAAATCGGCCCAGCGGAAGGATTCGCGCTGGTCTTCGGGGTAGTCGAAACGCATTTGAGCCAACCGGAATTCGGCCGGTTCGGGCAAGGTGGCGAGGTAGTAGTGACACAGAACCTGTTCCTCCCCGCGCCAGGCGGAGCGAACAAAATCTCCTGTGACGTGCACGAGGGGGCCGGGTTCGATGTCCTGTCCCAGTTCCTCAAGGGCCTCGCGTCGGGCGCAATCCACCGGACCCTCTCCGAATTCGAGCCCGCCGCCAGGCAGTTTGGTGCAGTCTCGGCCGGCCAGGAATTCATCGCTGAGCAGCACCCGGCTGCCCGGTGCGGGACGACCCCCAACGATCGGCTGGTCCAGCAGGAAGAAGTAGACCCGCACGTTGAACCGCAGGATGTCCATCTCGTCCCAAGGCGGGCGTCGGGCGCGCAGCATCTCGCGCTTGCCGGGCGGTCCCGGGCGCCGATCGACCTTGAAGCCGGCAGATTGCATGGCCCGCCGGACGGCGCCTTTTGCGCAATACGTCACCAGCAGCCCGCCTTCTCGCAAGAGAAGGAAGGCTTCACGAAATCGCTCAGGGGCCCAGAGTTCCGGCTGGCTGTCCGGGGCGAAGGCGTCAAAGTAGATGACGTCAAACGTGCCCCGCTCTTCCCGTGCCTTGGCGAAGTCCTGCCAGGTGACCTTCCGTCGGCTGAACCGTCCACGGTGGCCCCAATCTACTTGGTGCTGGCCGGCCTCTGGATTGGCGTGGAGGGCCGCTTCTTCAGATGGACCGGCGACGTCTCCAAGTGCCAAGTCCGCCCGCTCTTCAGCGGTCAGGGGGAAGGGTTCCAGCGCGATGTATTCCAAAGGAAAAGGGCAGCCGGCCTGGCGCCATCGGTCGAGAGTCAGCAGGGCATTCAGTCCTGTGCCGAGTCCCAGTTCAAGAATGCGCATGGGCTGGGTTCCGCGGCCCGTTGCTGCAACTTCGTAGCCAGCATCAAGGAAGACGTGATCGGACTCCGTGCGTGCGCCGTGTCGGCTGTGGTAGCACTGGCCAAACCGCTCGGAGTGCAGGGTCATCGACCCATCCGAGGTGGGTTGCGGGAGGCGTTGGTCTGAACCCAATTCCGACATGAAGGAAAGGTAAAGAGTCCGGCTGGGAGGCGCCACAGGGGGGTGTCAGGAGTATTTTCGAAGCCATGAAGCCCATTCTGTTCGCCCTCCCGCTGCTGCTGCTGGCGGTGGCCTGTGGTCCCACTTTTGAATCTGCCCCTCCAACCATGGAAGAGACGACCCCGACAGACCCGTGGTCGCCCTTGGCGCGATACCTCTCCAAACGCGAAGCTGAATTCGACCAGATTCCTGCAGATCGAAAGGTGGAATTGGACGCCATCGGCGATTTCGTGCGCACTGCGCGCGACACCGGATTGGCCAGGCTCACCTTCATTTGCACGCACAACAGCCGCCGGAGCCATTTCGGCCAGGTTTGGGCCCAAGTGGCCGCCCACCATCTCGGCATCGACTCACTCGTCACCACCTACAGCGGGGGTACCGAATCCACTGCCTTCAACGACCGCGCAGTGGCTGCACTCCGTCGGGCGGGTTTGGATGTCCACCCCGCCGAGATCGGAGAGAACACCAAGTATGCCGTCCACTATGCCGAAGACCTCGATCCGCTCCTCTGCTTTTCCAAGAAGTACGACGATGCCTCGATCAACCCGACGGGTGGGTTCGCAGCGGTGATGACCTGCTCCGACGCGGACAAGGGCTGTCCTATTATCTATGGGTCCGCTGCCCGGTTTGCCATTCCCTATTTGGATCCCAAGGTCAGCGACGGAACGCCGGAAGAGCGCGACACCTATGATGCGCGGTGTGCACAGATAGCGAGGGAAATGTTGTATGCGATGGCGGTAGCCGCCCGCTGATCAGCCGACCTGGCCGATGCGGTGCATGACGCAATCATCGATGCGCCGGTAGAGTTGGGGCGGGCTGAATGTGCGCCACCCCATTTCCTGCAGTTCGCCGCCGAGGACGAAGTAGTGGTCGAGGTCGGCCATGGACAGTTCCTCCACCACATGTTCCCGGAAATTGAGCAAGGCAATCCAGCCGTCTTTCTCCGTGACCTCGTCGAACCACTCCTCGTAGTAGCAGTCGTCGCTGGCGTGGAAGTTGAGGATGTTCTCCCCGATGAGGATGAAGCGCTCGACACCTTCTGCGAGTAGGGGCTCGATAACATTGCGCTTGAGCGTCATCACATCGTTGAAGAGGGTGTCGTTCCACTCTCCGATGAACTCGAGGATGGCGAACCGCTCTTCGTAGTCCGCGAACAGGATTTTGACGAACAGCGTCGTGCTGCCCATGTTGTCCCATTGGGGGTGGATGAAGTGGTTGTAGATGCGCTCCGTATAGTGCGTTTCGCTGTACACGCGGTCGTGGAACGGGGACCGTTCGTCCTCGCTTGCGACGTAGAAATTCCGCCAGTTGTAGAAGGGTTCGATGTCGTGCATGGGGCGCTCAGACCGGCCCGTCAAAATTATCGATGGCCTGGCGTACGGAGCCGTTCTCGGTCAACAGTTGCCGGGCGAGGTCCATGGGGACCCCAAGCGATTCGGCCACCATGCGGGCGCCGCGGTCGACCAGCTTCTCATTGGCGAGTTGCATGTCCACCATGCGGTTGCCGCGGACGTGGCCGCAGAGGATCATGATGCCTGTGGAGAATTGGTTCAGGATGAGCTTCTGTGCCGTTCCCGCTTTGAGTCGGGTGCTTCCGGTGACGAATTCCGGACCGGTCTCCGCCACGAGAGGGCATTCGGCCACGGAGGTCAACACGCTGTCGGGGTTGGATGTGATGCCCACAGTCAAGATGCCCTGTTCCCGGGCCCATTCGAGGGCGCCCAATACATAGGGGGTCCGGCCGCTGGCGGCGATGCCCACGACCACGTCCCCGGGGTCGGCTCCCTGCTCTTGCAGGTCGGCCACACCGCCGGAGCGGTTGTCCTCGGCGCCTTCCACGGCCTTGCGGATGGCGCCGTCCCCACCGGCGATGAGCCCGATGAACCGGCCTTCCACACCAAACGTGGGGGGGATTTCACTGGCGTCCAGGATGCCCAAGCGACCACTGGTGCCGGCACCGAGGTAGAAGATCCGTCCGCCTTTACGGAGGCGCTCAGCAGCCCGGCCCATCGCCTCAGCAATGTCAGCTGCGATCGCGGCCACGGCGGCTTGGGCGTCCGCATCGCACTGGGCCATGGCAGTTGCAATGTCCGCCGGCGCCATGGATTCGAGGTGATTCCAGGCGCCGGGCTGTTCGGTGGGAGAGAGAGCGGGGTCGGGCATGGGCTGCCCAAGTTCGGTCATTCCTTCATCAGGATGTCCATTGCATCGGGGATGATGCCCGAGATTGGGCTGGAGCACCCGATGGGCTCGGCTGATAAAATTCGTGGGCAGGTGTGCCGCATTGGGTTCTGTCCCCGGCAGGTCTGCGGGATCAGGCAGGAGTAAGCTCCCGGCGGATTTCAGCCACGGCCCGGATGGCGTAGTCGATGCACGCCTCGGACGTCATGCGGCTGAAGGAGAACCGGATGGACAACCGCTCCGGGTCGTGCAGGCCCAGGCCCGACAGGACGTGGGAGGGTTGGGTGCTGCCGCTGGAGCAGGCCGACCCTGCCGAGCAGGCCACCCCTTCGAGGTCCAGCAAGAAGAGGAACATGCCATTTTTGGGGTGGGCAGGAAAGTTGACACTCAAAACCGTATACAGCGCGTCTTCTTGGTCTGAACCCGCATTGAATTGGACACCGGGAACCTGCTCCTGAAGTCCGGCCACCATGCGTGCCTTCAGGCCACGAATGTGGGCTTCATGGCCATCCAAGTCTTGGAAAGAGAGGTCCAAAGCCTTGGCTAGGCCCATGATGCCGATTAGATTTTCCGTGCCTCCACGCATGGCGCGTTCTTGGCTTCCGCCAGTGATGTGGGCGCCGATGCGGAGTCCGTCCCGGACATAGAGAAATCCTGCGCCTTTGGGGCCATGGAGCTTGTGCGCGCTGCAGGCTGCGAAGTCGATGGGCAGGGTGCCCAAGTCCATCCGGTAATGGCCCATGGTCTGCACCGTGTCGGTGTGGAAGAGGGCGTTGTGGCGCCGGCAGCAGTGACCTATGGCCTCGATGTCCTGCAACACGCCCACTTCGTTGTTGCCGTGCATGACGGAGACAAGCGTGGGGGTGCCATCGGACAGCCATTGATCCAGTACCTGCAGGTCGATTTTGCCATCTTCCCTCAAGGGGATGAGGTCCATGGAAATGTCATCCCGGGTGGCCAACAGTTGAGCCGTTGCCAACACGGCTTTGTGTTCGGTGGCACAGGTGAGAATGCGGCGACAGCCCAACTGGTCTACCGCGGCGTGAAGGGCCATGTTGTCCGCTTCCGTTCCTCCGCTGGTGAAGCAAATCGTCTTGGGGGCCACACCGAGGTGGGTGGCGATTTGGCGCCGGGCCTGCTCGATCGATGTCTTGGTTCTGCGACCGAAGGCATGTGTGGAGGAGGGGTTCCCGAAATGCTCCCGCATGAAGGGAAGCATGGCATCCACCACCTCGGGCAACATGGCGGTCGTGGCAGCATTGTCGAGATACACGTTCATCGCGCGGCGCTCAAAATTGGTCCTGCAAGATACGACAGGCCTTCTCGGGACGGGGATTCCGGTGGCCCAATCAGCTTTGCGCCAGCAAATCGTCGCGGTATTTCGCCACCAGCGCCTGGGCGTCAGATTCGGTGTTGGCTTCCGCGTAGACCCTCACAATCGGTTCCGTGTTGGACTTCCGCAGGTGAACCCAGCCTTCTGGAAGGTCGAGCTTGACACCGTCCACGGTTAATGGAGTCAGGTCGGCATGGCGCTCAGCAAATCCCGCGAGCAAGGCATCCACATCCCAAGCCGGGTCGAGGTCGATTTTGGCCTTGACCATCTGATAGTTGGGGTAGGTGGCACGCAAAGCGGAGACCGAGGTGCCGGCATGGGCGAGTTGGGTGAGGAACAGGGCAATGCCGACAAGGGCATCCCGTCCGGCATGGAGCGTGGGGTAAATGACCCCGCCGTTGCCTTCTCCCCCGAGGATGGCCCCGGTGTCGCGCATTGCGGCCACCACATTGACTTCACCCACCGCACTCGCGGTGTGGGTCTGCCCATGGCGTTGAGCGACATCGCGGAGCGCTCGGGTGCTGCTGAGGTTGCTCACCACCGGACCCGGGGTGTGGGTGAGCACGTGGTCGGCCACGGCGACGAGGGTGTACTCCTCTCCAAACATGCTGCCGTCCTCGCAGACGAAGGCCAGCCGGTCCACATCTGGATCCACGGTGATGCCGAGGTGACATCCGTGTTCGACCACAGCGCCAGACAACGCCGTGAGGTGCTCCGGTCGGGGTTCGGGATTGTGGGGGAAGCGGCCGTGTGGCTCGCAGTACAATTCAATCACCTCTTCCACGCCAAGAGCGCGAAGCAGCGCTGGGACGGCGATTCCACCGGTGCTGTGGACGGCATCCACCGCCACCTTGAAGCCTGCAGCGGCCACCGCCACGCGGTCGACCAGTTCGAGATCGAGGATGGCCTGTATGTGGGCGTCGATCCAGCCGCCGCGCTCTTCGATCGTCCCGAGGGCTTCCACGGGCACGTATTCTGGTCTGGTTTCCGATAGGCGAATGACTTCGGCGCCAGCCTCGGCAGAGATGAAGTGGCCCTGCGCGTCGAGGAGTTTCAGGGCATTCCACTGGACGGGGTTGTGCGAAGCAGTGAGGATGATCCCGCCTTGGGCACCTTCCCCGACCACGGCCATTTCAACGGTAGGGGTCGTGGACAACCCAAGGTCGAGCACGTCGATGCCCAATCCCATGAGCGTCCCGGTCACCAAACGCTGCGCCATATTGCCGGATGGGCGGGCGTCACGTCCAATGACTACGGCCGGCCGGGGCCGGTCTTCCGAGGGCTGGAATTCCTTGAGGATCCACAGCGCATACCCTTGGGTGGAACGGACAATGTCTGGCGGTGTCAGGTTGTCGCCTTCCGGTCCACCGATGGTGCCGCGGAAACCGGAAATGCTGCGGATAAAGGTCATGCCCCGAAACTAAGGGCCGGCTATGGGCCAACGAATACGAAATGAAGGGGGATGTTCACCCCATATCCGGGGTTGGTGGGCATCTTTGTTCCGAAGCAAAAGTTTCCTCGTCGGGTGTTCAAAAACCGAGCTTGGAATCCGGAGCCTGGCCGAGAACCCGAAGTAGTTTTCGAGGACCTGATGCACGACGAAGAACTGAACGATCGCGACGCGCAAGAGATTGCGGGAATTGTGGACCGATACGAGTCCATGTTGGCGACCAACACTTCGACCTTTTTTGACGTGGTGGAACTCGAAGCGCTCATCGAGCACTACCTCCAACACGGCCGCCACAAGCAAGCCCGACAAGTGGTCAATTATGCTGGCCGCATGTACCCCGAGAGCCTGACTCTCCAGCTTCGGGAGGCCCAGCTGATGGCGGGATCGGGAGATGTGAAGGATGCCATCCCCAGGTTGCAGAACCTGCTGGCATTCGAGCCATCCAACGACGAGATTCATTTGACCCTCGCCACGCTGTATGCCCAGACGAACCAGCATCGCGAAGCGATTCACCACTTTCGCAAGGCCCTTGACCTGGGAGACCGGATGTACCGTGGTGACCTCTTCATCGACATCGCCCTCGAATACGAGAACATTGGATTGTGGGAGCGGGCGGTTGCGGTCTTGCAGGAGGCGCTGAGGGAAGACCCGTCCAACGAGACAGCCTTGCATGAACTGGGCTTCTGCTTCGAAACCACCGGACGCCACGATCAGGCCATTGCGGCGTTCGAGGCCTTCATCGACGAGCACCCCTACAGCTGTCCCGGTTGGTACAACATCGGCAATGCCCTCCAACGGGTCGGTCGCCATGCCGAAGCCATTGACGCCTATGGGTATGCCTTGGCCATCGACGAGGAGTTCAGTCCAGCCCTGCTCCAGAAAGCCGCGGCCCTGACCATGATGGAGGACTACACCCAAGCCTTGGAGTGCTACCGGGAGTCCATCCTGATGGATGCCCCGCAAGCCAACACCTACACCCTGATGGGGGAGTGCATGGAGCGGATGGGCAAGCTCAATGAGGCCACGGATTACTACCAATGTGCCTTGGAACTCGACGGCGAATTTGCCGATGCCCACGTGGGATTGGGGGTCGTCGCAGAAATGCGCCAGGAGTGGGCAGCAAGCCTCAAATGCTTCGAGCGCGCGATGGAATTGGAGCCGATCAATGTCGAGTACCACTTGTTGCTTGGCGGCATCCTCAAGAAAATCGGGATGCACGATGAGGCGGCCCTGATTTTTGCCAACGCTCTTCGCCTCGAGCCCCAGAACTTGGAGGTCTACCTGGAGGCGGCTGCCAACTTGCAGGCAGCGGAATGCCATGAAGATGCCCTCGAGATGCTGCAAGAAGTGCCCGAGGCGTCGCAGTCCGACCCCCTCGTGGTGGCGCGCACCTTTATTAGTCTCTACAGCACAGGCCGGCACCAGTCCGCATTCCTGTTGCTAGACACCGCCTTGCGTTCCACCCCGGATTTGTGCGCAACTGTGGCCGAACTCTTTCCGGAAGTCCAGCAGGATGCGACCTTTGCACGCTGCGTGCTGAACACCAAGACTGCCCAATGAACTTCCCCCTGCCCAATTTGCCGGAGCGCACCCGCGCCCCGCGCACCCATGGTTTGACCATGGTCATGGACAAAGGCCTGAGCCTGCGACAAGCTGAAGACCTCATCAGTGTTGCCGAGGACCGCGTTGACTTTTTGAAATTAGGTTTCGGCACGAGCCTCTTCACCCCGAACCTCAAGGAGAAGGTCAAGCTGTACCGCGATGCGGGCATGCACGTCTACTGCGGAGGCACCCTCTTTGAGGCCTTCCTTGTCCGGGATGCGCTCGACGATTACCTCAAGTTCATCGACGAGATGGGCATCGAGTGCCTCGAGATCAGCGACGGCTCCATGGTCATCGACCACGACTACAAGTGTGAGCTGATCCAACGCCTGTCCAAGGAATTCAGGGTGCTCTCCGAGGTCGGCTCCAAGGAAGAGGGCATCCTCATCTCCCCGGCCAAGTGGATCAAGATGATGCGCAACGAGCTGGACGCGGGATCCTTCAAGGTCATCGCCGAAGCGCGCGAGAGCGGAACGGTGGGCATTTACCGGCCCAACGGCTCTGCCCACACCCAGTTGATCCGCAAGATTCTGGCCAATGTGGACCTCGAAGACATCCTATGGGAAGCCCCGAAGAAGCCCCAGCAAGTCTGGTTCATCAAGCAATTCGGCACCAACGTCAATCTCGGCAACATCGCACCGAATGATCTCATTCCGCTCGAATGCCTCCGCGTGGGACTGCGGGGTGACACCTTTTTCCATTTCTTGCCGGATGAGCTTAAGCAGGGGGTAATTCCCCAGGAAGTCGACTCCGAGTCATGAGGGAAATTGACGTTCTCGAGTTGAAGGCCTGGCGCGAGCAAGGCAAGGAACACCAGTTGGTGGATGTGCGCGAGCCGCACGAATACGAAGCCGGCAACCTGGGGGGAATCCACATTCCGATGGGCGACATCCTCCTTCGCCAGGGCGAGCTCAAAACGGACATCCCCGTGGTCATGCAATGCCGTTCCGGCGGACGTTCCGCGGCAGTGGTGACCGCGCTGCAGGAGAAGTTCGGCATGGACAACCTCTACAACCTCAAAGGGGGGGCACAGGCTTGGGCGGACCAGGTCGACCATTCGATGGAAGTGGCCTGAAATGGTACGCCGTGGTCCAAAGGCCTGGTTGGGCCTCGGAATTCGCGGCATGGCCATGGGGGCAGCCGACTTGGTGCCCGGCGTCAGCGGCGGTACCGTGGCGTTCATCGCGGGCATTTACGAAGAGCTGCTGACCACCATCGGAGGGCTGGGCCTCGGCACGTTGCGGGCCTTGTTCCGGGAGGGCCCTTTGGCCACTTGGCGTCAGTACAACCTCGGATTCATCGCCGTTCTCGCCGCGGGCATCGGCACGTCCGTCCTTCTGCTGGCCGGGTTGCTACATCACCTCATTGAAACGGAGCCGGTGCTGTTGTGGGCCTTCTTTTTCGGACTGGTCGCCGCCAGCATTCCATTGATGCTTCAGGCCATCGCCCCGGAAGACCGTCGTCGGCCCGCGGCGATGGGCATGCTGGCCCTCGGGGCGGGCATCGCCTGGTGGATTACCGGACTTCCTCCGCTGGTTCAAGGAGATGCCCCGCTCTTCCTATTCTGTTCGGGGGCCATCGCCATTTGTGCGATGATCCTGCCCGGCATCAGCGGATCGTTCATCCTTGTGCTGCTCGGCGCTTATTCGGCCGTCATCGGTGCGATTAAGGGGTTGGACCTCGTGCGCGTGGCGGCCTTTGGCGCCGGAGCGGTCACGGGCCTGCTCGCCTTCACCAAGGGCCTCGGCTGGGTCTTCCGGCAGCACCGCGCCATGGCCCTGGCCTTGTTGAGCGGTTTCCTGCTCGGGTCCCTGCGCAAGCTTTGGCCCTGGAAGGAGAACCTGCAGCTTTTGTTTGTCCATTCCGACGGGCGTGAGGAACACCTGCAGGCCAACGTCATGCCCAGCGCCCACCCTGATCCGGAGGTGGCCCTGTCCATCGCGTGTGCTGTGGCCGGGGTGGCATTGGTCACCTTGCTTTCCCGGTGGGGACAACGGGCGGAAGAATGACGGAGATGCGCGAATTCGGCCTCATTGGCCATCCGGTGTCCCACAGTTGGTCTGCCCGGTACTTCGCAGACAAGTGGGCTGCCATGGGTGAATCCAGTTGCCGCTACACCCTGCACGACCTCCCAGACCTCCAGGCTTTGCCGGCGTTGTGGGCGAGCCGTCCCTGGGCCGGCATGAATGTGACCGTGCCGCACAAGCAGGATGTGATGCGGTTGTTGGACGGCCTCAGTCCCGAAGCCGCGGCCATCGGGGCCGTCAATACGATTGCCTTCACCAAGGAGGGCAGGATCGGATACAACACGGATGCCGTGGGGTTCCGCCGGAGCATTGCCCCATTCCTTGAAGGCCGGCATGACCGCGCCCTCGTATTGGGAACCGGGGGATCATCTGCAGCCGTAGTGCATGTGCTTCGCGAAATCGGCCTCGACGTGACCCGCGTCAGCCGAAACCCAACCGCCGATGGGGATGTCGCTTATTCCGAATTGAGTGCCGCAGGTGTAGCTGCCGTGCCCCTTGTCGTCAACTGCACCCCTGTGGGAATGCACCCCCAAGTGGCGGACATTCCGCCCCTTCCTGATGGGGCCATGGACGGTCTGGGAGAAGGACACCTTGTGGTCGACTTGATCTACAATCCGGAGGAAACCGCGCTCTTGCGCACAGCTTCTTTGCTGGGTGCCAGAACTTTGAATGGGGTTTCGATGTTGCAACTGCAAGCGGACGCCGCCTGGGAAATCTGGTCCGGCGAAGCCGCATCCGATTGACTCCCATTCTCCAGCGCCTCGACCGCCTCTCGGATTTACTGCTCAGTCCTGCCGCCCGAAAGGTGGTTGAACACAGCCTCGTCCGCATTTCGCTCACGCTGTTCCTTCTGCACGCCGCCCTTTACGCGGTGCACGAGGCCGGGTGGTTGCCGTTCCAGATGCCGGAATCGCTATTCGGCCATCCCTTGCACATCCTCTACACCCCGTTTTCCGCGATCCTCGTTGCGGAGGTGTATTTGCTGGTGTACCACTTGCCTTCATCCTTTGCCCGCAGCATGGGCAAGCAGCTCGAAATCATTTCCTTGATTGAGATCCGGTCGGTGTTTCGCGACCTGTCTATCCTTCAGGAGACGGCCAAGACTGAGGCGGTGATGCCTTGGAACGATCCTTTCTTCCCACACATTGTCGGGGCCGTCATGCTGGGCGCCGCCTTGGTGGGCTTTTATCGCATTTTACCGCGGAGGAAGGCCCGCATGGAAGAGTTGGAACTGGCCCGGTTCATTCGTTTCAAGCGCCATTTGGCGGCCATGCTGTGCTTGGCATTGGGGGGGATTGCCCTCTGGAGCTTTGGTCATTGGTTCACCGACCTCCTGTCCTATGCCGGGGGCAATCGGCTCGAGCCCATTGACCCGAACTCGGTGTTCTACGGCGACTTTTTCACCGCGCTCATTTTCGTGGATGTAATCCTGTTGGTCACCTCGCTGCGGTACCTCAGCGATTACGGGTTGATCCTGCGCAATTCGGGGTTTGTCATCGCCACCATCATCCTTCGGTTGAGCTTCTCCTTGGAAGGGTGGAGCGCCGTGGCCCACGAGGTGCTGGCGGCCATGTTGGCCCTGGTGCTGCTGTTGCTGCAAGCCGGCCTCGGCTTGGGAACACGGCGGATGGGCCCGGAAGGGGAGCGGGAATAGATTTTCAATCGATGAGTCCTGCGCGAAGCGCATGCTCTCAAAGTAGGGCGAACCAGGTCATCCCTTGGGTGGGAAGTACACGAGGGCGCTGAGGCGATCGGGGTCGAGAACGGTGTTGGCCACCTCGAGCACGTCATCGGCGGTCACAGCCTCGATGGCGTGGAAGGCCTCCTGTAGCGGCCGGACCCGGTCGTACATCAGGATGCTCTTGCCCATGGTCGACATCCAACCCGCCCCGCTCTCGGCCCCGAGGGCGATCTGCCCGATGATCTGCTGTTTGGCCTGCTTCAGTGTCACCTCACCGTGCTAGAGTCACAATTGCCGCACATTAAGTATTGAAATTGGAGGCTCAACGGTTCGTCAAATATTGTGCACGTTTTCAATTCGCTGGAGAACAAACTCATAGTGCTTGTGGAATATGTGCCGGTAGCAAAGTGCTATGATGGTTGCGGCAATGGCTCCAAAATCAAGTGGATTAGAGTAAATGTCAATCTGTAGTTTGACTGTAATGATGATTAAGGGGAATAAACACAATCCGGAAACAATTAAGAACGCCTCAGTAGTTACCCATCCTTGTGGAAAGGAGAAGAAGATGTTGTCACAAGCGCAAATGACCTGTTCTTTTTGAGTTTTACTGAGGATGTTGAA
>MDTG01409558.1_pt1 | contig 15117 bp, 12 predicted proteins | sample 811421 | NCBI WGS metagenome assembly MDTG01 (sample SAMN05326645, study PRJNA326480) | marine metagenome | isolation source: seawater | place: Pacific Ocean: South East | collected 2011
ACCCTTTTTTCTTACAAGGTATGCTCATATAGCTCAGTCGGTAGAGCACTTCCTTGGTAAGGAAGAGGTCACCGGTTCAAATCCGGTTATGAGCTCCAGTATTTAATAACATGCGGTATGTAGTATGTTATTTAATTTTAACTAAGAAATTTGCAAGTATTGATTGAGGAGTGTTTGTAATGTCAAAAGAAAAGTTCGAGCGTAATAAAACCCATGTGAATGTTGGCACGATTGGTCACGTCGATCATGGAAAAACAACATTAACAGCAGCACTTACTCGAGTGTGTGCAGAAGTTTGGGGTGGTGAAAAAGTTGCATTTGACGGTATTGATAATGCTCCAGAAGAAAGAGAACGTGGAATTACGATTGCTACATCACACGTTGAGTATGATACAAATAATCGTCATTATGCTCATGTTGATTGTCCTGGGCACGCCGATTATGTGAAAAATATGATTACTGGTGCAGCTCAGATGGATGGAGCGATCTTAGTTTGCGGCTCCACTGACGGACCTATGCCCCAAACTCGGGAACATATACTACTAGCTCGTCAGGTTGGCGTTCCTTATGTTGTAGTATTTTTAAACAAAGCAGATTTACTAGCTGCAGATTGTGGCGGTGTTGGCTCTGACGAATATAATGAAATGATCGAATTGGTAGAAATGGAACTCCGTGAGTTACTCGATGCTTATGAATTTCCCGGTGATGATACACCAATCATTTGTGGCTCAGCATTGATGGCTCTAGAAGGAAAAGATGACAATGAGTTAGGCACTACAGCCGTCAAGTCACTAGTAGAAACGTTAGATTCTTACATTCCAGACCCTGTTCGTGACATCGATAAACCTTTTTTGCTACCAATTGAGGATGTGTTCTCAATTGCTGGTCGAGGTACTGTTGTAACAGGACGAGTTGAACGTGGTGTTGTTAAGGTTGGCGAAGAGATTGAGATTATCGGTATTAAAGATACCACTAAAACTACCTGTACTGGTGTGGAAATGTTCCGAAAGCTGCTTGATGAGGGTCGTGCCGGTGAAAATGTTGGAGTTTTGTTGCGTGGCACTAAGAGGGAAGAAATTGAGCGCGGACAGATATTAGCCAAACCAGGGTCTGTAAAACCACATACTAAGTTTGAAGCCGAGGTCTATGTTTTATCAAAAGACGAAGGCGGTAGACATACTCCTTTCTTTAAGGGTTACCGTCCGCAATTTTATTTCAGAACAACAGATGTAACAGGTGCCTGCGAGTTACCAGACGGAGTTGAAATGGTTATGCCTGGCGATAACATCAAAATGGTAGTCACATTGATACATCCAATTGCTATGGAAGAGGGATTACGTTTTGCTATTCGAGAGGGTGGCCGTACAGTTGGCGCCGGAGTCGTAGCCAAAATTATTGAGTAAATAAAAGAACTGCTATGCCAAATTGATGTCTTTTTGACGCAGATCTTTTGGCATCATAACCTAGGGTTTTTATGATAGGCCAGTAGTTCAATTGGTAGAGCGTCGGTCTCCAAAACCGAATGTTGGGGGTTCGAGTCCCTCCTGGCCTGCCAATAAAATTTTTAAACTGGTGCATGTGGAAAGCCAAAACAACTCAGGGCGCAAGTTAATATGAGTGCGACTACAGAAGAAAGTCAATATAAGCTAGACAGCCTTAAATGGTTAGTTATTGTAATTCTTACTGCCTCAGCTATTTACGGCAATTATTACTTTGCAGCTGAATCTCTGCTCTATAGAGCGATAGCCTGGCTTATAGTTGCAGTCATTGTGATTTTTATTAGCTCGAAGACACAGAAAGGTTCTAATTTATTGACATTAGCATATGGAGCATATAACGAAGCTCTCAGAGTAGTTTGGCCTTCACGCCAAGAGAGAAATCAGACCACACTAATGGTTGTAGTGGTTGTGTTAATTATGTCTATGATCTTGTGGGGTTTGGATACTTTCTTTGGTTGGATTGCCTCCATGGTTATAGGATAAGGGGACCACATGCGCTGGTACGTCGTACATGCATATTCAGGTTATGAAAAAAAGGTTGCTTTGGCTCTGCAAGATAGAGTTGTGCTCCATAATATGGAAAAAATATTTGGTGATATATTGGTGCCAACTGAAGAAGTGGTAGAATTGAAGGGAGGGATGAAACGTAAAAGTGAGCGTAAATTCTTTCCCGGTTATGTTCTTGTTCAAATGGAGTTGAATGATGATTCATGGCACTTGGTTAAGGAAACTCCAAGAGTTTTAGGTTTCATTGGAGGTAAGGCTGATATGCCTGCTCCTATAACAGATGCAGAGGCGAATGCTATACTGCAAAGAGTCCAAGACTCTGAAGATAAACCAAGGCCAAAAACTATTTTTGAAACAGGTGAAATAGTTCGTGTTACTGACGGACCTTTTAATGACTTCAATGGAGTTGTTGAAGAAGTTAATTATGAAAAAAGTAGAGTACGGGTTTCCGTATCGATATTTGGTCGCAATACACCAGTTGAGCTTGAATTTGTTCAAATAGAAAAAATTTAATATTTTAAATGCTTAATTAAAATTAAGTTAAAACAGGGAAGCCTGAGACGAGTTTTACTTAGAACTTCGAGGCGTTTGACCCAAAATGGAGAAGTTAGATGGCTAAAAAAGTAGATTCTTACGTGAAATTGCAAGTGCCTGCAGGCAAAGCAAATCCTAGTCCACCCGTTGGACCCGCACTGGGTCAAAAGGGAGTTAACATAATGGAATTTTGCAAAGCATTTAATGCCCAAACCCAAGAGCTAGAGCCAGGTTCACCTGTACCTGTTGTCATAAGCGTATATGCTGACAAAAGTTTTACTTTCATAACAAAGACTTCACCTGCATCCTATTTGCTTAAAAAAGCAGCTGGAGTAAAAAATGGTAGCAGTACCCCAAATACATCAAAAGTTGGCAAAGTTACCAGGGCACAATGTGAAGAGATAGTAAAAATCAAACAATCTGACCTGACTGCTTCAAATATGGATGCAGCAGTCAGGACTATAGCCGGATCTGCCCGATCTATCGGTCTTGACGTGGAGGGTGTTTAAATGGCTAGGATTTCTAAGCGAGTTCGAATAATTCGTGAGAAAGTTGAAATTGGAAAGCACTACTCTATTAGTGAGGCAGTACAGATATTAAAAGAAGTTTCTACTGTTAAATTTACAGAAGTTGTTGATGTTGCCGTGAATTTAGGTATCGATCCCAAAAAATCTGATCAAGCAGTTCGAGGAGCAACTACGCTTCCTCATGGCACAGGAAAAAATGTTAGGGTAGCAGTTTTTGCTCAAGGTGATGCAGCAGAGGCGGCAAATGAATCAGGTGCTGATCTAGTTGGTATGGACGATCTCGCCGAAGATATCAAATCTGGAAATACGAATTTTGATGTTGTTATTGCTGAGCCTGCAGCAATGAGGGTAGTGGGTCTCCTTGGACAAGTTTTAGGCCCTAGAGGTTTGATGCCAAATCCTAAAACGGGAACTGTAACAACCGATATAGGAACGGCTGTAAAAAATGCTAAAGCCGGCCAGGTGCGCTATCGTATTGACAAAAACGGAATAATTCATGGCGCAATTGGTAGCCTTAGTTTTGATGAGACCTTTTTAAAAGAAAATCTTGAGGCCCTTATAATTGACTTAAAGAAGGCTAAACCAGCATCAGCAAAGGGTATTTTTTTAAGCAAAATTACCTTATCGACAACTATGGGCCCTGGTTTAATAATAGACCAGGCCTCTTTAGAGGTATGAAAAACAAGGTCTCTTTGGTGAGATCAAACTAACTTTGGGGTCTAAGTAACTTTTCTTAGACCGTTAAAGACCGTAGGTGCCTAGGTTAATGGTTTAATGATATTTCCAAGTTTTGACTGGAAGTCGCCTACGCAAACGGTGCAACCCTATTCAGTTTTTTTTGTAGCTGGATTAGAACGCCGAAAATGCGTCAAAAATTTTAATTGATGCTTAATCAATTGATGGTCGAATTGGGCCAATCAATTAAATCCAGGAGAAAGTCTCGTGGCATTAAATCTTGAAAGTAAAAAAGTGATTGTTGATCAAGTCGGAGTTACTGCTTCAAACGCCTTGTCGTTGGTAATTGCCGATGCTCGTGGAGTTAATGTGACTGATATGACAATTCTTCGTAAAAAAGCACGAGAACAAAATATCGATATTCGTATAGTACGCAATACACTTGCAAAACTTGCGTTTAAAGGTACAGAGTATGAGTGCGTAAGCGAGGTGTTGATTGGTCCATCGTTATTTGGTTTTTCTATGGAAGATCCTGGCGCAGCTGCTAGATTATTTAAGGAGTTTGCGAAAAGTAATGATAAGTTTGAAGTAAAAGCTTTATCTATTAGCGGGCAATTACTTGATAACGGACAAATTGATGTCCTAGCTAAATTGCCAACTATAGAACAGGCTCTCTGTCAGTTGGCATGTGTGACTCTAGCGCCAATCACTAAATTAACTCGGACCTTTAATGAGGTTCCGACTAAAGTGACTCGTGTTGTAGCGGCTGTTCGTGATAAGAAGCAGGAAGCTGCTTAATTTACTGAATAGCGTATATAAATTTATTTAATTAGGAGGTTAATAATGGCTCTTTCCAAAGATGATATTTTAGAAGCAATTGCTTCAATGAGCGTAATGGAAGTTGTTGAGCTTGTAGCAGCAATGGAAGAAAAATTCGGCGTATCTGCACAGGCTGCAGTTGCAGCAGCTGCACCAGCTGCTGCTGGTGATGCCGGTGATGCACCAGAAGCTAAAGATGCCTTTGATGTGATGTTAACGTCAGTTGGTGAGAAAAAAGTAAATGTGATTAAAGCGGTTCGGTCAATAACCGGTCTGGGTTTGAAAGAAGCTAAAGATCTTGTAGATAGTGCCCCCTCAGTAATTAAAGAAGGGGCTCCTACATCTGAAGCGGAAGAAGCAAAAAAACAACTGGAAGAAGCTGGTGCTAGTAGCGAATTGAAATAGGTATATAGTGCTTGTATTTGACAGTTAATCAGGCTGTAGCTCGGGTAATTCCGGGCTCACTAGCGCTGCTTTTTTTGTAGACTTTAATACTATCTAAATATCCTTTTTTGCAAAAAGATTTTTAGTTTGAATGCTTCAGTCGGTTATAAAGCATGTAAATTAAGAGTCAAGATGGGGAACATAATGGCTTACTCGTACACTGAGAAAAAACGTATCCGTAATGACTTTGGGAAGCTTCCACAGGTAATGAATTTACCTTATCTACTCGCGATACAAATGGATTCATATCGAACTTTTACTCAATTAGATATCTTAAATGAAGATAGACTTGATTCAGGCTTGCATGCTGCATTTAAGTCCGTATTTCCGATTGTAAGTTATTCGGGAAATGCAGGTCTTGAATATGTAGACTATAATCTAGGCAAGCCAGTATTTGACGAAGAAGAGTGTAAGCTCAGAAGTGTAACTTTTGGTTGTTCTTTGAGAGTAAGAGTTCGCTTGATGATCTACGATAAAGATTCATCCTACAAAACGATCAAAGAAATTAAAGACCAAGAAGTCTACATGGGGGAAATCCCCTTAATGACTAATAACGGAACCTTTATCATAAACGGTACAGAAAGAGTTGTCGTATCACAACTTCATCGTTCTCCTGGAGTCTTTTTTGATCACGATAAAGGAAAAACACATTCTTCAGGTAAGTTATTGTATTCAGCTAGAATAATTCCCTATCGTGGCTCATGGCTTGACTTTGAATTTGATCCAAAAGATCTAGTTTTCGTTCGAATCGATCGCCGACGTAAATTACCAGCAACAATGCTTCTTCGTGCCCTAGGTTTTAGTGCTGAAGAAATGTTGGCAGAATTCTTTGAAACAAATACTTTTAATCTCTGTGGAGATGGAACATATACCCTTGATTTAGAGCCATCAAGACTAAGGGGTGATATCGCTACCTTTGATATCTTAGACAAAAAAGGGAAAGTAATAGTTGCAGACGGGAGGCGGATAACAGCGAGACATGTAAAGGAATTGGAAAAACAGAAAATTACTAAACTTGTTATTCCAGAGGACTATTTACATGGACGACCACTCGCAAAAGATGTAGTTAATCCGGATACAGGCGAAATTTTGTTTAACTGTAACACAGAAATCGATGAGGTAATGTTAAAACAAATTCGTGACGCAGGTCTGACCTCTATTAAATCTATCTATACTAACGATCTTGATAGAGGTCCGTTTATCTCAGATACATTGAGATCAGATAGTACTCAATCACAAATGGAGGCCTTGGTAGAAATTTATCGTATGATGCGACCAGGCGAGCCGCCGACAAAAGAATCCGCTGAAAATTTATTTAATAACCTATTTTTCAGTTTAGATCGATATGATTTATCACCTGTTGGGAGAATGAAATTTAATCGACGTCTTGGACGTCAAGAAGAATCTGGTCAAGGAATACTAAGTAAAGAAGATATTATTGGTGTTCTTAAGGTTTTGATTGGTATTCGAGACGGAAAAGGAATTGTTGACGATATCGACCATTTGGGAAATCGTAGAATAAGATCTGTAGGTGAAATGGCTGAAAACCAATTTCGTATCGGTTTAGTGCGAGTCGAGCGAGCGGTAAAAGAAAGGCTATCAGTTGCTGAAGCAGACGGCTTGATGCCCCAGGATTTGATAAATGCGAAGCCTGTTGCCGCAGCCATGAAGGAGTTCTTTGGATCTAGCCAGTTATCGCAGTTTATGGATCAAAACAATCCACTATCAGAGGTAACACATAAGCGTCGAATTTCGGCTTTGGGACCGGGTGGATTAACGCGAGAGCGTGCAGGATTTGAGGTACGTGATGTTCATCCTACACATTATGGAAGAGTTTGTCCTATTGAAACTCCAGAGGGACCCAACATCGGCCTTATAAACTCACTATCTGCATATGCGAGAACAAATGCATTTGGTTTTCTAGAGACACCCTACAGGAAAGTTATCGACGGTAAGGTAACAGATGAAATAGAGTATATGTCAGCAATAAATGAGGCAGATTTTGTTATCGCTCAAGCCTCTGCATCTCTTGATGCCGAGGACCATCTATCCGAGGAACTTGTTAGTGTCCGCTACAAAGGAGAGTTCAGTCTAAAGGTCCCAAATGAAATCGACTTTATGGATGTATCTCCACAACAGGTAGTTTCTGTTGCTGCAGCACTTATACCCTTTTTAGAACACGATGATGCGAATCGTGCACTAATGGGCTCAAACATGCAGCGTCAAGCAGTGCCCACACTTAAAGCAGAAAAACCACTCGTTGGAACTGGTTTTGAGAGATTCGTTGCTTCTGATTCTGGTGTTTGTGTTGTTGCGAAAAGAGGTGGTGTCATAGAAAGTGTTGATGCTAGCAGAATTGTTGTCAGAGTTAATAGTTCAGAAGTTGAAACCGGCGATGCCGGAGTTGATATATACAATTTAATAAAATATACCAGATCAAACCAAAATACGTGCATAAATCAGTGCCCAATTGTTCAGCTTGGAGATAATATATCTTCTGGAGACATTCTTGCGGACGGACCATCTGTTGATATGGGTGAATTGGCTTTAGGTCAAAATATGCGAATCGCTTTCATGCCATGGAATGGATATAACTTTGAAGACTCAATAATGATTTCTGAAAGAGTTGTTCAAGAAGATCGTTTTACAACAATACATATCCAAGAATTAACTGCTACAGCGCGAGACACAAAACTTGGCTCAGAAGAAATAACCGCTGATATACCAAATGTTGGTGAGTCCGCCCTTTCTCGTCTTGACGAATCTGGTATTGTATTTATCGGTGCAGAGGTTTCAGCTGGAGATATACTAGTAGGAAAGGTCACTCCAAAAGGAGAAACGCAATTAACGCCTGAAGAAAAGCTTCTTCGTGCAATTTTTGGTGAAAAAGCGTCTGATGTTAAAGATACATCCTTAAGAGTGCCCTCTGGAACTAAGGGCACCGTAATAGATGTACAAGTGTTTACTCGTGAAGGTCTAGAAAAAGATCAGCGGTCCGTTGAAATTGAGGAGGCCGCTCTTACACAATTCAAATTAGATCTGGATGATGAATATCGCATCATGGAAAATGCAACCTTCGAGAGGTTGACATCTGCACTGTCTGGAAAGGAAGTCCTCAAAGCGCCAAATTTAAAGAAAGGAGATAAATTTTCATCTGAAAAAGCTGCTGAATATATAAGTACTGAATGGTTTAGTGTTCGTATGGCCGATGAAAAATTAAATGGGCAGATAGAGCGTGCAGAGGAGCTTCTTAATACAAGACGAATTATTCTTGACGAGCGGTTCGATGATAAGAAAGACAAACTACAAAGTGGAGATGATCTAGCACCAGGAATTCTTAAAACAGTTAAGGTTTATCTCGCTGTGAAACGCCGCGTTCAACCAGGCGATAAAATGGCCGGTCGTCACGGAAATAAAGGTGTAATTTCAGTAATTATGCCTGTTGAGGATATGCCCCATGATGTCCATGGCGTGCCAGTAGATATCGTACTTAACCCTTTAGGAGTTCCATCACGAATGAATGTAGGACAAGTTCTTGAGACACACATGGGACTCGCAGCAAAAACACTTGGAGAAAAAATTGACAAGATGGTTAGAGAGCAATCTAAAGTTGCTGAAATAAAAAGCTTCTTGCAAGATATTTACGATGTTAGTGTCGGCACTCAAAAAGTTGATCTTGACAAATTATCAACAACGGAGTTTAACGAGCTTACGGAAAATCTCCGGCCTGGTGTGCCCATGGCAACACCAGTGTTCGATGGTGCAAGTGAAAATGAAATAAAAAAAACTATTAAAGTTAGCTGATTTGCCAGAAAGCGGGCAAATGCAGCTCTACGATGGAAGAACTGGTGATAAGTTCGAACGCCCAGTTACTGTAGGATATATGTATATGTTGAAATTAAACCACTTGGTTGACGATAAAATGCATGCCCGATCCACAGGGTCTTATAGTCTGGTGACTCAGCAGCCTCTTGGAGGTAAAGCTCAGTTTGGTGGACAGAGGTTCGGAGAAATGGAGGTCTGGGCACTAGAAGCTTATGGTGCATCTTATACTTTACAAGAAATGCTCACAGTAAAATCTGACGATGTTAATGGTCGAACTAAAATGTACAAGAATATCGTAGATGGTGATCATCGTATGGAGCCAGGTATGCCAGAATCATTTAATGTTCTAGTAAAAGAAGTACGATCGTTAGGAATAAATATTGAATTAGAGCAAGAAAAATAGTTTACAAAAAATTAAGTTGGAGCAATCCAATTGCCCGCTATTTGAATATAGCACTCACTATGGAGAAAGGCGTTGAAAGACTTACTAAATCTGCTTAAATCACAAGATCAAATAGGCGAATTTGATGCAATTCGTATTGGCTTAGCATCACCAGACATGATTCGATCATGGTCTTTTGGTGAGGTTAAAAAACCCGAAACCATAAATTATCGTACCTTCAAGCCAGAGCGCGATGGTTTATTTTGTGCCAAAATATTCGGTCCTGTAAAAGATTACGAATGCTTATGCGGTAAATATAAACGCATGAAGCACCGCGGTATTGTATGTGAAAAGTGTGGCGTCGAAGTCACACTAGCAAAAGTTCGCAGAGATAGAATGGCTCATATCGAGCTAGCTTGTCCTGTTGCTCATATATGGTTTCTCAAGTCCCTGCCGTCTCGGATTGGGTTAATGCTGAATATGACACTTCGCGAGATTGAAAGAGTATTATATTTCGAATCTTTTATAGTCACAGATCCAGGTATGACAACTTTAGAACAAGGTCAATTATTAACTGATGAAGAATATATTCAGTCGATGGAAGAGTTTGGCGATGAATTTCAGGCAACAATGGGAGCTGAAGGGATTCAAAGCTTAATGAAAGATCTTGATATGGAGCAAGAGATAGCAATTATTCGCGAAGAAATTCCAGCTACTCGTTCAGAGACAAAAATTAAGAAACTATCAAAACGTTTAAAGCTTTTAGAGGCCTTTTTGGGATCTGGAAATAAACCTGAGTGGATGATTCTTGAAGCATTACCGGTCTTACCGCCAGACCTGAGGCCACTTGTTCCACTTGATGGCGGGCGTTTTGCAACATCTGATTTAAATGACTTATATCGACGAGTTATAAATCGAAATAATCGCCTCAAGCGCTTATTGGAATTAAATGCGCCAGATATCATTGTACGAAATGAAAAGCGAATGCTTCAGGAATCAGTGGATGCACTTCTTGATAATGGTCGTCGTGGCAGAGCCATCACGGGATCCAATAAACGACCTTTAAAGTCGCTCGCAGATATGATTAAAGGAAAGCAGGGTCGTTTTCGTCAGAACTTGCTAGGTAAGCGTGTAGATTATTCTGGTCGATCTGTGATCGTAGTTGGTCCGACCTTGCGGCTACATCAATGTGGATTACCAAAACGAATGGCCTCGGAGCTATTCAAGCCATTTATCTTTTCAAAATTGGAATTGCGAGGGTTAGCCACTACTATCAAAGCTGCAAAAAAAATGGTGGAAAGGGAGGAGCTTGTTGTTTGGGATATTCTTGATGAGGTGATCCGTGAACATCCAGTCCTACTAAACCGTGCCCCTACACTTCATAGACTAGGCATCCAAGCTTTTGAACCAGTTCTAATTGAAGGGAAGGCTATACAGCTTCATCCTTTAGTATGCGCAGCATATAATGCAGACTTTGATGGAGACCAAATGGCAGTTCATGTGCCGCTTACTTTGGAGGCTCAACTTGAGTCACGAGCCTTAATGATGTCCACCAATAATATTTTATCCCCTGCTAGTGGAGAGCCAATAATTGTTCCTTCACAAGACGTTGTATTAGGCCTTTATTGGATGACTCGTGACAGAATTAACGCATTGGGTGAGGGTAGAATATTCAGCGATCTCAAAGAGGTCTCCGTTGCCTATTATAGTAAACAAGTAGATTTACAAGCCAAAATAAAAGTACGTATTAACGAGTCAACCTTCAATGATCTCGGTGAGGTTGAATCAAAAAAATATATTGTAGATACCACTGTAGGACGAGCACTATTGTGGGACATCGTTCCAGACGGCTTAGGCTTCGATATGGTAAATAAACCGATGACCAAAAAAGCTATCTCAAAAATCATAAATCGTTGTTATCGTGATGTTGGATTAAAAGCAACTGTGATTTTTGCAGATCAACTTATGTATACCGGTTTTGATTTCTCCACAAAGTCTGGTGCTTCCATTGGAGTCAATGACTTCACCATTCCTTCTTCCAAAGAAACCATCATCGCTCAATCTGAAGAAGAAGTTAAAGAAATTGAAGCTCAATTTGCATCCGGCCTAGTTACTCAGGGTGAGAAATACAACAAAGTGGTTGATATTTGGTCAAGAGCAAATGATTTAGTCGCAAAGGCTATGATGGAGGTTATCAGCACAGAGGAAGTATCTAATAGTGATGGAGGTACAGAGACTCAATTCTCTTTCAACTCGGTATACATCATGGCTGATTCGGGTGCCAGAGGTTCACCGGCACAAATCAGACAGCTTGCAGGTATGAGAGGCTTAATGGCTCGCCCAGATGGCTCAATTATTGAAACCCCGATCACTGCTAACTTCCGAGAGGGTTTAAATGTATTACAATATTTCATATCAACTCATGGGGCCCGTAAAGGTTTAGCAGATACTGCACTCAAGACAGCAAATTCAGGATATCTGACTCGTAGACTGGTGGATGTTTCTCAGGATCTGGTAGTTGTTGAAGAGGATTGTGGTACGTCAGAAGGCCTATTAATGACCCCTGTAATAGAAGGTGGAGATATCATTGAATCCTTAGGAGATCGAATTCTTGGCCGTGTTCTGGCAGTTGATGTAACTAAACCTGGAACTAGGAAGGTTGTGTTAAAAGCTGGTCATATGATTGATGAAAAGTGTGTAGAGCAGATAGAAGTGTTAGGAATAGATGAGCTGAAAGTGCGCTCTCCGATTACTTGTGAAACCCGCCATGGTATTTGCTCACAATGTTATGGAAGAGACCTAGCAAGAGGACATAGAATAAATTCTGGAGAAGCTGTTGGTGTTGTCGCCGCCCAGTCAATTGGCGAACCGGGCACACAACTAACTATGCGAACTTTTCATATTGGAGGCGCCGCTTCGCGTGCTTCTGCTGCGGACAGTATCCAAGTAAAGGTGGGTGGAAAAATCCGTTTTATAAATATCAAAGTAGTGGAGCGTGAAAACGGAGAGCTCGTTGCTGTATCTCGCTCTGGAGGGCTTGCAATAGCTGACGAAAATGGACGAGAGCGAGAACGCTACAAGCTACCTTATGGTGCGGTGATAAGTGTCAAGGAAGATTCCGTTGTGGCCGCTGGTGATATTGTAGCGACATGGGATCCCCATACTCACCCAATTATAACCGAAGTCGCTGGTCAAGTTGCATTTTCTGGTATGGAAGAGGGTCTTAGTATCAGAACCCAAACAGATGAAATGACAGGACTTTCTAGTATTGCAGTTATCGATCCAAATGAACGCCCCTCAGCAGGAAAAGATATTAAGCCGATGGTCACTTTGTTTGATGATGAAGGCAAAGAGTTAACTTTCGCAAACTCAACTGTGCCTGCTCATTATATGCTGCCACCAAATGCAATACTTAGTATCACTGATAATAGCCATGTCGGAGCTGGTGATATTGTTGCACGGATTCCGCAAGAAGGGTCTAAGACTCGTGATATTACTGGAGGCCTCCCTCGCGTTGCTGATCTTTTTGAAGCGAGGAGACCAAAAGATCCAGCTATACTCGCTGAAATATCTGGAACTGTAACTTTTGGTAAGGAGACAAAAGGAAAGCGCCGTTTAGTTATAACCCCTCCTAACGGTAAATTATTGCCTGATGGTAGCGAACACTATGAGCTCTTAATACCTAAGTGGCATCAATTGGGAGTATTTGAAGGCGAAAATGTGATCAAAGGAGAAGTCATTGCGGATGGCCCAGAAAATTCCCACGATATTTTACGCCTAAAAGGTGTTGATTCTCTTGCAGCATACATTGTGAACGAAATACAGGAAGTTTACCGTTTACAGGGAGTTAAAATTAACGATAAGCATATCGAGGTGATTTGTCGTCAGATGTTGCGGAAAGTAGAGATTACCGATATGGGTGATTCTTCTTTTGTGAAAGGCGAACAGGTTGAATATACTGCAGTGCTTGAAGAGAACGAGAGACTAGCGATTGAGAAGAAGACACCCGCTAGATTCGAGCGCCTCCTACTTGGTATAACTAAAGCCTCTCTGGCAACGGAAAGCTTTATATCAGCAGCTTCGTTCCAGGAAACAACGCGTGTTCTTACTGAAGCCTCAGTAACAGGGAAAGCAGATTTCCTCAGAGGCTTAAAAGAAAATGTAGTAGTCGGAAGATTGATCCCGGCTGGGACTGGCTTAACGTACCATCGTAAGCGGAGAGAAGCAAAAGATAAAGAACCAGAAACGGTAGTGAGTGCAGTTGATATCGAGGCAGCTTTAAGTGAAGCTCTAAGTACAGACGAAAGCGAGTAATAGATGCATAAATATTATTTTTAATTCGCATCGCCCTTGACTATAGAGACTGGTAACTTTAGACTCCTGCAGCTTAAATTAATGATCTTCATAATAGATTTTTTTAACAAAATATGGTCTCAGAAAAGACCCCCTTATTTGGAGCTAACTGAATGGCAACGATTAACCAACTGGTTCGTAAGCCTAGAAAAACAAAAATAATAAAGTCTGGTGTGCCGGCTTTAAGTGCTTGCCCACAAAGAAGAGGCGTTTGTACGAGGGTATATACTACAACCCCTAAAAAACCTAATTCGGCACTTCGTAAAGTATGTAGAGTTAGATTAACAAATGGTTTTGAAGTCAGTTCCTATATTGGTGGTGAGGGACATAATCTTCAGGAACATAGTGTTGTTTTAATTAGAGGCGGGCGTGTTAAAGATTTACCTGGCGTCCGATATCATACAATAAGAGGAGCGTTAGATACCTCGGGTGTAGCTAATCGTACACAAAGTCGATCAAAATATGGGACTAAAAGACCTAAAAAATAATTCTATTTAACTTAAATCAATTAAAATTAATCAGTAAGGGCAGGCACATAAAATACTTATCCTGGGAAATCCTGAAATAAAGAGAAAATAACATGCCAAGAAGAAGAGTTGCTGCAAAGCGAGAGATATTGCCGGACCCAAAATTTGGGAACATCATACTAGCTAAATTTATGAATCACGTGATGATTAGCGGTAAGAAAGCTATAGCTGAAAGTATTGTTTATGGTGCGCTTGATATAGTTAAAGATCGCTTGAAAGAAGACCCTCTAGTTGCATTCGAAACAGCATTAGAAAAAATCGCCCCAGCTGTTGAGGTAAAAGCTAGACGTGTAGGTGGAGCAACCTATCAAGTCCCAGTAGAGGTTCGACCTTCTAGAAGAAATGCTTTAGCGATGCGTTGGTTGGTAGATTTTTCAAGAAAAAGAGGAGAAAAATCTATGGCCCAGCGATTGGCCGGAGAAATCATTGATGCACAACAGAGTAAAGGCGGCGCAGTCAAGAAACGCGAAGATGTACATCGAATGGCTGACGCAAATAAAGCTTTCTCTCACTTCCGATTCTGATAGTTACATTGGAATATTATGCTAATATCAAAAGGTAGCTTTTCATAGCTGCCTTTTGCATTTTTTGATATAAAAAAATTTATATCAATCACTTAGTTTAATTTTTTTGAGTAAGATTATGTCATCCCGAAAAACACCCATTGAACGTTACCGCAACATTGGTATTTGTGCCCATGTCGATGCTGGAAAAACGACGACTACTGAAAGAGTACTTTTTTATACTGGAGTTTCACATAAAATTGGTGAAGTACATGATGGAGCCTCTATTATGGATTGGATGGAACAAGAACAGGAAAGAGGGATAACTATCACGTCTGCGGCGACAACTTGTTTTTGGAGAGGAATGCAGCAGCAATTAGAGCATCATCATATTAATATTATTGACACACCTGGGCATGTCGACTTTACGATTGAAGTTGAACGATGCTTAAGAATTTTAGATGGAGCGATCGTTATAATTTGTGGCTCCTCTGGAGTTCAGCCGCAGACAGAGACAGTCTG
>MDTG01103842.1_pt1 | contig 15115 bp, 7 predicted proteins | sample 811421 | NCBI WGS metagenome assembly MDTG01 (sample SAMN05326645, study PRJNA326480) | marine metagenome | isolation source: seawater | place: Pacific Ocean: South East | collected 2011
AAGTTAGTCCAAATTGAGAATCTGACTAATAGATTTGCAAATCATTAAGATTTTTTCGTATTGTTCTTCAAGAGGAATTATTCTCTCGCTTGGAAGGTGTATGAAAAGTACAAGCGGTAGACCGTTCGATGAGGAAGCTAGTAATGAGCGAAAGTATGTCTCATTGCATACAAATCCCCCAGCATCTTCGTTCCATCTAATTGCTGAAAGGCCCATAAGATATTTTTCGATGAAATTTGTTGGGAGTTTTGTTTCAAGTTTTGACGTTCCTGGAGATATAGTTCCAGAAGTGAGTTTCCTTCCAGAGTTATCTGGGATCCTCATCTGAAATTTATTTCTAGCGTATCTCTCTAGTAATATTTCAGTCGCACTCTCGGAAAAACCCAGGTGGAGGACCGCACCGATTTTTTCTCCGCTTTCTATCCTATCAGAAATTTCCCTTGAACCGATCTCGTCTACTGACAGTATCGATGTACTGATTTTGAAATCAGTAACGTCTTCTGCAGAGATTAATTCAACAATCTCTTGGGAAATATTGTTCTTAAAGTCCGAAAAGGGCTCGAATCCAGTAACTATTATCCTCTCGCCCATGGTTTTGGCAATCGATGCCTATTGTTCTCGTTTTCTATGATACTTTGGTCGGCAAATTCATCCGCTTACAATTACTCCAATCAACGTGGGAGAGGAGTTCGTTGTCCAAGTGGAGCCTGCTGAAGACAGTGGATTCAGCCCCTTGGGCGTGGTTTCTGCCATTTGGGACGAGTTGAGTGGTGGCGTTGGCCCATGGGGCGCCATACGTCCACTTTTCGCCGTTGCACTTTCTCTTGTTCCCTTTCTCTTTCTGGGCCAGCATTTTAACCGCCAACATAGGAAAGGTGGAGAGTGGTTTCTTATCCAGTTCCCACTTATTCCAGCTTTTCTATGGCCATTTCTTTTCGTTTGGTCGATAGCAGACGCCTGGTGGGTTTCCAGTGGAATAGTGGCATCCTCAGAGTCGATTAACGGCTAAAAGTCATCATCCAGTGAGAGTGGGCTGAATAGCCCCCCTGGACTTGAGACATCAGCGAGTTGGTTGCGGATTACAAATTCCCACTCCCTTAACTCGTGAAGAGCAGAAACGAATTCTAGTTGACTCTCATTGAGTATCGTCCTGATTAGAGTATCCAATATGTCCATCCTATCCTGATCGACTCTTTCGATAAGTTTCTCAAGTGGGAATGAAGTAATTCCTGTCGAAGTTTCGGACGATGGATTTTCGTTGGAAAGCGGATTGAGAATAATATCAGGCAATTCTTCCCCTTCCTCGATAGCCGCGTTTTGCAGGGAATCCAATACAATTCGAATATACTTTGAGATTACGAGAGCGACTTCAATTACTGGCATACTAAGTTGATTTGTCAAGTGAACCATGTTCTCTCTGAGAAAGAGGAGTTTTTCATTCACGGGGTCTTCGGGCCTGGGAACGTTTCGCGTACCCTCGGCCATGAATATCTGAAGAGAAGGAAGCAAATGAAGTATTGAGGTCATGATGTCCTGTCATCATAGCGAATAGGGGATCCGCTATTACCTCTAATTCCATCTAGGAGATCATCATCGATTTCGAAAAAGTCGTTCAACCAGTCACCGTCGGTATCCCAATTTGTTGGATCGGTTCCGTCAGCAACTAGGTCCCCGTCAATATCTAGAATCCACCATCCGAATGCATATTCTCCTAGCCCCGGATTTGGCAAGTGATTTCTATCTCCTGCGAGCCTGTTGAATTCGTCGGTCCATCCACCATTGACATGGATTATGTCGTCGCTTGAGTTTACATCCAAGTATGTCTGGTCATTATCTTGAACTATAAGTGCAAAGAGTTGATCCTCGTCATTTATTTTATTGATCCTCAAGTAGTTGGATGAAAGTGAGTTCGAACCTGAACAGGTCCCAAGCAGTGTCTCTCGGAGCTGCCACCATTCTTCGACCTCTTCTCCAGAACAGTCAAACAGCGTGGAAGCGCGAACAATAGATGGCGAAGATAGAGTTGCATTTACCACTGCGTAATACTCTTGGAAATTGTTGTATGGGACGTACTCGCAACTGCTCCCCGAACAATCCCACTCCCCATCATTATCTGCGTCTTCAGTCGCGTCCGATGGATCTGTTGGATCATGAGTAAACCAATTCCAGTCCAAATCTGGCCTTGTAATCTGGCCGTCTGTGAATTTTATCGGTTTCCAATTCTGAGGAGTCACTTCAGTCCACTGGACTTTGATTTTCATGAATGAAGACCAGTTGTCGTTGGTCTCATTCCACCCTCGATAGTACTCGTAGAAATCGGGCATCATGTCTCCGTCGGTATCGTTGTCTAGCGGATTTGTTCCATACTTGAACATCTCCCTGCCGTCAGATAGGCTCATGTCCTGTCGATAATCAATTACTACTCCATTTTCGATTACTGGCGTCATCAAGATTGAATCTGAATCTGAATCCGGATCTAGGGGGCCTGTCCCATTGTCATATTCCATGATATTTGTGAAATAAAGTGCGCTGGCACCGTTTTCGAATTGCTGATCTTCCGATAGAGGGGTGAACGTCCTAGCATCCCAATTTCCTTGGATCGCTGGAGTGTCCAATATCTCCCTGTCCAACCAACCGTCTGCATCTGGATCATAATCTGCATCCAATGGATTAACTGGGTTTAATGACCATCGTAATGAGTTGACTGGCAATACCTCGGCGTAAATTGAGTAGCAGTATTCCCAACCATCTGGCATTCCATCCCCATCTGAGTCATCGCTCGTTGGATCACTGATTCCAACAAGTGACTTGTTGAAGTTATCAGGATCGTCCTGGTTGATCAGACCTACCTTCTCAGAAGATCTGAGGCTCTTTGATGAGAACAATGAGTAAAGTTGGCCCCATGCAGAACTATTCGAAAGCCCGTCCTCCTCCATGAATGCGTTTGCCGCATCGGCACCATAGGAGACAGCCGAAGTCCCATTTGGAACATTTCCTACCTCCAGCCTCTTTCCGTACCACCTAGAGTCGTACTCTGCCAGATTGTCGAAAGACTCTGAGTCGGAGATTTCCCCATCGCCATTACAATCGAATGAGTCTTCGTCGGAGTCGAAATCTACGTCCGAGTCGGTCAATGGGTTCATTGTCCACTTGTTTTCCTCCAGGTCCCACTCTGAGAACCAATACTCATAACCATCGCTCATTCCATCCCTATCTGTATCCTGATCCTTCGGATCGGTGATGCCGAAGATTGCCTGTAGCATCGGCTTTGCCGGCAAACCAGATTTCCACTCCAAGTATTGCTCCATCCCAAGCTCGGCTCTTCCTTCTTTGCTGAAAAGAATCCTAAACACACGGTTTTCGAAGGCAGTCTCATCTATTTCTCTCGATTCTACGCCGAATGTTGGGGCACCCAGTGGGTAAGATTCACCATTTATTGGCAGGTTTGCCGTTAGGTTAAGTTCGACCAGGTCTCCAATCCCATCACCATCTGAGTCGAAACCCCCTTGATCAGGTATTAGTGGGTTCAGGGTCCAAACTCCAGCACTTGAATTCCAAGTGGTGAAGATTACTTCAATTCCATCCAGCAAGCCATCTCCATCGGTATCTGGGTTATTTGGATCGCCAGAAGTGCCTGTGAGATTAACTTGCTTTTCTGTCAGGAAATGGCCAAACGAGAGAGAGGATTCTGCACCTATCCAAGGAGTCTCTAGAAGAGCTCCTGCTGCGTCGGTTAGGTAAAACTGAGGTGATGAGATGGTAGGGTCTGATTCACTAATATCACTATCTATTGCATTGTACTCTTCCCAGTTCGACATCCCATCCAAGTCAGGGTCACCAAGACCGTCTCCCCCATTGACTGGATTTAGTGTCCAGTCACCATCGAAAAGACTCCATCTTGAGTGGAACACCTCCCATCCATCTGGCATTCCGTCGTTATCGGAGTCTGAATTCAACGGATCCGAGGAGCCAATGTCCTCATTTGGCAGCCCCGTCCATAGGGAAAGGTAGTATTCCCCGGTTCTTTCTCCGAATGATTCGTCTGCCAACCCCTGCCATGAATGATGGGCCAATGTCGATGTGAGGTTATCAGGGTACACGGTTCCAGAAGAAGTTGATCCAGATAGGAGAATGTCGGATTTGATGTAATATTCCATCCAATTTACAAAGGACTCTTCTAATTCAATAATCCCATTCTTATTGACATCGAAACCATCGCCATCTGGGTTGTTTAATGCATCAGAGCCATTCATAGGATTGATTCCCGAATTTGAAGATGGCCAGTTGCATGAATATCGTGCTTCCCAACCATCGGGCAGAGAATCGGAGTCTGAATCAACATTGTTCGGATCTGTTGGAGTCCAATTCTGGACTGATTCAGGAGATTCTCCGTGTGACATTATGCCTGTTGATTTTGACCTCTCTAGCAGCCTTTCCCATTCATATTCGCATAAGTTGGTTAGTCCATCGCCGTCGGCATCACCCGAGGCGTCACTGGGGTCATTAGGATCTAGCGTCCATTGATTACCTCCTGTGTAGGTGTCTCCAATCCAACGACGATGTTTTATTTCCCAGCCGTCGGGCATCCCATCTCCATCGGAGTCGGAGTTTGTTGGGTCGGTCGGAAGGTCGCTACCGCCACTCGAACCTGATCCAGTCCATCCACCAAGATGTACTTCCTTAGCAGAAGCGCCTACATCTGTGTCGCATAGATACTGTTGATTGAGGTAGTAGCATTCGAATGTCGTTGGTTCAATGAACCAGCCCCAATACTCCTCTCCATCCGTTAGTCCGTCCCCATCCGAGTCTGAAATCCTAGGATCTGTTCCATTCTGGCCGAAATCCGATGGAGAGACGAAACGATACTCTTCCAAATTAGTCCAAAGTCGATCGAAACCAGGACCGGTGCCCGTGCCAATGGATACCCCATCGGCATCATGATCCCTGGATGCGTCGAATGGATCCGTGGGATCTAGCCCATATGCGAACTCCCAACCGTCAGGAATCCCATCAAGATCTGAATCATGGGAATGTGGATTCATCGGAGCTATGTTCATGAATCTACCAGGTGAAACGCCAGCAAAAACCCAGACTTGGCCGTCCCGTTCAAGAGAGGTTAGCGAGGTAACTAGACCTGGAACCTCTGTCTGATTTTGTCGAATGTCAAGTATCCCGTCTGACCCTCCCTCTAGGCACCAGGTTCCATCCGAAGAACCTAGGACTATCATTCCCTCAAGAGGAAGGATTGAGCGAATATCATTAGCTCCAGATAACAAACCCTCTAGATTTAGCATTCTTTCGTTATCGATAGCCTCCTTAGGTTGAGAAATGAATAGGTCCATTGTGATTAGATGGAGTCCCCCTCCCATCCCCAGCCATACATCGTCGGAACCTTGTTCAGAAATTTCTACCAGAATTGAGTTTACCTTCGCAGTCTTGGTTGCATCCAGAATATCTGGACTAACGAACTCATCGGCATTATTTCTTGTGAAAACCCACCATGGCATTCCATTGTTGTCAGAACCATCTGTAGAATTCCATGCGATTAGGCCAAAATCGGTTCCTATGAGTAGAATTGGAGTTCTTCCAAAGATCTTGGCGTGACCAGCCGAAGTTGCAGTAGCGTTAGACTTGCTTAGCATCGAAGATAAGGACTCTACGAGAATAATCTCAGAAGTGGAAAGGGATTGATCGATTTCGGAAAACGTTGCCCTCCAGGCACCGTCCTTGCCCGTGATTAGAATTACTGGTTCAAATGAATCCGAATCAAGTTGGAATAAAAATGAGGCTTCCCCCAACTCATGTGTAGTTAGTGTCTCCATATCTGGGAGGCCGTTTTCTAGATTGACAGTGTGAAGCCCTTTGTTTGAACCCAGCATCAGGAAGTCTATGTTGCCAACAGAGTTCCTCTTCATTGTGTACAATTCTATCCCAGGAGGGAATTCAAATGAAGTGGAAATCCCCCTGAAGGGGTCTAAAGCTGTGACTCCATATTTGCTGCCAATCAGCAACCTCTCCCTTGGTTGATCTGAAATTATACTATGCACAGATGAGTCAAGGAGTTTGATTGCTGTTGAATGGTCGAAATTAAGCAGATTTCCGGGGTCGGAAGAAATCTCGACCCCCCTGACCCCTGGCATCACTCCGGAATTATCATCGAAGTCTACGGAGTATTCTTCGTAATTGCTGAATGACTCCCCCCACTGGGATGTTCCAATTGTTACGTCTTCCGTGATGAAACCATCCTCGTTAATGTCCCAACCATCTAAATCGCTGTCAATAATCGCATCACTTGAATTCAGTGGGTCAAGCCCATATTGGGCCTCCCAACCATCTGGAATCCCATCGCCCAATACGTCCAATGGGGCAGGCGAGATTTCGTCCCAAAAGAAGTAGTCGGAATCGGAGAACCTTGGATCACTTCCCATCCAACCGGATTCGCCTGTCGGCCTCTCAAACTGGGTCTGGCACGAATCTTCAGTAAGGCCCTCGATTAATCCCCAGCACCAGAGGCCGTCCCTCTCAGTAATCCAGTCATTAGGAGTTCCCAACGAGTATTCTTCCACATTAGTGAACATTTCTCCAAGATCAATTTTCCCGTCACTATTGAAATCGAATCCATCTCCGCACCCCCAACTGAAATCCGCCTCACACCTGTCAAAATCGATGTTTACATCACTAGGGTCGAGGGGGTCGAAGTATCGGCATTCCCAGTAATTGTTAGGATTCAATGGGTCGTTTGGATCCTTTTTGTATAATCCCCCTACAGTGCACATGTGTACTTCATAGCCATCTGGCAATCCGTCCCCATCGGTATCCGAAGATCTTGGGTCAAGGTATTCTCTCAATCCGGATTCGCTTTCTTCTGGAGATTTACCTGTTAGCGTGTTTCGTTCTTCAAAGCACATATCCAAAGTATAGGGCCAGCAATACTCTTGTAAAGCGGTTAATCCATCTCTGTCATGATCGGTTGAATTATCCGTAGAGTCGGATGGATCGAGTCCCGGAATGGTGTGCTGAAATGTTGCTGTTTCAATATCCAAGGGAGCTCCAAAAATTACCTCGAATAGATCTGGCATCATATCACCATCTTGATCCGTGACTGGAGACTCAGTGCCATCTGCAAGATTCGGGTCTGTGGATGAAACTGGGGACTGTGGCCGGGTCTGAGAGATGAATGCAAGACTAGAAAAAATCAAGAATGTGACTAGCAAAGCCGTTTGCTTCCTACGCATTCGCCCACCCTTATTCAAAATCCCGGCTTCAGAGATTTATCATGGTGATGGAGCGTCGTTCGGACATACGCTGTTAGGAAGGCCCATTTCTGATTTCTATGTTTGAAATGACAGTTCTTTGGTGAAATGCATGGATTTGTTGAAAGGTCGTCTGGAGCCGCGTGTTGTTTGATGGCGATTGGGATTACTCACCTAGGATCTGGCAGTCGCGGAAATGCCACTATTTTTACTTCGGGTGAATGCAATGTAATGGTCGATTGTGGTTTCAGCCTCAAACAAACGGAAAAGAGGTTGGGGGTAGCAGGATTTGATCCGGAATCCATTGATTCCATCATAGTAACGCACCATCACAAGGATCACTCTGGTTCGGCTCTCAGAGCTTCTAAGAAGTGGGGCTCAAAGCTACACTGCAACCTAGGTACTGCAACGAAGATGGGTTGGGATTTGGCAGGAGAATGTTTGGTATTCGGCAATCTGGAGAGAGTCCAGTTCTCGCCGGGACTCAGCATGCTGCCTATTCCAGTCCCTCATGATGATTCGGATAATGTAGCACTAATTGCCAGTGATGGAAACGGGGATCGGGCAGCGATTGTTACAGATTTGGGAGAAGCCCCCCAGGACCTGATCAAACATCTATCGGGTTGTAAGCACATTTCTATTGAGGCGAACTACGATCATCAGAGGTTAGTCAGCGGACCTTATCCCGACTCTTTGAAGAGGCGAATAACAGGCAGAGGGGGTCACCTCTCCAATAGACAAGCGGGAGAGATACTGCTGGAAGTTTTGCACGGCGATTTGGAAAGTATTGTCCTGTGTCACCTTTCGGAGAAGAACAATGCACCCCATCTAGCTGAGAGCGAGGTCTTGATGGCAATTGGGGATGAGTTTGATGGGAATATCTCCATTTCTAAGCAACTAGGTCCAGAATTTAGTTATTGGACAGGGCAGACTGATCCCATGAGCGTGTTAGCATCCTGACTATCTCCCCATGACTGCTCTGTGTACTGAATTCTGTACTTCCTTCATTCGGCCCACGGCACCTAAATCCCTGAAGAGGGAAAGGGACCTCTGGAGGTAATCCATCCTCTGAGAACGATCGGATTCTACTTCCCCGAGACGTGCTAGCAATTCTCCTTGGAGCATTCGGAAGTCGTTAGATTCGGCCACTGCCAGGCCATTGAGATAATGTTCTGCGGCCTCTTCTCTGCGTCCTGCATCGATTAGAACTTGTCCGAGAAGCATCTCGACCTCGACCGTGCTTTGGGGGTCGTTTTGGTCGGATAGAGTCTCCAATGCACCCGAATAATGGAATAATGCGAGGTCGTTGTCTGAGATTTTCGCGTAGTACCTGCCCAAGACTGCTCTTGACCTAGCATGTAGGAAATCTTGATTTGAATCCCGAGTGTTTTCATAGGCAAAAAGTGCATGCTCCCTTGCCCTGTCTAGTTCCCCCATCTCAATGAATGCCGATGCTAGCCTAATTCTGGCATCGTTCAAACCTGGGTCTTTTTCCTTTTCCAGTAGATCCTCTACATTCCCATATACCTCAAGGGCTCTACGTGTGTCTCTCCTTCGGCGGAAAATATGACCCATGTTGTTGTAGCTTCTTGCTGCTCCGACGGCGTCCCTGATGCCAATCTGTATCTCCAAGGCTTTTCGATGTAGTTCTAGTGCATCGTCCATTGCCCCTCTCTTTACGGCTATATCTGCCCTTGCAGAAAGAAGGCGCGCGAGTTCGAATCCGGGGGATCTTCCGCCGATGTGTTTTGTGGCTGCGTCATATTCCTCTTCAGCCTCATCCCACCTCCCCTGGATAGTCAGAATATCTCCCTTTAATTCCCTGATTAGTCCCCTGGTTTTGGAATCAAAATCGCTGCTTTCGAGGGAATTTAGAATTGTTAGTAGTTCGGTGTGTCCAGAACTAACCAATCCATGGCCCTCTGAATTTAGCACCTCTGCAATGCTATCCTCGTCTCCAGTGTGGCTAAGATGATAGATGAATTCGATACGATTTGCTGCCTCGTCCTTCTTCTCCCTGTACCAACTCACAGCCGCGGAATGTAGATCATTTTTCATCTCTCCATCCATAGATCGTAACAAGAATTCACGAACTAGGTCGTGGACGTCGAAATTCTCTACATCGGATTGGCGAGCAAGGCCCTTCTCGACTAAGTCGTCGAGCAGATCTACGCTGCCCTCTACCTGGTGTATGGCTTGAACCGGTATAGGTTCGCGGAAAACTGCAATTGCCCCTAGTAGACGTTTCTCCGGACCTGAAAGCCTGCTGAAGATCTCCTTTTCGACGAATGCCTCCAATGTTGCATGGAATGTCTCGGCCACATTTCCCCTATTGATCAACTCTAGAATCAGTGGGTGCCCCCTTGAAAGGCCATAAATGTGAGTGAACTGGTCCGAATCCATTTTTGGCATTGCTGTCAGAATCTGTCTGCTCGACTCGGCGTCCAATCCCTGAAGTGGCATCACCAGGGTGACGATATTTCCCGATTGATCAGATTCGGGGACGACCATCCTGAAGGAGCGTGAGAACATTACAAGTCCGACTTCCTTAAGGGTGTTAATCCTCAGAGTTAGTTCTCTTAGAATTGAAAATAGGGTTTCATCTCCGACCTTGTGCAAATCATCAATTACAATCAAAGATGGTGCCTCGGACAATCCAGTGGCGATTAGATTGACCGCCATGTTAGTTTGGGGTACGGGGGATGAAGCGAGATAATCTGAGAGATCGTTATTTCCAACGGCGGAGAGCCATTCTGCGCATGCCTCGAGGAATGCTCGAGAACCCTCCCAATCCTGACATCGGTGATAGAGCAAGTTCCTCCTATGAGTAAATCTGTCGAGGATCTTTGTCGAGAGAGATGTTTTGCCAATCCCAGCTATTCCCGGGACTAGAATGGAAGCAGACTTGGCTTCCAGCAGATTGGCCATCACATCTAGTTCCTTTTCTCTCCCGTAGAACCTTCTTGTTCTGGGTAAGTCGTTCAGATAGGAAACAAGTTGCTTCTCGATGTGTTTAGACAGATCTCTCTCGACTAATTCTGGAGTCAGGCCAGATAGATCAATAGTCCCCGAGTCATCCATGTATCGTAACATATCAACATGCCTTAGAGGAAGTTCTGAGGACTCGATTGCTTCTAACAGAGTTGTATTCTCGGATCGACCGTCGGAGAAAACTACCCTCACATTTGTCTCAGAAACTCTTGCCCAAATCTCGTCTGCAACCTTGGCACCTTCATCAGTTAGGAAATATGCCTTCCTTTTCCTTGAAACTCCGGTGACGTGAGCCTGTCTCTCGATAAGATGGCCGGACTCTTTCATCCCGGAAATTGCACGTGGAACATTGGAGCGAGCGATTGACACTGCATTGGCTATACCCATCTGGGACAGTGCGAATGGGACCTCGACCTTTTCGCTATGGTCAACATAGTCGCTGAGGTGGAGGAAAATCCTCTCTTGGACCCCGGGCCTAGTTGAGGGAGCCGATGCCATATACCCAACACTACTCTCACTCAATATACAAATGTTAGTAGAACTTGGAATCTACATTATCCCTGAAAATCGGGATCTGGTACCCATTCCTCAGAATCTGAATCCCATAGCCAACCTGGATGGTCGTCATACCTCTCCAGTGTGGCCTCAGCTTCCTCTTCACCATAGTCCTTAGGAATCTGAACTGGGTCCTTGGATTCATCTTCTTCATCTACCTCAATTCCTATGAAACCAGTGAAGAATGCAAGGAATACCAGGGATATTATCGCCAATACAGCGATCCCTACAATCAATTGCCAATTCGTGGAGGCTTCTGATGGCTCACCCTTGCTAATTGGATTTACTTCTGTGGTTTGTCCCGCATAGGTGAATTTAGGAATTGATGATTCACCCTTTATTCTAGAGGCTGGAATTCCCAATTCCCAAGTCCCATCCTCAGAAACGATCGTGTTGTTGACTGGATTGCCGCCTATCAGGACGGAAACTTGCTTTCCGGGAAGTCCGATGCCAGAGTAAATTGCCATCTCATCCCCTTCGACCCAGGACTTACCTGGTTCCTGAATGGAAAATTCAAGTGGGACTACCCTGAAGGTAACCGGATCCGAATTTACTCATGAGTCCCATGCATCGGTAGCGATGAAAATAACGTTGTTCAGAGTCCAAGTCTCCATGTCATCGTCGAAGAAGAACATGTCAGCAGGATCGTAACGAGCAACTCCATCGGTTCCGACACCTACGACAAGAGGATGTCTGTCGTCCGAGTCGATTGATGTGTCATTATAGACGGAGATGAACTGTATGTCGTTGTCTGCATCGGAGAAGTATTCCTTCAGATCTATTTCCACAGTCGTACACTTGTCAACGGAATTTGACTCTGAATCGCAGTAAAGGATTATTTCGCTCAGCCAGCCGGTTGATTCGAATTCGGGCTGATTGTTTCCAGCATTTGGAGGATTGTCGGCAACGATGCTTACCTCGGACCAACTGCTATAGTCAATCCCATCATAAGAACGGAATCTTAGCAGATATTCCGCATCATGACGAAGTTGCGTAGTGTCCCACTCTATCGACCATATTCCATCTTCAGTAAACTCGCTAGTGCTCGTCTCGAAAACTGAGACGTAGTCATTTGAGACGTCCTTTACTTCCAGATCGACTCGTGTAACGCCACCATCGAAGTCCCTAGCGACCCCCGTTAGTAGAGTGTCCAATGATGAGGAAATTCTTGTTCCTGAAAACGGCTCATTGACACTAATTGTGGGTTGGCTATTCCTGTTGTCGATAGTAAGAGTTAGAATCACGGGTTGGCACTCGTCGACATCCCCCTTACAGAAATCTGAATCTGATGCCCAGATTGTGAATGTGTATGTGGTGAGTTCCCGCGGACGGGTGCTGAAATCCCATTCCCAATCCCATGTTCCGTCGGAGTTTGTCTCTACCGGGCTTGTGACTTGATAATTCGGACCTGATATCTGCATGTATACTAGTCCTATGTCGGTGTTGCAGTTGTCGGGACACCCGTATGGGTCCTGGGAATAGCCATCGAAGACTACCGAACCCTCGTCATGTGATGAGAATGAGCTGGGGGTGGAGACGAAAATTGTCGGAGGTTGTGTGTTTAGTTTGATTGTCCTGGATACAACAGGGCTGTAGTCGATTCCATCAAATGCCCTGAATTCGAATGTGTAATCCCCTTCTCCCGCGAGGCCGCTCATATCGATATTGTAGTACCAAGAGCTGAAGGGCCTGTTGAAACGGGTGACTACTCCATCATCTGCACCACTTGTATCTATGGCGTACTCTGCATCTTCCCAAGCGCCAGTGAACGGGTTCCTAACTTGGACGGCGTGCACATAACCCCCTTGGTCCCACTGCGCCCTTTCGTCGGTAAGGTAGCTGTTCGCCAAGGTTCCATCGTGTGCACTTCCAGTGATGTTGACCACCCTCCTGAATGAGTGCCCGTCGTTCTCGGTGACCATGACGGTTGGAGCTTCGTTCTCAAGGTGCGCAGTCTCCTCGAGGGAGTTCTCCTCCAAGGTGAATTGACCGGAATAGTATCCATACCCGAATCTATAGGCAGTATATCTGTAAAGAGACAGTTCCCTGGTGCCTGCTGAGTAATCACAGCTGGAATCGGCAGTATCGATGGCGAGGTCACCATCGTTGTCGATTCCGTCAGAACAAGAGTCCTCATACTCATCATCTGCAAAGCCATCCGGGTTATCCCCGCCGCCTAGTCCCCTGAAATCGAGGTGGAAGTTTGATGGGAGGGCGATCCACGGGGTGAAGCCATCGCTGCCCGTGTTTACCCGATACAGGTCGTTACCTAGTGCATCCTCTACAACAACCAGAGCATCGGTGACCTTTTCTCCTCCTATTAGTGTCTGGAATCTGACCAGTTCGGCTCTGCTTACCTGTACTGCGAAGTGAGTGGGTTGTGTTGCTATCTTGACCTTAGACAAGTCCAAGTTAGTCAAATCTGCGAAGGTGAAAACAGTTGAGTTATTATCCATACTGACTCCCAATGGGAAGTTCCTAGGAGTCATGTTCTGGCAGTTGTTACAGTCCTTTACTGGTGTTGGGATTATCGCACCTTGGAATTCATTATCCGGCCAAGCCTCCTGATCTGGCCAGGAAAGTCTCACCGGGTATTCTCCGCTAGGCGGGGACGGGATGTACTCTGACTGGGCAGTTACCGAGCTTTTTGTCACATTGTATACTGTCTCCGCTTGGTTCCAGTCGTTTTCGGAGAAGTACGCTAGAGAGCCGAATTGTTGTGAATCTGCATAACCGCTGTCGTAGTTTTTGATAACTGCGCCAGTCTTTTGCACGTCGAATGAATTCCTCTGAATATCCAACAACGAACCCACCGCCCTGATCCCATCCGCAGTTCCACCCGCAGTGATGATGTTGTCATACATCGTTACTCCAGTAACATATGCATGCAATACCGGGCAAGAAAACTCTCCGCCCCAATTGGTTTCGCTGCTGCATGACCCGGTGCCGTCGTATGAGATTGAGTTGTTTGCCAAGTATAACCTAGACGCGGCTTGAATGGCATATGAGTACATCCCGGCGACCACTGGCGTCAGAGTAGTATCGAAGATTGAGTTGTTCTCTGCGATTACGTCGTACGAACCGCCAAGCCACAAACCAAAGTAACCCCCTATTGGGCCGATTTCGTTCTGATGAATCTGGGCATCGCTATTGTATACGGCTATCCCAGAACCAGATGCAGCACCGCTGATATCATTCTCTGTCAATGTCACCAAGGCTCCTGCTGAAGCAAAAATCCCTGCTCCTTCGGCAGTAAGAATTTCGTTATTCGAAATATCGAAACCGAATGAGGTCCCTCCTACTGCCTTCTTTCCATTGAGATCGATGCCGTTGCAGTTGACATCTATTTGGGTGTTAGTCACGCTTCCTGCGGATGTCCAAAGGCCGATCCCAAAATCTCCCGAGGTGATGTCAGCGTTGTCAATCTCGATAAATGAGTCCTCTGCCCAAATTGTGTGCCTCCCTCCGTCCCGATTTCCGCATCCGTTGTCGGTTCCTGTTAGTGAAATGTCCGATAGCGCAAACGGGCTGACCGATGAGCCCGAGGAATATATCTGAAGAGCGGCACCCACTATGCTCTTGCTTTCGTCTGATCCTACGACGAATTCCCCTCCATTGAATGTTGGTTGAGCAAGGTTGGTTGTAAGGACGCTGGAGGTGTTAATCTGATTGAATGAAAGTTCGGTAAGTGTGGGGCTAGCACCATCTAGAACTAATGCCCCATATCTGAATTCGCCCACGGCAGAGACATACTGGGGTATCCCCCATGCACTATCGAATGTGACGTATCTGAGGCCTGTTTCTGAGAGGTCTATCGAACTCCTCATGAGCACTCCTTCGCTGCATGAGGGGTCATCTATCCAAATCTCCTGATTGCCCGAGCTCATCCCATAACACTCTCCAGTGGCACTGGAATTGACCGGTTCACTCCACCTCAGTGTTATTCTCATTGCAGGGCCAGCGTTTGAAGAAGCGCCGCAGGAGGAGACTCCTGCACAAAGGCTCCCGCGTACATCCAAATGAGTCCCGTTGGGGAACTCAATTGTTGCTCCCGGATTAATGACCAGTTTTGCGCCGGGGGCTATTGTGACGTCTCCGGTAAGAGTGTGCACACCCGCCCAGGTCTCTGTTCCGGTTATTGTCCCCGCAGTAGTCTCGTTTGATGCCGAAACTGTACCGGCTGGCAATGCTAGAGAAAGTAATACGCTCATCAAGAATAGGCCAGTTAAAGAGAATGACCGGAATTTCTCTTCACGCGCCATAACGCGTCGGACTAATCTTAACAATATAACCTACTCAGTATATTTGTTTTTACT
>MDTG01411196.1_pt1 | contig 15115 bp, 11 predicted proteins | sample 811421 | NCBI WGS metagenome assembly MDTG01 (sample SAMN05326645, study PRJNA326480) | marine metagenome | isolation source: seawater | place: Pacific Ocean: South East | collected 2011
TTACAATAAGAATAAGAAACTTTATCAAGATGTATTGCAAGCTTTGAATGATATTGAATATTTTTAGTTTCTATAGTTCTTGTAATTTTTAGATTTAATTGTTTATCTATATTTTTTATTATTTTTTTGCCAAATTTCAAACTACCAAAGCCATGAAATATTGAACTTAAAATAGGTTGGCACTTATATGCTGCAAAGGCAAATGTTCCAATAATGGGCAATTGTCCATAAGAACTATTATTTGAATCTGTCACTATTATCAAAAATATAGTCACAAACATAAGTCCAGAAAAAGCAATAAACTCCAAAATATATTTTGGAGCTATCTCTAATGTTTGATAACCAGATAAGGCTTTAGAAAATAATATGGAAGGAGATTTTATTCTTTCAGTAAAAAACTTCTCTGAATTATAAATTTTAATATCTTTAAAAGATCTAAATGCTTCAGTAGCGTATCTAAATCTTAATTCATTTGCAGAGCTTGATATATTTCCAAAATTTGTTAATGGTTTTTTTACTAAAGTAAAAAAGCATATATAAAAAATTAATATACAACTGACAGAAATTAGCGTACCAAAAGGACTTGAGTAGATTAAAAATGTTAAAATTAAGAAGAAAATTAAAACTCCAGATATTAGTAGTGCAGTGGGTCTAAAAACATATACGATAAATTGGTCAACTTCAGATAATATAATCTTTGCTATTTCAGATGTATCCTCAGATAAAATTTCACTATAACTTTTATTTAAATATTTCCCTAAAATTCTCACTGATAAATCATCTCTAACACTTTCAATAAATCTATTTATTCTGAAAATAGTGAATAACCTAAATAAAGTGGCTATTAAATATATAAAAGCTACAGAAGTAACAAAAACTACCCAATAAAATTGAGGATCATTAGATTTAAAAATACTTAATGATTGTAAATTCAAAGTTACTAAATTTTCATCACCACTAAATAAGCTCAATACTGGAATAGTAGAAGCTATTGTTATAACATCTAACAATCCTAGTAAAAGGTTTAAAAATATTACATAAATAAATTCTTTTTTATGACTAATTCCCAAGAATGAATAAATTTTTCTTAGCAACTGGAGAATTTCGACCATTTATTATAAATAGTTTATAGAACTTTTATTAATTATATTATTCAAACAATTTTATTCATAAAAATAATTTAATCTTATTAATAAAAATTTTAATTAAAAAGCAAAAAAATATAATAAGTATAAATTTAATTATAAATTATTAATAAATTTTATTTTGAAACAGGATATTTTATTTTAATAAAAAGGATAATTACTTTTAAAAATATTTATTAAGATTTAAAAATATTTTATTTTGTTTTAAAAATATTTTTAAAGCTTATAATTAATAAGTAATTAATTTAATTAATACCAAGAATAAAAAGATAAAAAAAGTAAATACTAGATTTTTAGCAATGAAAGTTTTAATTTTCCAAAGTGGCGAACCTTTACATATAGACCCAAATATAAGACCAATGCGGGCAGTAAATTTAGCAAACAAATTCATCGAAAGGGGTCATGAAGTACTATTAATATCTTCTAAATTTGACCATTTTTCAAAAAAACATAGAAAGTCTAAAAATATTATAAAAATCAATAACCGCCTAAGAATTATGCTCCTGGATTCTCCAGGATATAAAAAAAACATTGGATTGAATAGATTATGGGATCATCTTATTCTTTCGCTAAAACTTGCCTTTAAACTAATTCTTAAAAAAATACCTGAACATGACATATTTATAATTGGTTTTCCTCCTATTGAAACATCATTTATACTGTCACTTTGGGGAAAATTAAATGGAATACCTACAATAATAGATGTAAAAGATTTATGGCCAGAAATTTTTATATCAAGACTCCCAAGAAAATTTTCTTGGATAATAAATATCTTAATTTATCCATATAAAATAATGAGTTTATATTCACTAAAAAATGCAGATAAGATATCATCAATAAGTCCTTCTTTTTTAAAGTGGTCTCAAATTTATTCCAAAAGGAAAAACATTAAGAATGATTTTGTTGCTCCTTTAGTATCTCCAAAAATTTCACTTACTAAAATTGAGTTAATTCAATCTAATGAATGGTGGGAATCTAAAGGAATCTTTTTAAAAAATAAACCTACATTTTGTTTTATTGGTTCTTTATCTATAGCGTTTGATTTCACTGAGGTTTCGAAAGCCGCAAAATTACTAGAAAATGACGGATTAGATTTTCAATTAATAATTTGCGGTGCAGGTTCTGCTAGTAATAAAATAAAATCTTTATTCAAAGATATTAAAAGTGTTTATTTTCCAGGATGGGTAAATTCAAAAAACGCATATTTGCTTAGAAAACATTCTATAGCTTCAATAGCTCCATATATAAATACAGAAGATTTCGTCAAAAGCATTCCAAATAAAATAATTGATAGTTTAAGTTATTCTCTCCCAATTATTTCAACATTGAAAGGAGAAGTGAATGATTTAATTACTGATAAAGAATGTGGATTATCAATTGAAAATGATTTTAGGGAATGGAAATTATCATTAAAAAAAATGATAAGCTCAACTATTTATCTAGAAAAACTTAAAGTTAATTGCGAAAAGGTATATTTAAAAAACTTCAATTATGATAAAAATTATAATGATTTTATCTTAAGAGCTGAAAACTTATTAGGTATTAAATAAGTAAAAAATTTATTTTATATATTAATTAACTTTTAAAAGCAATTGAACTATAAATTTTTATTACCTTATCCATTTGTTTCTTGTAGGAATTTTTTTTCATAATTGTATCTCTTCCACGCTTTGCAATAATTAAACTTTTAGATATATCTTTTGTAGCATTAATTATTAACCGACTTAGTTTTTTATAATCACCATTTTTAAATAAAAATCCATTTACTCCATCATTAATCCACAAATTGTTATCAGAGTTATTTGAAATAATAACTAATCTCTCGCAAGACATCGCTTCAGATGTTGATCCTGCTATACCACCATCTCTAAGTGAACAGGAAACATAAATATCAGAATTATTAATCTCTTTTAGAAGATCTTCCTGCGTCAATTGCCCAAGGAAAAATACTTTATGATGAATATTGTGCTTAAAAGTATATTTTTCTAATTGATTCATCCTAGATCCACTACCAGTAATTTTAAAACTAAAATTCTGATTCTCTTCTATTACTAACTTTGCTGCCTTAAGAAATGTTTTTAAATCATAAATGTCTTCTAAAGCTCTAGTATGAATTACAACAAACTCCCTATTTCTAAAGGGATAATTTAATGGATAAAAAAATCCTACATCTGTCCCATATGGCACATACTTAAATTTACTTTCAGGTAGCCCATAATTTTTTAAAAAATGAAAATGATGATAAGCATCACTTATAACAAACTTACTTTTTTTTATAAGGTACCTTAACCAGTAAACTCTAACAAGATTTTTATTACTAAAAACCAAATCCGAACCCCAAGTATTGATTATTAAATTACTATTCTTATTTTTGAATAAAAGCAATAGAGAATGATATCCAACATAATGCAAATGAACTATTTCTGGCCTTCCAAAAAATAAGATTTTAGCAACTTTAAAAATATTAATTAATAGATTTTTTTTTAAAGGAATAAAACTTATTTTACTATCAAATTCATAATTACTAAAATTAAAAGAGACCCAAATAACTTCAAAATTACTATTTCTTGATATGTAATTAATCCATTTATGACTATGAATACTAGCAGCATCTGCTATAAATAATATTTTTTTCATTTAATTATTCAACTTTATATTTAAATATGAATAACTAAATTATAATAAAGAAGCTAAAAAGTTTTAAAATTGATTTAATGTAACAAAAAAATCTAAATAAAAAATATGTCTAAAACTAATTTTAATTTAAATGACTTATCAAATCCAGAAAAATACAATAATCCAATTGACTGTAGTGATTTAAATCCAGAAAAATACTTAAATTATTTAAAAGAAATTATAAAAATAAGATTAGTAGAAAATAAATTAGCCTATCATAAAAAAATTGGAGATATTAAAGGTCCAGTACATTTAGGGGCTGGACAAGAAGCAATTGCTGTGGGTATATCTCAGAATTTGAGAAAAGGTGATAAAGTTTTTGGAGCACACCGTTCTCATGCACATATTATTAGCTTAGGCTCAGATATTAAAAAACTTTTTTCAGAAATTCTTGGAAAGGAATCCGGCCATTCAAAAGGAATGGGTGGTTCTATGCATCTGCAGGATTTAAGCAAAGGCTTTTATGGTTCAGTGCCAATAGTAGCAGGAACAATCCCAATTGCTGTTGGTTCAGCGCTTGCCTCAAAACTAAAGTCTAATAAAAATATAACAATTGCTTATTTTGGAGATGGTGCTGTAGAAGAAGGAGTCTTTCATGAATCACTTAATTTATCAAAAATATTGAACTGTCCAATTACTTTTGTTTGCGAAAACAACCTTTTTTCCAGTCACATGCATATTAGCAAGAGACAACCATTTAGTTCTCAGGCAAGATTTGCTGTTGCCAATGGAATTCCCTATAGAACGATTGATGGTAACAATATTAAGGATTGCCTAAAGGCTGCTGAAGAATTAATTACTATTTCAAGAAATAGAAGTATTCCTACTTTTTTAGAGGCAGTTACCTTTAGATTATATGGACATGTCGATTGGAGAGAAGATATTGATGTAGGGGTTAATCGTTCTAAAAGAGATTTAGCTTTATGGAAAAAACGAGATCCGATTAAAAGACTTAAATCTGGATTAATTAATTTAAATCTTTTAGATGAAAAAAAATATAATGATATATCTAGCAAAATACAAAATCAGATTGATTTATTTTGGGAAATGGCTGAAAAAGATAATTATCCCGACTTCAATACATCTAAAAATTATTTATATACAAATGAATAAAAAATCTATGAATAAAATAGAAATCACATACGCTGAAGCTATTCAAAATGCTTTCGATTATTTACTAGCAAACCATGATGATGTTTTTGTAATAGGGCAAGGATTATGGAGTCCTTGGTATGTAGGCAATACCATGAAAAACTTAGAAAAGAAATATGGTTTAGATAGAATTATTGATACACCTGTCTCAGAATCTGCTTGCACTGGAGCAGCGTTAGGAGCATCAATTTCTGGAATGAGGCCAATAATTGTTCATCCTAGAATGGATTTTATGCTTTATGCGATGGATTCAATTGTAAATGAAGCTGCAAAATGGTCATATATGTTTGGTGGCAATTCAAGTGCAAATTTGACAATTAGATCAATAATAAATAGGGGAGGGGAGCAGGGTGCTCAACACTCACAAGCATTGCATAGTTGGTTTGCTCACATTCCTGGACTTCGAGTAGTAATGCCATACTCTGTTGCAGATGCAAGAGATCTACTAATTTCCTCAGTTCTTTCAAACGATCCTGTCTTGTATATTGATGATAGATGGCTTTATGAAGAAAAAGATTTTTTAGAACCGATTGAAGTAAAACCGATTTCTGATATTAGGCCTAAAATAGTTTCTTATGGAAATGATATTACACTTATCGCCACTGGATATTCTGTCTTTCTAGCTGAGAGGGCGAGAAATATCCTATTAGAGGAAAATATTAGTTGCGAGGTAATAGACTTAAGAATAATTAATCCTTTTAATTCAAACTTGATTTGTGAATCTATAAGTAAAACAGGAAGTTGTATTGCAATAGATGGAGGATGGAGAACGTGTGGAGTATCCTCAGAGATTTTAGCTTCAATAATTGAAAATGTATCTTTGGACAAGTTTAAAAACAATCCAAAAAGAATAACCCTTTCTAACACACCAGCACCAACAGCATCAAATCTTGAAATTGAATATTATCCTAGTGTTGAAAAAATTGTAGAATCTGTTAAACAATTAATTATTTAATCCCAATTAGATAAAATGTCAAAGTCCCCAAGATCGATCCCATTTTTTGAGTACCCGAAACTTTACTTAGATGATAAGGAAGAGATAATATCTATCTTCAATAATATTTCCACAAAAGGGGCTTTTATTTTACAAGAAGAAGTAGATCAATTTGAAGAAAATCTTGCAAAATTTACTGGTTCTAAATATGCGATTGGGGTGGGAAATGCTACTGATGGGTTAGAAATCGCATGGATGGCTCTTAATATAAAACCAGGAGATGAAATAATTTGCTGTTCTCATACTATGCTTGCCACTGCATCAGCAATAAAAATGGCTGGAGGTAATCCTATTCCTGTTGAACTTGGATATGATAATTTAATTGATCCACAGGCTGTTGAAGATGCAATTACTCCAAAAACAGTTGGTATTATGCCTACTCAATTGAACGGTAGAACATGCAACATGGAAGAAATAATGAGAATATCTCATAAATATAACCTTTATGTAGTTGAAGATGCTGCACAAGCACTTGGCTCTATGTTTAAGGGCAAACATGCTGGAACTTTTGGTAATGCATCCGCTATTAGTTTCTATCCTGCCAAAGTTCTTGGATGTTTTGGTGATGGAGGCGGCATATTAACAAATAATTATGAATTATTTGATAAGATGTACCAATTACATGATCATGGCAGGGATAAAGGTGGGACTCAAAAATCATGGGGCAGAAATAGCAGATTAGATAATCTGCAAGCTGCAATAATTAATTACAAGTTTAAAAAATATGACTCTGTAATCACAAGAAGAAGAAAAATTGCATCTATGTATAATGCTAAACTGAAAAATATTGAAGAATTAAAGTTACCCCCTTCTCCTGATAGCGATCCTGATCATTTTGATGTTTATCAAAATTACGAAATTGAAGCAGAAAAAAGAGATGAATTAAAAGTATTTCTAAAAGCAGTTGGGATAGGAACTTTAATTCAATGGGGAGGGAAAGGGATACATCAATGGGAAAATCTTGGTTTAGGAAGATGCCTTCCAAAAGTAGAAAAATTCTTTAGTAAATGCATAATGTTACCTATGAATATGTTCATATCTGATGAAGATGTATTTTATATTTGTGATCAAATTAAGTCTTTTTATAGAAATTGATTTATGAAAAGATTTATAGATATAATAGGATCAACATTAGGGTTAATAATATTTTCTCCTCTTTTAGTTATTGCAATATTTTTTATATGGCTTGAGGATAAGAAATCACCATTTTATATAGCTAAAAGAGTAGGCAAAAAAGGTAGATTGTTCAATATGGTTAAATTAAGATCTATGGTAGTAAATGCGCATAAAACAGGAGTGGCTTCTACATCTGAAAATGATATTAGAATTACATCAATTGGGAAAATCATTAGAAAATATAAATTAGATGAATTATCTCAATTATGGAATGTACTTTTAGGAGATATGAGTTTAGTTGGTCCTAGACCAAATGTTCAGAGTGAAACAAATTTATATACAGATGTTGAACAAAATATATTACTTATAAAGCCAGGTATTACAGATTTTTCCTCAATAATTTTCTCAGATGAATCCAAAATCCTCAAAGATTTTATAAATCCAGATCTAGCATATAATCAATTAATAAGACCATATAAAAGTAGATTTTGTTTATTTTATATTGACAATAGAAATATCTTAATTGATTTTATTTTAATATTGATAACAATAGTAGGAATCAAATCAAGAGTGAAATCTTTAAAATTAATTTCTTTCCTTTTGAAAAAAATTAATGCACCAGACAATCTTGTTAAAGTAGCTTTGCGTAAAGAAAAATTGATGCCTATCCCTCCACCAGGCTCCAATGAGATTGTAATGGAAAGATGATTTGAAAATCTTAAGATAGCAAACCAATTTATTATTTTGGTAAATTTAATAATATCTACTAGATTTTTGAAAAATATAAAAGTTTTATTAAATAGTTATTAAATCTGAAACTTTTTAACTGTATTAAATTCTTTTTTGATTTTTATAAATAAAATCCCTTTCATAAAAAGATAAATCTTTTACAATTATTTTGTTTATATTTATAAAGGGATAAAACGATGCCCACATTATTTTGAATAAGTAAATAGGCGAATAATTTGAATTTTTTAAAGCATGTAATAAATTATATATAAGATGACCTATGCGCGATTTGAGGAATATAAAAATATTTTTTAAAGTTTTTGGAAATAATTCAATAAATATAAATAGATCGTAGACTTCTATTTGATAAATTAAAGACAACTTTGGAATTCTTCCTTCTTGAGTTTGTATATTTTCATATTTAGGAACACTTGAATATATCATTATTCCTTCATTTTTAAGAAAAAGATTATATGAGAAGAATAAGTATTCATTGTTTGAGTAAGTTACAAATTGATTAGGAAAACTATACTTTTCAAACAAATTTCTTCGAAAAACCCCTGCACAAGTTGAAATCCATTCTGTTTTAAAATAGAAATCTTTTGTTACATCTGGATGACTAATAGCTAAAGATGGAGACACAAATGGATATTTTTTATTAAGTAAAGAAGAAGTCTCAAAGAAATCTTCAAAAAAGTATAACGCATTTTTATATATGGGTTTTCTTTTTCGATATTTCTCAGATTTAATTAAAGTTTGATCAGTACCTTGAGCTGCAATTATCTCTAAATTATTATCAAATATATTTAGTATATCTTTGTAATAATTTGGATAAAGAATTACATCACTATCTAAGAATGCAATTAGATCACCTTTTGCAATTTTAGAACCTATATTCCTTGCAATAGCACCACTATTTTTATTTGACTTTATTTTTATTAAAGGGATCTTATTTTCTGTAAGAGATTCTATTAAATTGTTTAATTCAACTGAAGCATTTTCATCTGTATTATTATCAACGATTATTATTTCTAAAGGTAAAATTTCTTGATTAAATACTGATTGCAAACTTCTTCTAATTAGGTCTGTCCTCAAATAAGCTGGCATAACAATAGAATATGAATTCATAGTCTTTATTAGATAATCAATTTCACATACTTAAATATAAATATAAATCTATTCTAAAAGTGAAAAATCCAAAAAATTTAAATTTACTTATTATTTTTAAAGTATCATTATAAAATTTTGAAAAAGCTTATTTATATTATCAAAATTGAATGCCATAGATATTCAAGAATCTTTAAAGAATTTAAACGATAGAAAAATATCCTATTTATTAAAAGTAAAACCACCTAATTAATAATGCATATCAAGAAAATTATTTTCTCATTTATTTATAATAAAAAAAATAAAATTTATGCTTTTTATAAAATTACTTTGGTTCATATAAACTTAGTGATGATCATATAAAGAACTTTAAAATATTATTTTCGGATATTTTAGTATCCTTCTAAAATTTAATAAAAATAAAATTAAAAATTATTTAAATAAATCAATTAAATATCAACAATATAATACTGAAAAATTTCTTTGGATATTGCAACATATATCGTGATTTATTAGTTAATCTTAATTTAAAAAGATTTCTGAATTTTTAAAAGTTTTTTTAACTAATTTAATTTTATTTATGCATAAAATATTTATATTAAACTGTTTAAGAAGTTAAATTAAGGAACAAAATTTCGATAATTACATATAATTGCCATAAATTTAATATTCTTGAATATTTTATTTAAATATCAAAAATAGAAATCTTAAATAAACCAATTCCTAATAGACATAACAGCATAAAATATGATGGATTTATAATTATTTATAAAAAAATATTTCAAATTCTTATATAACTTATAAAAAACAAACTATGTTTTAAAGTAAAGTTTTAAGGATTTTTTTTGAAAGTAGTAAATAATCACAAAATAAATAAAATCTGCTGCATTGGAGCTGGATATGTAGGAGGGCCTACTATGGTTGTTTTCGCGGATAATTGCCCACACATTAACTTTCATGTAGTAGATATAAATAAAGAAAAAATAAAATTATGGAATAATGAAGATTTAAATAAGTTACCTGTTTATGAACCTGGCCTAGCTAAATTAGTAAAAAAATGTAGGGGAAAAAACTTATTTTTTTCATCAGAAATAGAAAATAATATATCAACCTCAGATATGATTTTTATTTCTGTAAACACTCCTACAAAGATAAAGGGCGTTGGCGCAGGTAAAGCCAGTAATTTAATTTATGTTGAAGAATGCGCAAGACAGGTTGCGAAGTATGCAAAGAATCATACTATAGTTGTAGAAAAGAGCACTTTACCTGTTAGAACTGCTGAAGTTATAAAAACAATTTTAAAAGAAGCTCAATATAGTAGTGATAAAAAATTTAATAAACCCACTTTTGACATATTATCAAATCCAGAATTTCTTTCGGAAGGATCGGCGATAAATGACCTAAATAGTCCTGATAGAGTTTTAATTGGTGGAGAAAATGAAGAGGCAATTAATCACCTTAGTGAAATATATGCAAATTGGGTTCCCAGAGAGAGGATTTTACATACTAATATTTGGAGTAGTGAGTTAGCCAAACTTACATCTAATGCTTTTTTAGCTCAAAGGATTAGCTCAATAAATTCAATTGCAGCATTATGCGAATCTACAGGTGCAGATATACGTGAAGTTTCGAGAGCTATTGGTAGTGATAAAAGAATAGGATCAAAATTTCTTGAATCTGGCCCTGGTTTTGGAGGTAGTTGTTTTAAAAAGGATATTCTTAATCTTGTATATTTATCAAATCATTTTGGATTACCAGAAGTTGCAGATTTTTGGGAGGGAGTAGTACAACTGAATAGTTGGCATCAACATAGAATTTCCAAATTAATAGTGCAAAAACTTTTTGGAACTATTTCTGGTAAAAGAATTACTGTGCTTGGTTTCGCTTTCAAAGCGAATACAAATGATACAAGAGAATCTGCAGCGATTCAAATATGTAAAGATCTACTCGAAGAAGGGGCAGAATTAATAATTCACGACCCTATAGTTGATAAAGAGCAAATTAAATTTGATTTAGATAATGATAAATTTATACCGACAAGTGTTGAAAACTTACAGAAAAATTTTTCATATGAGGGTTCTTATACTTTTACGAATAAAATTGATTCTATTTTTGATAATTCCCATGCAGTAGTAATACTGACAGAATGGGAAGAATATTCAAATATTAATTGGTCAAGTATTGCCAAAAAGATGAAAAAACCTGCTTGGATTTTTGATTCTAGATTGATAGTTGATACCAAAAAAGTCCAAGAAGCAAATTTACAATTATGGAGAATAGGAGATGGTACATGATCTGAATAGTTTATTACTACTTATCTCGACCATAATTTGAATAGCAAAATCGATAGCAGATTATGAAATTATCAATAACTTTTTATTTACCTCGCTACGCAATATTTAAAAATAAAAAGTATCTTAAGAGTTTTGTGGAGACATAAATTCTTAATAAGCTTTGGGAGGCATTTATACAAGTTATATTTTACGAACATTTTACTCATAGAAATTGATCCAAACAAAAACAATTAATTAATGTAGGTTAGTACCTCTGCTCCGTGAATGCAATACATATTACCACTCAAGTTTAGATATGGTTTTACTGCTATTTTCGCTGATTGACTTGCACAATAGTTCCCAGAGACAACAAAATTAACAATAAAAGAAAAAATATTTACTTTTTATCTATCAATCACAAATAATAAATTGACATATCAATATTTTATTTATCTACATTATAAACTTACCTTTTATAGGAAAATAAGGTTTGTGGTATGAAAATTTATTTAAATCAGGATTACAAAAAGTTTTAAGAGAAAGCTTTTTATTTAATGCATATCCAACCTTTAAAACAGATATTTGTAAAAATATATTCTATATCTTTAAACCCCGCCCTTTTGAACATTTCATAATTTCCAGCATCTGAGAATGGTTCTAATATTCCAGTCAGGGATCTGCTTTTTGTGAAAATTTCCTCAGGTTTGTAGCCCTGGTTAAGTTTATATTCATTATAAACGTGCGTATTCATATCTTGGAATCTTGCATCAGGACCACGAGTTTTTTCAAAAACAAAAAAGGCTCCTCCCCATGCTAATGATTCATAAATTTTATTAACTAAATCCTGTCTTACACTGGGCAGTATAAATTGTAAGGTGTAATAAGAAATAATTATAGATGCTTTTTTAAAATCCATATTTGTTACGTCTTTACATTCAAAATTAAAGTGCTTAGGATTTATATAGTTTCTTTTTTTTGCTACATCAATCATTTCGGGAATTATATCCAAGCCATTATATTTTATGTCTTTTTCAGGATGACGAGATTCAATTTTAGCTAGTAAAGATCCAGTTGAGCAGCCCAAGTCATAAATTATTTTTGGCGTTAAATTTATAAAATAATCTGAGTAAGTTGTCACTAATGACTGACCAAAACTATATCCAGGAACTGATTTCTCTATATGTTCATCGAAAGAAGAACTGGTTTTACCAGAAAAATCCCAAGAACTTAATTTTGCATGAATATTATCGCCTGCTTGCATAAAAATTAACTAATCTTTTTTATTATACATTTCAAATATATAAATATAATTATTTTTAATTTTGTGATTAACTTTTGAATAAAATCAAGAATTTAATATGGATTATTTTCCAAGTAAAAATTTATTTATTTATTTTTTTCAGTTATATCATCTCATTGAAAATAAATAATTTATATTGACCAAAGTTAATTTACAAACAAAGTCATAAAATTTGAGTCTAAGAAAAGAATGAAAAATTTTTAATACTTTATTCAATCAATAATCCATTTGAAATAATATAATTATCAACCTTGTCGAAATCTGAATGCGAATATAAAAGAGAATTAGATATCTGAGATAATTTTAAAAATTCAAGATATTTATCTTTATTAATATTTTTTATACAAAATAGTATTATTCTATCTTGTCTATATTTCAGTAAAAGGAAGTATAAATCGTTCCTTAATTTTAAATAACTTTGACAAAAAATTAAGGCTTCTTCGCATTGCAAATCATCAATTACTATAGTTTTTGTTGTTCCAAAATTTTCTAACATATAGCTTATTGCATTTGCTGAACATCTTGATCCTTTATCAATTCTATTTGTGGCTCCTCCAGGTGCATCAATAAAAACAAAATCGGCATTTTTTATAAAGTTAATTTTACTTAACTTCCTTAAACTAAACCAATTATTTTTTATTGGAATATAGAATAATCTGAAATTACTTAAATAACTTAATTTCAAACCAAGCCAATTTTTAAAAACGAACATAAAGTTTTCCTCTATTGAAAAGAATTCGCCTCCAAATTTTTGATTATATTCCGCTAGATAATGAGTACTTCTACCAGATCCAAGCTCTAAAAGCTTTTTTGGTTTTTCTATAAAGAGTATGAATTGTAATAAAAGCCAAATTTCATAGTCTTTAGTTGGCCATAAATTAAATGTAGCGGCTCTAGGGATATGAAGAGTTAGTAAATTAATAATTTTTTCATAAAATCTTTTTAGAAATTTTTTATAAATGAAAATTTTCTTAATTATAGTCTGCATAAAAATTTAAATGTATATTTAAGAATTTTAAAATTTAGATGGGAATTTTTTTAAGCTAAAAAATTTTTAAGTTATAGGAAAAAGTTATTAAATGAAATAACTCCCTTTTATATAGATTAGTTTTAGTATCGACTTCATGAACTATTATTTACTATATTTTTAATTATTTGTAAGTATTAAAGCTATCAGAGAAATAATAATTAATCATATTTAAATTTTATAACATATATTTTAATCAAGGCTTTTTACTTAAGAAATTCTTTTAATAAATATTTAATATATAAATTGAACTTAGCGAAAACTAACCACTGAAACCAATGCATGTAATATTGATTAATAACAAAGGTCTAAAAAGCCTTTACAACTAATTTTTCCAATTTGGCCGCAAGGATGCTCTTAGGGGTGCTCGCAGAGGTTAATATATTTATTCAATAAATAAGCATCTTCAAAATGAAATTAATAAGATATTTAAAAAATAATATAAAAAAAAATAGATTTATCTTCTGGTCTTTTTTTCATCCTGATAATTTATTCAATTTTAAATATGCAAACAAGGCTGAAATGATTACTTGGGAATTTGTAAAAAAGAAAATGGTTAATTATAAATCTTTATGCGAAATAGGATGTTTTAATGGAAAAATTATATTAATTGCCAAAGAATTTTTAAGAAATAAAATTTATATCGGATATGATATTAATTTCTTTGCAATAAAAATTGCAAAGATCCTAAATTATCTTTTTGGGAAAAATAAAAATTCTTTTTATTGCCAAGACGCAATTTCTTCAGCGTATCAAAACTGTGAATTATTCATTTCAATAGCAACTATAATTTATTTTTCAGAAATAGATTTAAAGAGATATATTAGATTATTAAAAATAAACAAATCATTTAAGGCCCTATTGATGCATGAAATTTTCATAAATGAAGAGATCATAAATAATAAATCAACTTTGATAGATGATAATTTAAATATTCATTCAATCTCAATGATTGAAAAAGAATTTGGAAAAAATTTTATTGTTGAAACTAATAGAACTTTTTATTCTAATTGGGAAAGTAATGATAGAATATCTGCAATTTTATGTATAAAGAGAATTTAATCAATTATCTTAAGAAGTATAGTATTTATTAAGTATTTGAATAGCAATATAGCTGTTAGTTTTTATGGAAAGAACAAAGAGAAGGTATTAAATGATTTACTCATTTATGTAATTCTTGGGGAAACAACTTTTACAAATATTTAAATCAAATACGCATTAATTCAAAAGAAATCAGGTGAAATTTCAATATCCTCCTCTTCACCTTCAACGAAAAAGGATACTTCTTCTTGGTCTATTGTGAATTTTTTAGTTTCAAGAAAAATATTTTCTGGTAAGTAATGAACTTGATCAAATAATTTTTCAATAAAATCTTTATTTTCTACTAATTTCAAATTACCTGTTTCTTCATAAAGATAAGATTTGATTATATCAAAATCATTTTTTGTTAATTGATCAATTTCCGGAGGTTTTCCTCGAGCTAAAAGGGTACAGATCTCATTAAAAGAATCTTTACTTGGTTGCAAAAAACTATCATAGGAGATTGAAGCTCTTATATAAAAGATATAATCATCTGTAGAAGTTTCTGTGTTATAA